>Ga0307985_10002072_pt1 | contig 11323 bp, 1 predicted proteins | sample EllFjometageno80_FD_203155 | JGI IMG/M metagenome (GOLD analysis project Ga0307985, IMG submission 203155) | Marine microbial communities from Ellis Fjord, Antarctic Ocean - #80 | ecosystem: Environmental > Aquatic > Marine > Unclassified | place: Southern Ocean | collected 2014-10-09 | reverse complement strand
CTGACGTTGACAGCGATCATGCTCACGCCCTGTCCCGGGCCAACATACACCGACATACTTTCGTGGGTGCTGTTTGTGACCTCGACGACGTAAGGCAGCTCAGCGTACCCTCCCGCTCCGTCATCCGTGACCAAATTCACATTGGCCCGGCCCTTCCGGCCGAAGTAAACGCCTGTCAGATCCACAATACCCCCCGTCGTATCCAGCAAACCGGGCGTCACCGTCTCGATGATGGGGTAGAAGTACCTGAAGACAATCTCCTCGTCCTTGCTAGTAACGAACTTCTGGCCATCCACGACGACGGTAATGTCCTTAGCGGTACCTTCGCCGGCAGGCGCGACGACCTCCATGCTCTCGTGACTAAAAGTGTTGTTGACAATCTCCAACTCCCTCCAGCCCATGCGCACCGAAACGAGATCGACGTTGTCGCCGAAGTTGTCACCAGTAATGACTACTCGCCCGCCCTTGGTATCGACCTTGCTTGGGGTGTACTTGTCCACCAGAGGCGGCAGGTACTCGACGTACATACTGCCGTTGCCGCTGAAGTTGGGGTTGCCGCTTCTGAGCAGCACGACCGTGTTGGCCGCTCCAGTCCCCTCAGGCACGTTGCATGTCACCGTGCGCGCTATGTTGCCATCTCCTCGGCAGAACGTCGGATCGGGGCTCGTGATATTCACAAGAGTGCCGTTGTAAATGGGACAGTTCACGCCGCCTATCTCGATCTTGAGTTCATCCACGTTTGAATGGAAGTGGCACCCAGCGAGTGTCAAGTTGTTCATGCCGTCGTTCGTGACTCCCAGGGTCCTGAACTTACTAGGGTCGGGAATATAAGGCTCTTCCATCCAGAGCTCGGGGCTGCTCTTGTCGAAACTCTTCACACCACTATCGAACTCGCCAACCTGCACGTAGACATCACCAGACAGACCGATGTACTTCATGACGATCTTCTCGTGCGACCACTCGCTAATTCCCTCAACGTCCTTGTCGCCCGAAAAGCTCTGCAGAACGTCGTTGATGTAGATTTTGGAGTAGTCTACCAGCCCGAAGTTAAGCCCTCTGATGACTAAATCGGTGGTGGCCTGGCTCATGATAGGGTCGCTCTCGACGTTCTCGATGGTCTTGATCGCGGGCAAGTTGTAGTCGAAGGAAACGGCACCTGATTTCTGCGCAACGTTGAACACCTTGTGGCCGACCTTCACATCGAGCACCTTGCCCTGGTGGAGCTTGCTCATCTCAGGTAAGGTGAAATCGATGAAGTCGGTGCCGTCGTCGGCCCTCCCTGACAAGTAGCTCGACGCCTCCGAGTTCACGGTCCTCCACACGCCTGGCGCGAGCTCGATAGCCACGCCGTCGAAGTGGATCTCCACGTACGAGTTGGCGACTGTAACGCCGAGATTGCGACCCGTGACCCTATGACTGCTTCCTCCCTTGGTCTCGCCAGTGTTCGCGACGACACCCTCGATAGAGGGCTGCTTGTAATTGGTCGTTACGTCCGACAAGTCGCTCAGCTGGCCGTCAACGGCAACTAACCACTTGAGGTCGCTGCCGAGTCCTGGACTCGTCAAGCAGCGAATCTCGGTGTGAGAAGTACGAATGCATTCGGAAGCGGTGTACTCTTGGCCGCTAGGCCCGTACGAAACCTTCTCGAGCATCTCCTGGGAGGGGCCAAAGTTCTTGCCCGTAATGACTATCTCTTGTTCGCCGTCCGTGCTCGCGTCGACGGCACCGAGACCAGCAACGTTGTCGATGCTGGGGCGGTCGTAACTCGTGGTGCTCACGGTAGAGTTTTGGCCGTCAATCTTGATGATCCAGCGGTGCTGCTTGCCGCTACCCTGCGTTGTGTTGCACCTGATCTCGGTGTGGTCGACGACGACGTTGCAGCTACAGTGCTCGTGATCCGGTCCGAGGCACGGGTCGTACTCAACTCCGTTAGGTCCGTACGAGATCCTGTCAATGTTGTTGTGCTGGACCAGCCCGAAGTTCTCGCCGTGAATGACGATCCACTCGTCACCGGGCGTCTGGCCTCCCTCTGCCATCGGGATACTGGCCTCCCACACGGGCTCGAAATAGTGAACTGACGGTCGCGCATACGCGATCTCGGCGCCGTAGATCTCGGACAGCTGTCCGCCAACCTCCACCTGCGCATGGTGCCCGAACCCGGTTCCGGCCACGCTAGTACACGTGATCTTGTTGTACGAGTTGGATACATAGCAGCCGGTAGCGTGGTACCAAAGCAAATCGACGGGGCCGTAGAACATACGCGGCTCGGACGAATCTCCCGCAGGACCGAAGTTCTGGCCAAAGATGTTGATGTCTTGGCCGCCCGACGTCTTGGCGTCGAGCGTGCCCTGGCCTGTCACCGCCGAATCAAGCCCCTCGGGCTGAACGACAATCGGCGGGACGTACGAAACATTCGATTCAGCAATTTCGCTCGGCAGCTCGCTCACGACGAGCTTGAACTTGAGCCCCTGTCCTACTCCTGGCACACTGCTGCAGTTGAACGAGGTGTGTGGGACGACCATGACGCAGTCGCTCGTCGTGTACTTGTCGGCGTCGATGCCTCCGTAGCTTACAGTGATCTCTCCGCCATCGATGCCGAAGTTGTCGCCGTAGAATTGGATCGGCGCGCTGTCCGTGTCCGCGTTGTTGGGCAGCGGAGGAGCAACGGCTCTGTCCAAGCTCGGCGGCTGGTAACTACTCTCGGGGTAGTCGTAGCTAGGCACGGAATACTGCGAGGTCAGATCCGTCAGCGTGCCGCCAGTGGCCCTGGGGTCTTTGCTGCCGACCTTGACCTTCCACCAAAACCCGCTGCCCACGCCCTCGGCACTGATGCACGTCACCGTGGTCCCGGCTTCAATGACCTTGGCGTCCCGGCACTTGTACTTCTGGTCATAGTCTTCCGTCGGGCCGTAGTAGACCTCGACTGCGTCGCTAATGTACAGCTCCGGCGCCCTGTCACAGGCGGTTCCGGGCGCGAGGCTGCAAGAACGCGCTGTGTCAAACACGTCTGGCTTGCAGTTGTCGTTGCAGGCGTACGAGGAGGTGCCGGGAATCAGCGGGTAGTTCTCGCAAATAGTGCCCGAGGAACAGTCCTTGTAGATAGGTCCGAAATTTACACCCGTCAGAGTCACCAAGGCGCCGCCTGACGTCGGCATGCCCTGTGCGTTGACGACCGTGTGCACAAGGGGAGGGTCGTAAGAGGTCGCCAAGTCGCGATCGATCGAGGCCAGAACCGTCCAGGGAACAGTGTTCGACGCGGTGACAGTGATGCTCCATTCGTGGTTGCGCCCTACTCCTCCCACCGTCGTGCACTTGATAGCGGTGTTGTCCCTCTTCACGTACGGGTCGTTGCTGCCAGGCGTCACGAAGCCGCAGTTTTCAGCGACGTAAATAATGTTGTCGATGCCGAAGTAGATTGCCTCAATCGCGACTTGCAGGCCAGGGTCCAGGGGGCCAAACTCTTTGCCAGTGAAGGTGATTTCCTCCCCGCCCGCGGTCAGAAGGTTCTGGGGTGTCACCGCCTCAATGTACATGTCGTTGATGTCGTCGACACTGATAACAAACGTCTCAGTCAACTCGAAAGCGGGGTCCCGGCCGCTCTCGGTGGCCCTGATGCTCATGCTGTACTCCGTGACGTCCTCGAAATTGAAGCTCGCATCGGAGGCAGTCTTCAACTGGCCAGTCGACGAGACCTCAAACAGTCCCAAGTCATTTTCGCTAGAGGGAGTGAGAGTGTAGACGATCGCATCGTTCTCGGGATCGTCGACAGACAGACTTCCGATGACGGTACCCCCGCTCGCGCCCTCCGCGAAGCTGAAGGCAAAGGCTCCAGCGGGCTTGCTGGTCCACACAGGAGGTTCGTTCTCGTCGAGGATGTGGATCTCGACTAAAATATCGTCCGTGTTGCCGGCAGTGTCCTCAACGGTGATCAAGGCCCTGTAGCTGTTCTCCGCTTCGAAATCAATCTTCGCATCCTTCTTGAGCCAGACACGCCCGGAGTTCTGAGCCCCCGCCCCGTTGTCACCCTTGGTGGTGACATAAAAGGGGAAATCGCTACTGGCGCAACCGGCGCAGCTGAACGTGAGGGCGCTCACGTCGGCAGCGTCCACGTCGTAGGCAAGTATGTCTCCGGCCAGTTCAATGTTTGCGCTTGTATCGTCCTGTAGCGCGAGCTCGCCTATCTGAAGACGCGGCGGGGACCTGAACGACGGGACTTCGTTGACGTCGCTCAGAACAATCATGATGTTCGCGAAGTCGAAGAGAGGCGGCGATGCATCGTCGACGACGAGGATTGTGATGTTCAAAACCGGGTGAGCCTCGAAATCCAAGCTGCTGGCTCCAACTTCCGTGACGCTAATGGCCCCGGTGATCGGGTCTATCACGAACTTGTCCCTGTACACCCCCAGTACTTGCACGTCCCAATCTTGCATCTCGTTGTGGATCTGGTAAGTGATCGACTGACCAATGTCAGGATCTATCGCAATGATAGCGCCCGCGGCGATGATCGTGTCGCCAACATTAGGCTCCACGCTCTTGTCGAAGATGGGATTCTCATTAATCTCGTCTGCGTCAGTCCTGCCAAATACCTGGTCTTCAACTTGGGGCGCCTGGTTGGTTCCCGAGATGTTGAAGAACACAAAGGTCTCGTCCTCGCCAGTGAGCCCGCCCGCGTCCGTGACGGTGATTCGCATCTGCAAGAGACATCCGCCCATGTTATCGAAGGGCTTCTCCCCGGCGTCCGCCTTGAGTCGCACTATGCCCGTACTGTCGTCTTCGTCGCCGTCTACGTAGACGATCTCCATCACCTCGGCCCCAATGCAGCAGCTGGTGCCAACGTCGTTAACTGCGACGCCACCCGCCGGAATCGAGCAAGTTGCGGTCGCGTAGTCGTGGCCAACGATGTCGTACCTGAGGTACTCAACTCGGGGGTTGTTCATGTCAGGATCAGTGCCGAGAATCTCGCCAATCACGTCTTCGGCCGAGCTGGCCTCAGTGATCGAGAACATTTCGTTCCTAATTGCGCTGGGACCGCCGCTTTCGAACGCTGCCTCGTCCACTCGCATAAATCTGGGCGCCTCGTTCTGGTCAATCACGTGAATGGTGTACGTCACTGCCTCGGACGTGGCTGAGTCTCCGAGAGATCCAGTTGCGGCTGTGACGTCCCTGGCCTGTATGACTAGCGAGTAGGAGTGCATCTCTTCGTAGTTCAATGTAATCGAGTCTTTGGTCGTGATGGCGCCGTTGTTGTCGATCTGGAAAATTTCCTTTCCAGACCCGCTCACAAGGGTGTACTCGAACGTGTCAGCAGTGTCGGCATCTGTCACGTCAATCTTGGGCCCGTGGACGGAAGTCTCGTTGTTCTCGACAATATAGCGGTAGTCCGCCGGGTTGTTGACGAGCGTCGGTTCTTCGTTGCAGTCTAGGACTATGACGGTGAACGTTCCGGTGTTCTTCTTCTGGCCATCCGAGATCTCAATTTCTACCGAGTACGATTCAGTGTCCTCGAAGTTGAGATCGCCGGTCAGCGACAACTCGAACACGGAGCACTTGGGGTCGCCGCTGTCGCAGCTGCGGCCGCTGGACATGACAAATGGGACAGCGTTGGTAATACTCATGTACGTCTCCTGGCCGTCGTCAGGGTCTTGCGTCTGGATCCGCACAACCAAGCCGCCGTTCACGACAGGGTTGAGAGGTGAGTCAAAACCTTCGACGGTGTACTCGTTCGCCGCGCAGACTGACTCCACCACCTTCACTTCAGTCAAGCCAACAATGTAGGGCTTCTCGTTGACGTTGGAGAGGCTCAGCGACACGCCGATGGGCGCGGGCGAAGCGCCCTCGTCGTCCGTCACGTGAAGCAGAAGGAACCAGTCATTCTCAGCCGACTCAAAGTCAAACGGATTGACGTCAGTGTCCCTCTTTACGCGAATGAACGTGTCCGAGCCCGCGGTCTCGAGTTCAAAATCGTCGGACTCGCCGCCGTCAGCATCGGTAATGCTGAAGGAGAGCGTTCCTGCCGCAAACGAGTCGTTCGTGTCCTGATCGGCTGCTAGAGTGGCTAAGCTGGTCGAAACCCGGTTGCCATTCACAGTAGTCGAACCAGCTGTCTCTCCAACCACCGTCTCTGGGAACACGTACTCGACACTCGAAACGCCGTTGGCGAAGTAGGGCGCGTCGTTGATGTTGGTCACCTGGAGCTTGTACAGCGGCGAAATGGCAGGGACTGTGGTCGGGTCGCCGTCGGTCACAGTGAGTTTGAAGTAGTAAGCGGCCTTGACCTCGTAGTCGAACATCTTGTTGGTGGCGATCGCTCCATCGGGCGTCAAGACGAGCACCTCCTCCCCGCCTTGATTATCGATCGTGTAAGTGAGGCGTTGGCGGTCCTTGTCGATGGCGAACGTCACCACGGGGTATATGGCTGTGCCCTTCTCTAGAGTCTCGTCCACGGTGAAGGTGGTGGTGATGCTCGGGTCGAAATACGGCGCGTCGTTGACGTTGTTGAGCTTCACCTTGATGGTCATCTCGGCCTCCAGGCCTACAGAATCACTGGCAACTACTACGACCGAATATGTGTTCACATCGGTCTCGTCACAAGCGAATTCGGCGGAGCCTGCTCCGCACACGTACTCTAAAGAAGCCCCCTCCTTGACGAAAAGTCTGCCACCGCAGTCCCTGACGTTGAAAAGAGCTGCTCCGGCGGAGCCATCTTGCTTGATACTGAACGTGATCGTCTCCGACTCGTCTGGGTCACCGACGCAGTCCTCAAGGTTAGCTCCAAACTCAGTGAACTCGGAGGTCTTCTCGTCAACGGCGAAGACAATCGTCGATCCGTCAAGCTCGTATCCGCTCATGTAGCAGGCCTCGGTGTCCTCCGTGATTTGGGGGGCGATCCAGTACGGCGGCTCGTTGAGGTTGCGGATCTTCAAGTCGATGAGGCACGTCTCACTTTCCTGCGTGTTGCAGTCGGAGAGCTTGGAGCCTTTCTCGCAGCCCGAGAAGGTTCCCACAGCACGAACTCCCACGGTGACGCCGTCCTTGCAGTTCTCGTAATCAATCGGACCGTTGATCTTGAGCATGCCGCTTCCAGCGGTGAAAGCAAGGCTGCCGAGCTCGAGGGGGCACAGGTTGTCCGGGCTGTTGTCGACGAGGGAGAACGGTGTGTACGAGGTCGCCAAGAGGGTCAGGCCAGCGTCGCCAATAAGAGAGTTCTTGACGGCGGTGAAGAGGTGGACATCTGTGCTGGCGTCGGACTCGAGGGCCTCGGTGACATCGACCGACACGGCAGCCGAGTCAGTCGAGCAGGTCGTAGTCCACTCCAGGAAGGGAATCTTGTTGCCCTGGAAGCAGAAGTAAGAAGCGGGGCACTCAGCCTGGCCCGTTCTGACGTCTGCGTCGAGGTAGTCGGGTACAGAGTAGAAGCCGGTCTCGACGAGGCCGTTGGTCGTGTCGATGGGCTCGACAGCGCCTTCGACGCAGTACACGTTAGCACCAGAGTCGCTAGCAATGCCCGCTTCACCGCACTTTTCCTGCTCCGCCGTCGTGCTGCCCGCGGCGCAGTAGTACCCGGGCGAGCAGACGGAGCATTCCATGGACGAGGAGAAGGACGAGAACTTGCCCGCTAAACAAGTGGTACACGCAACATCGCCGGCGGCCGAGAACTTGCCGGCAGAGCAATCGAAGCAAATGTAGGACGCGAGCAAGGACGACTTGCCGGCGGCGCACTGGCTGCAGTCGGTTGCCCCGCCCGACGAGTACTTGCCGGGGGCGCAGCTCTCACAGCCGGTTCCGTCCGAGGAACTGTCGGCGTACTTGCCGCTAGGGCACGACACGCAGCTTCCCATTCCGGCTAAGTTGGCGTACTTGCCGACGGCGCACGTCGAACATGTGGCGAGGGACGTGTCGACGGACGAGTATTTGCCAGCGTCGCAAGGCGTGCAGGAGGACGCTCCTGGGCCGCTCGTCTTGCCTCCGACGCAGTCGGTGCAGGTGGACGACGACGCGGCGGCGTACTTGCCCGCGGCGCACGTGTCGCACACGGTCGAGCCTGGGTTGGGTTCTGAGCCCGCGAACTTTCCAGCGGCGCATTCCTCGCACGCAGACGCTCCGTTGGTGGAGATCTTTCCCTTCGGGCACGAGGTGCATGTGGGAGAGGAGAAACCACTGAACTTGCCCGCGGGACAGTACTGGCAATCGTCGCACTTGCCGCTGCACTCCAGACCCGTCGCGGAGAAGACGGAGAACTGGCCCGCAGCGCAGGGCTGACAGGAGAGGGACGCTCCACCCGAGGAGTAAGACCCGCCGTAGCATTCCGTGCAAGCCTCGGCACCGGCGTACTGGCCAGGATCGCAAATGATGCAGCCATTCGTGACCGTGATGACGCCGGGACACGTCGAGCACACCGTTGAGCCGATCCCAGCACTCTTGCCGGGAGAGCAGTACTCGCACGTCTGCTCGCCCGTATTCGCCTGGTACGTGTTGGCAATACAGTTGTTGCAGCTCACGAAGGCGCCGTCCGAGGCAGAGTACTTGCCCACGGCGCAGTCCTCGCAGCCCGTGGCGCCTGTCGCTGCGGTCGAGTACTTGCCGGCGATGCAGATAGAGCACGAGATGATGAAGGACAGGGGGGCGGAGTCGGGATCATCGGGGTCGGAGAGGGTGCTGCTGTAGTAGCCGGGCTCGCAGTCCTCGCACTCGACCTGCCCAGTGCCCGCCGTGAACTTGCCCGAGAGGCACACGTCGCACGAGGCGCCACCCGTCGTGGAGAACTTGCCAGCGGAACACGGATCGCAAGCGCCGGAGCCAGGCGAAGGTGCGTACGTGCCAGGGCCGCACGTCACGCAGATCTGGCGGTTGACCGCGGCGGTCTGACCGGCGGGGCAGTCCGTGCACGCAGCCTGGCCTACCGTGGAAATCTTGCCCGCCGCGCACATGTCGCAGTCAGACTCGTCGTCATGAGCGAAGATCTGCACGGAACGGGTGGAGGAGGTGACGACGGGAAGGTACTTGCCAAGGCCGCAGTTGGCGCAAGTGGACAACCCAGTGGTGTCGGCATACTTGCCAGCGTCACAAGCGGGACAATCCTCGTCTAAACCGATGGAGGGGTTGCTGGTTCCGCGGGGGCAGGCGAGACAGTCGGCCTCGGAAGTGCCTGCGGTTGTCAAGTAGCGGCCGGTCGGGCAGTCCGTGCACGTTGCAGAGGACATGACGGCGTATTTCCCGGCGGCGCAGTTGGCGCAGTCGGAAGCCTCGTTGTGGGAAGCGGCGGAGCCCGCGTTGTCGGACAGGTGCTTCCCGGCGGGACAAGAGGCGCAGGTCGAAGTCTGGCCATTATCCGTGAACTTGCCGGCGGGGCAGACGGAGCAGTCGGAGGCAGAGTCGTGTGCGCTGGCGGCAGTGCCCACGCCAGAGGCGGTGAAGGCGACAGCGGAGCCGGTCCACGTGTAGCCGCCTCCCCCGTCGGCGATGTACGTGCCGGGGCTGCAGATGGCGCAAGCAAACTGGCCCTCGGTGCTCTGGTACTGGCCGCCGCCACAAACCCGGCACGCGGACTGGCCAGAGTCGGGGGTCCAAGTGCCCTTGGAGCACGGGGTGCACGTGGCTGGGGCAACATGTGTGAGGAGGGGAAGGGAGGGGGAAAGGGGGGGGAGTCTTCTCACCTTCGGAGTTGTGATTCACGCGGGCCGCGAACACTCCCGACGAATGTGGGTTGTACTTGCCCGGACTGCAGTCGTCGCAGAATGTGATGGCGGAAGCGCCATTTGAGTACTTGCCAGATGGGCACACCGTACAATCCGAGTCGTTGTCGAACCCCGAACCGGAAGGCGCATACGTGCCAGCGGGACATACGGTGCACGACGCAACGCCGGTCGAGTCGGCGTACTTTCCGGTTGGGCAGCTGATGCAGTCTGCGGAGGAGTCGTGATCCGTGGCGCTGCCGGCGAACGAGTTGTACTTGCCTGTGGGGCAGCGAGTGCACGACGCCTTGGCCGCGACGGTGTCGGCGTACCGGCCGGCGGGGCAAACGTCGCAGGAAGTTCCGGTGGGCGTGTACTCGCCAAGCGGGCACGTGTAGCACGCAGACTCGCCCTCGGCAGCGTCATTCGCGACTTTGCCGGAGGGGCAGCCGACGCAAGTCGTGACGAGCGCGTACGTGCCGGCGGCACACGTGGTGCAGCCGCCGACGCCCTGCGTGCCGGTCGAGGCGGAGACCCTGCCAGACGGGCAGTCGGGGCAGTAGCTCGCGCCAACGTCGGAATACGACCCCGCCCCGCACAGCTGGCAGTACGATACCGCGTCCGCCCCCTCGCTGGGGTTGTACGTGCCCGCTGAACACTGGGTGCAGTCGGCCACGGCGTCGTGGTTCGACGCATCGGCGGTGCCGGCGGTGTTGTACCGTCCAGCGGGACACTTGGTGCACGACGAGGAGGATGTACCGCCTGTTGCGTCGCGGTACTTGCCCTCGCCACACACTGAGCACGTGGCGGAACCAGCGGTGGCGTACGCTCCCTTGGTACAGGTGGCGCAGTCCACCACGTTGTCGTGACCGGAGTCGGCGCCGTTGGTGAGCAGGGCTTTCCCGGCCGGGCAAATGGAGCACGCGGTGTGAGTGGCGAGGCTAGCTGCGTACCTGCCCGAGCCGCACTGTTGGCAGTCGTCGCTGTTGTCGTGGTCCGCTGCGTTGCTGCCGGACTGGTACCTTCCCTTGGCACAGGATGTGCAGTCCCACTGTCCCCAGTTGCCAGCGTTTGACCACTTGCCTGCGGGACAGACGGCACAGTCGTCGGGGTTGTTGTGATTGGCTGCGTTGTCCATCACAGAAATGTACTTGCCAGCGGCGCAGTTGTTGCAGGACGAGGACCCCCAGTTCTCAGCGTACGACGAGTACGGGCAAATGCCACAATCACCTTGTCCGGTACTCCCCTGCGACTTCCCCGGCTCGCAGTTAGCACAGTCGTTACTATTGTCGTGGTTCAACCGATTGCTGCCGTTGTCTGAAATGAACTTGCCGGCGGCACAGTCACTGCGGCATGAGTGCTGACCTGCGGACGCCTCGTACTTGCCCGAGGAACAGATTGGGCAGTCGTTCTCGGCGTCTTTCTCGGACCCAGAGCCGTACCGACCGGCCGGGCAGTTAGAGGTTCCGTCGTTGTTATTAGGGGAGTACTGTGTGTGTGTGAGTGTGAGTGTGAGTGTGAGTGTGTGTGTGTGAGAGTGTGTGTGTGTGCTTAGTGTGTGTGTGTGCTTAGTGTGTGTGTGTGCTTAGTGTGTGTGTGTGCTTAGTGTATGTGTGTGCTTAGTGTGTGTGTGTGCTTAGTGTAATGAGTGT
>Ga0307985_10002065_pt1 | contig 11346 bp, 17 predicted proteins | sample EllFjometageno80_FD_203155 | JGI IMG/M metagenome (GOLD analysis project Ga0307985, IMG submission 203155) | Marine microbial communities from Ellis Fjord, Antarctic Ocean - #80 | ecosystem: Environmental > Aquatic > Marine > Unclassified | place: Southern Ocean | collected 2014-10-09 | reverse complement strand
CATCTACTCCTTCCTTTTTTGGTACAACAGGTGCAATTTCGTTGGCAACAACTGACGTGCTGGTAGTTCATTATTCAGGTGGAAGAACAGGACAGTCTACAAGTCAACGCACTCAAATAATTATTAAAATAACAGATGGTTCAACGACAGAACAATTAGTGGGAGGTGGCCACGCTTACGGTGATGGTACTGCCGAAACGAATAACTCAGGTTTTGTAGTCAGTGGAACTGGATACTCTGGCACAACTACCATATCAGTTGGAACTATATCATTAGATGGAAGTAATACTTCTAAATGGATTGCTACTAATGGGGTTACTCTTACAACAACTGGCCCATGTGTTCGTGTTTTACTTCAAAAAATGAAAGGTTAGTATGCATATTGACGAATTTAGAATAGAAGCAATACAAGCATTAACCCCTGCAGGTACACAGTGGGGTTTTATGTCAGATGCTGACGGTGGTTATGAAGTTACGTTTCATAATCCAAGTTCTGATGATCCTACTAATGCAGAAATAGATGTTGAAGTCATACGCCTTAAAGCATCCTACGACTCATTAGCCTATTCCAGAACACGAGCAACACTATTTCCTGCACTGACAGATCAGCTTGATTTACTCTTCCATGATATGACTGCAGGAAAAGGTACGAAAACTGGCGAATGGTACAAAGCGGTCGCACTCGTAAAATCTGACAATCCTAAACCGGAATAAATATGGCAAATCTCAAACTTAATAATGTGACTGCAATTTCGGAATCGGGGGGAGCAATTACAGTTCCGGCACTGGGAACTGTTACAAGTGGGGATTTGAGTAATACGGCACTTGTTTTCCCAACAGGCCACGTCTTGCAGGTGATTCAAGGCACTCCTAATACTACGAATTATTCCTCAAACTCACTGACAGAAGTAGTATGTACAAATTGGACGGCAACCATAAATAAGAGCATTTCAGGATCATCAATATTTGCCTCTTGGCATTGTACTTATCAGATTTATCAAGGGAATACCACTACGGCAGCTGAATTATATATTGATTTTGATAGGACTGCACCTTCGTCATCAACAGGGATAAACCAGCAATATTCTTATATAGCGGATGAAGGGGGGGACACTTATCACAATATTTATACTGGTCATAGTGGCAGTTTTGTGGACACATCTTCTGCAACGGGCAATCATACTTATATAGCACACATTCGAGGTGGGTTTTCTGGGAATGCCACCCCAACAGGAGCAATTAAGGGTACTCTAGGCGAATCAACATTAGTTTTAATGGAGGTAGTAACATGAGAAAACCTGAATTAATAGAAGCAGTACAAGCATTAACAGATCAAGGTTTTGGATGGGACGGTGGCGAAGATGCTATTGTCTGGCCTGAATCGAACACAGGTGATGCTCCTACAAGAGTAGCTATTGATGCTAAGTTGATTGAATTGTTAGCAGATTGGACGGCAAAACAATATCAGCGAGATCGTGCAGCAGGATACCCACCGATAGCCGAACAGCTAGATATTCTCTATCACTCAGGAGTCACAGGCTTAAAAGCTGAATTGAAGAAAACTAAAGATAAATATCCTAAAGGATAAACAATGACACTAGCTAGAGAAAACGCCGATATTCATGACGGCAGTACGAATATAACTGCACTGGGGACTGTTACGGCAGGAAACCTGAGTAATGTGGCAATTGTTTATCCGGTAGGGCATACTGTACAATTAAAAAATGTGAGTACAGTAGTACAAAACACAGGTACAACGAACATCCCTCTTGATGACACTATTCCACAAAACAGTGAGGGTGATGAAAAAATGACGTTAGCATTTACTCCAAAAAGTGCAAGTAATAAGTTGTTAATAAACGTAGTCGTTCACGGTGCTTCAAGCGAGGCTAATCAATATTTAACTGTAGCATTATTTCAAGATACGACTGCTAGCGCGATTGCCGCGTCAGTTACTCACACATCAACAGGCGATCAACGTGTGGTTAGTTTACCGCTTAGTCATTACATGACCGCAGGTACTGCTAGTGCCACGACTTTCAAAATACGAATAGGATGTACCGGAGGAACTACCACTTTTAACGGTGCATCTAGCACTAGGTTTTTTGGTGGAGTTTTAACGAGTAGTATGACTATTACGGAAATCCAAGCATAAGTATTAAAAAAATTGGCAGTATATAAATCACTATTTGGTGGAGGTGGTAATGCAGTTGAGAACAGGAAATTACTTAACATGGAAATAAACAAAACAATCAACAGATATTGGAAGTTTAAATAAAATGAAAACATTTAAAGAACTTTTTAACGAAGAAACAGAATATTATTTGGACACGACCAAAGACAATACTGAAAAATATGTTGCAAAAGATGGAGACTACTGGTATACAGGTAAGGTGGGGTTGAGAGGTGGAGAGCAATATTTGAAGTTTGTGTCCACGCGTGGAAAAGACAGTTATTTTGAAAGAGCTAAGTTAAAAAAAATAACACCAGAGAAACTTGCAAAAGAAGCTCCAATAACCGTAGATTTTAAGAAACTTTATAAAAAATGAAGACGATATAGTGGTATAAAGGTAGGAAATATTATGAGCATAAACGAAACACTACATGAATACTGGCGCAGTCACGCGGCCTACGTCTATCTTTTTCTCTGCCTCGTTGATTTTTTCATTGCTCCTTTGATGTGGAACATAGGCCTTACATTCATGAGCGATGAAATAAAAATGAATACTAGTCGTTGGGAACCTCTCACACTTGGTGCGGGAGCAATATTTCACATATCTTTTGGGGCGATTTTAAGTGCAACAGCTTGGAAAAAGGGCGAGGAATTGTCTAATCATCATAGTAGGAACGATACTACTACTTAGTGGATGCGCGAAGAGTGCCGAAGAGGTGGGTGCGACCAGTGGTGATAAATCAACGCTGCCAGTTACAATAGAATCACTCATTGAACACGCAGAGTATTCTGCTGCAATTTATGAGAATGGTTCAACTGATAAGATTGTATTTGAGGTAAAACAGGATAGTGGTATTACAATTATCACCGTTAGAGGTACAGCCAATGAGAATAATGTCCTTGCAGATTTAGATGCAAGACTGATAAAAGATAGTGTATTAGGAATATATCTACATAAAGGATTCCTAGATGCATCAACCTATGTAATGCAAACCATTGATAGTACATACTCCCTAGAACATACAGTACACGTTACTGGTCACAGTTTGGGCGGTGCGATTGCCCAGATAGTGGGAATGTGGTTACACAAACGAGGTTACAATGTTCAAGTTTTCTCTTACGGATCACCAAAAGTGTCTACTCAAGTTTTGTCTAGCCAACCCATTCATTGGAGGGTGGTTCGTATCAGCGATCCTGTCACTTTCACTCCTATGTGGCCTTTTCTTCATACAGGGGTATTTGTAAATAGTGTGTCTTTGGATTGGGGTCCTGATAACGATAATGGATTAATTTCCAAAACTGATGGGTTAGATCATTCTATTTCAAAGTATGTGACAACATTGAAAAGTCAATTGTAGTGATGGAAAATAAAGAATCAGTCAATTTTTTTGACAATGTACCAGAAGATAGAACTGCGGTAGATAACATTTTCAGACTGAATGTTACCAATCAGATGCGATTGAATGTCATGGCTGACCAAAAGGCCAACATAATGATTACAGTTTCAGCAATTGTGTTTTCAGTTACAGTTGCAGAATTAGACAATCCTGTAATGAGATATCCGTTGATGTTTTTCGCTCTCTGTTGCATCATATCATTATTGTGTGCGATAGTAGCGATAATACCAAACACCAAGTATCCAAAAGATGAAGATGGAAATTTAGATAGAACATCACCACATTTCAATCCACTTTATTTTGGTCATTTTTCTCATTTGGATGTGGAAGAATATAAAGAAAATTATGCTGATACACTACGAACTGATGACACAATATATGATGCATTAGCTAATGAAATGTATACTAGTGGTAAGACTCTTGCACTTGTCAAGTATAGGTGGATAAGATGGTCTTATTCAGCATTCCTTGCCGGTATGTTTGGTGCAATGGTGATATTCTTGTTTGAATTGCCGATTTTTACTGATGTATTGGGCGTAATTGATAATCAATTTGGGTGGAATGGAATTGTTTGGCAGAATTTTAGAGAAGGGTTTTGTCATTTAAGTGTGATATGTAGAAATAATTTATGATAAATACTAAAAAGAATAACATTAGGAGTAAACATGGCAGAAGAAGAATTAATCGATTTTGGATTTAGTGCCGTTACGGCAGATGAATACGAAAAAGATAATACTGATGGAGAAAACACAGGAAGTGGAGGTTCTGCTAGTCCAGAAGCATTAGCATCAATGGACGCCAAGATAGAACAAATCATGGCGGCTATATCAAATAAATCTGATGCACCATCAGATGATTTTGGATTTTCTCAAGAAGATAAAGATAAACAAGATGAAACGTTAGCAGGTATCGAACTAAAGATTGATAAAATTCTTTCATTAGAACAAGATGAGGAACGAGCACAGACAACAGCAGATATCCTTGCTCAATTAAATGATGCAACAGGTGAATCACGTACATCATCTAAAAAGGCAGGGGAAGCTGTAGGAAAACAAGAAGAGATTATGAAGTTCTTGGAAAGTATGTCTCCAAAGATTGACAAGATTCTCAAACTAGAAAGCCTTGAAGCTCTGTTGGAAGGAACATCAGGGAAGTTAGATAGTTTGACTGCTTCACAAGTACAATCTGTTACTGCTGAACCACCCGATTTGTCTCCAATTATGGAGAAACTTGAATGGTTGGATAAAGATGTTCAGAAGATTTTAAAGATGGAACAGTTAGAAGCAGTACAGAGCCTTCAGAAATCTTCACAAGATATGTCTACAGTTATTAAAGAGATTGAACAGAGAAAAGAGGATATAAATATAAAATACAAAGCACGTATGTTAGCAGTGGAAAAATTGGTTCTACCACTGATCGCCAATCTTCAAAAGGATGGTGAAACTAAAGAATATATTAAATGGCCTAACAGAACGGCAATTCTTGAAGTTCAAAAAACTAAAATATTACAAGTAACAAGATCGGAAATCGGTTAACTATTATGAAATTTAAAGATCTCAAACAAGAATTGTTAGAAGGTGTATATGATCCTGGCATATTTAAAGCGTTTTTCTTGGCAGGTGGCGCTGGTTCTGGTAAATCATATTCAGCAGAGAAAGCAACAGGTTCTGCAGCTGGTAAATTTGAATGGCATGATTCAATGGATAAGATAAAGCCAGGAAAAACAGGACCGTTTGGACTGAAGGTGGTCAACTCTGATGAACAATTAGAGTTTGGATTGATGAAAGCTAAAATGCATAGTGATATGACTAAGTTTTCTGATGATGAGACAATGGAAAAGGAAAGAATCCGTAAAGCAGGAAAGAAGAAGACCGCGAAAAAGGAACAGCTGTGGATTCAGGGGAGGCTTGGACTAATCATTGATGGTACTGCCCATGATCCGATAAAATTGAGTCTAAAAAAGAAAAAACTTGAAGACGTTGGTTATGATACTTTCATGATATTTGTCAATACTTCTCTTGATATAGCCCTTCAACAAAATCTTGAAAGATCTCGAAAACTTAAAGATGACATAGTAAGAAACACATGGAAAGAAGTACAAGGAATTAAAGATCAACTCGCTAACCTATTTCCTGGCGGATTTGTTGAGATTGTCAACAATAGAGCTGGAGAAGATATATTTAGAAAATCATTTGTTGAAATAGGTAAAATTATGAAACGTCCACCAAACAAACCCTCTGCAAAAGCGTGGATCGCACATGAATTAGAGACTAAAGCACGATAATAACTTGACTTATTGATATTTCGTGGTATAATATATTATGAGTTTATACACTGATCAGAAATACGTGGGATTAATCTCACCTCGGCTCGACCGGCTAAAACAGGTTAGAGCTAATCTTTGGAATTCGCGATGCCCCATTTGCGGTGATTCTCAAAAGAATAAATCAAAGAAACGGATGTACATTTACGCAAAGAAGCAAGACTTGTTTGTAAAATGTCATAACTGTGGATATGGTTCTAATCTTGGAAACTTCATAAAACAACTTGATCCACACCTACATGATCAATATGTCATGGAAAGGTATAGTCAGGGTCAAACTGGTCGTGGTAAGACAAAGGCACCAGAATTCCATTTTAAAAAACCTAAATTCAAACCTAAACCAACTACTATTGAATTACCCTCTATTGGCTCTCTCACACACACACACCACGCCCGTTTATTTTATGAGGGTAGACTGATACCAAATACTTTCTTAGAGAGGGTGTTCTATGCAGAAGATTTTAAAGAGTGGGCAATGTCAGTATCCGAAATCGATTATTCGAATTTGGGTAAGGGAGAACCAAGAATGGTTATTCCTTTTTATGATACAGATGGGAAACTAATTGCTGCTCAAGGTAGAGCGTTAGGTAGTCATGAACTCCGATATATTACCATTAAAGTTACTGAAGATAGTACTAAAGTTTATGGACTAGAAAGATGGAATCCAGAGGATACTACATATATTGTAGAGGGTCCGATTGACTCAATGTTCCTTCCAAATTGCTTAGCAGTCGCGGGTGGTGATCTTCAATCAATAAAATTAGATAAGAAACAGTGCGTATTAATATTCGACAATGAACCGAGAAATATACATACTGTTAAAAAATTGATGAATGCTATAGAGGATGGATGGTCTGTTGTTATTTGGGAAAAAGAGAAAAAATTTAAAGATATTAATGACTTAATTATTAATGGTTTGTCAACTGTTGAAATTCTTGAAATGATAAATAAAACTACCATGAATGGATTAGAAGCAGATTGGGCAGCAAGAGAGTGGAGAAATGTCCAGTGAATTAGATTATAAAGGTAATAAAATAATAGAAGAAACAAAAGTCCTTGATCATGGTTTTGTAAAATTGCTTGATACAATGGGCAATGATGAAGAAGTTGAGAATGCTGCCAGAATTAGTTATGGGGAAGGAACACGAAAGGTAAGTCAAACGCGGAACCTAATCCGTTACCTAATGAGACATAGACACACCTCACCCTTTGAGATGTGTGAAGTCAAGTTCCATTTGAAATTACCTATCTTTATTATGCGCCAGTTAGTCCGGCATAGGACTGCCAACCTGAATGAGTATTCGGGACGATACTCTGTCATGTCAGATGATTTTTATTTTCCAAAGGGGAGTAGTCTTAAGCCCCAATCAACTACAAACAAACAAGGTAGAGAAGACGGAAAGTTACCTAATCCAGGAGAAATCGAATTTGAAATTTTTCGTGTGTTCGATGGTGCAACTACCGCCTACAAAAATCTACTAGATTGGAATTTGTCTAGGGAACTTTCAAGGATAGTTCTTCCTGTGTCGAATTATACCGAAGTTATTTGGAAAATAGATTTAAATAATTTTTTCAAGTTTTACCAATTAAGAAGCGATAGTCATTCTCAAGAAGAGATCCAACATTACGCAAATGCTATGTGGAATTTAGTTGAACCACATTTTCCGTTATGTTGTGAGGCATTTTCAGATTATGGATTAAATGCAAAGACTTTTTCGAAACAAGAAATGGATATTATAAAGGACAATCTAGATGGGAGTTGGAAGATGGACAAATACGGATTGTCAGACCGAGAATCAACAGAATTTTTAGAAAAAATCAAATAGAAAGCGAAAACATGCTACCTACTGAATACCAACAGTTTATTCATTTATCACGATATGCAAGATGGGATTATGATTTAAAAAGAAGAGAAACATGGGATGAAACGATTGAACGATATTTTGACTTTTTTACACAACATTTAGAAAAAAATCATGAATTCATTCTTGAAAATGGTGAAAGAAGTGAATTAGAAAATGCAGTAAAAGATCTCAAAGTCATGCCTTCCATGAGGTGTTTAATGACGGCAGGTCCAGCACTAGAAAAAGAAAATATCGCTGGTTATAACTGTGCTTATGTAAAGGTAGATCATGTTAGATCCTTTGATGAAATTCTTTATATACTAATGAATGGAACAGGAGTTGGTTTTTCAGTAGAGGAAGAATATGTAAAAAAACTTCCGGCAGTTCCTGATGAATTATATGCAACTGATACTACTATTGTAGTTGCCGATTCTAAATTGGGGTGGGCAAGATCTTTCAAAGAACTGATTTCTTTACTGTATGGTGGTCATATACCAAAGTGGGATGTGTCCAAGGTAAGAGAAGCTGGTGCGCCATTAAAAACTTTTGGGGGGAGAGCGTCAGGTCCCGCCCCTCTGGTAGACTTATTTAATTTTGTTATACATACATTTACTAATTCTGTAGGAAGAAGACTTAAACCAATAGAGGCACATGATATCGTATGTAAAACTGCTGAAGTTGTTGTTGTGGGTGGTGTTCGTAGGTCTGCCCTTATTTCTCTTTCTGATCTTAATGATCGCGAAATGCGATTTGCTAAGTCGGGTCAATGGTGGGAAAAAGATGTACAAAGATCACTAGCAAACAATTCGGTTAACTATAAAGAAAAACCAGATGTAGGAACTTTCATGAGAGAGTGGTTATCACTTTATGATTCAAAATCTGGAGAACGTGGTATTTACAATGGGTTAGCAAGCAAATATCATGTTAATGAACTAAATACTAGAGAAAAGGACGAAAATGGCACATACATTCAACGAAGAGTGGCGCGAGACGATTTCGGCACAAATCCTTGCAGCGAAATCATTCTACGAAGCAGAGAGTTCTGCAACTTGTCAGAGGTCGTTGTCAGAAGCAACGACACTAGAGAGTCTCTCCAGAACAAAGTTAGGATTGCTACTATCCTTGGCACCTTTCAATCAACTCTTACCGAGTTCAAATACCTCTCCAGAGAGTGGAAAAAGAACTGCGATGAAGAACGATTATTGGGAGTCAGTCTCACAGGGATTATGGACAATCCAATCACTAATGGAACACGAGGAATATCTGGATTAAAAGCCTTATTAGAAGAACTGAGAAATATTGCTTATGAAACGAATAAAGAATGGGCAGATAAACTTGGAATCCCCACTAGTGCGGCCATTACCTGTGTTAAACCTAGCGGTACTGTTTCTCAGCTTGTGGATTCGGCATCTGGTATCCATGCAAGACATAACCCATTCTATATCAGAACAGTAAGAGGTGATATTAAAGATCCTCTCTGTAAACTCATGCAAGATACCGGTTTCCCTAATGAGCCTGACGTAACAAAACCCGAACATACAACAGTGTTTTCGTTTCCAATGAAGACTCCAAAAGGGGCAGTTTGTCGTATGGATATGACTGCATTAGAACAATTAGAACTATGGAAAGTTTATGCGGAAAATTGGTGTGAGCATAAGCCATCCGTCACAATCTCTGTAAAGGAAGATGAGTGGGTTGAAATAGCCTCGTGGGTGTATGAACATTTTGATTCTATTAGTGGTATATCATTCCTTCCATTTAGTGATCATGCATATCGTCAAGCACCATATCAAGATTGTACAGAGGAAGAGTACAAAGAAGCCTTAAAAGCGATGCCAAAAAATGTGGATTGGTCAGAGTTATCAAAATACGAATCACAAGACTACACCATAGCAAGTCAAGAGTTGGCATGTACGGCTGGGGGTTGTGAAATAATTTAACAGGGATATAACAAATGCACAAATCAGTATTAATTTTAGTAATGATTATGTTAACAATGTTCGTTGGATGTGAAGCAGCAAGACAGATACAAACAGGATGTTATGGTTATTGGGAAAAAACTGATGGGCCTAAGAGGGGCACAAGACTTGATAATCAAAATACCGTCAATCCTTATATGCAATGTGTAGAGAAATCTGCACCACATAGAAACACCGAAAAAAGACCATACGGCTAAAGTAACAATTTAAATTAGAGTAAAAATGTATAAATCACTAATGTTCGTTATGATAATAATACTTGGTGGATGTACAATAAACATGACACCATCGCAGGGACTAGTGGAGAAGAAAGTTCCCGCTCAAATAGAGTTGAAGCAGATCAAGCCTTGGCCACATGACCAAGTAGAGTATTGGTATGCAAGATATTTTTATACAATGGCGAGTCATCCTTCAATTCAACGGATGTTACAACCAGATGAAGTATTTGAAATAGTCAAGTGTACTATAGCCAAATACGAAGAAGACCATACTTATGAATGGTTTCTCGAAAATCTTGGAGAGACAAGAATGCTCACACAAGCTAATAACAAGTATGTATTTGACACTACGACACTGTGTGCGAATATAACAAAAGCTAAGAATAAAAAGTCGGCGGATATAAGAGAAACTATTTAACTTAAATGAGGGAAATTTGATGACAATAAATAACACGCAGGAGATGAAGTTATGCCAGTAGATATACTCTGGATAGATGGGGACGCCACCATACATATATTGTGTGATGGCTGTGATAAAGAATATGATATTTTTACAAAAGATACTGATGGGTTAGAAAGTTGTTCCTTTTGCGGACATTACCTTGAAGTAGACAGTGAAACGGGGGAAGATGACACAGAAGAAGTTAGCGGGTATTGACTACTCTTTGACATCACCTGCAATATGTGTATATAAGGAAGAAGAAGATGGTGGATGTTTTGACTTTAATAGGTGTGTGTTACATTATCTATTTAATAATAAAAGACAACAACTCTTTGCCGCCGGGTGTGGGGTAAGTAATATTATTGCTGAATCCTATCCTAAATGGGAGTGTGAAGAAGAAAGACACGAAAACCTGTCAGCTTGGGCGTATAGTATTATCCAAGGTTGTGATGAAGTTTTTATTGAAGGGTATGCTTTTGCTACTGCTGCACAAGCTGGTGTTCGTTCAATAGCAGAAAATACAGGACTACTAAAGCACAAAATGTGGAAAAATAAAATATCATTTACGAATATTCCCCCTACTGTAATCAAGAAATTTGCAACAGGTAAAGGTAATGCTAACAAAGATGTGATGTATGAATCATTCATAGCCGAACTCCACACCCCTACTAACCTCAAAGAAGAATTAACTCCCAGAGCAACAAAAATAAAAAATCCAATTAGTGATATTGTGGATGCGTATTTCATCACAAAATGTGGTGTGGATGGTATGGTATGACTGATAAAGAACGGAAGCAGATTGCTAATCGAAAATACTATGAAAAGAACAAAGACCGTCTTGCTGAGAAATGGAAACATGATGAAGACCGAAAAGAATACTTAAAGGGATATTACAAAGAGAATAAAGAAGATATTCTACATCGTGCAAAAGAATGGAATAAACGTAACAAAGATGCAAGAAGATTGATCA
>Ga0307985_10002064_pt1 | contig 11347 bp, 10 predicted proteins | sample EllFjometageno80_FD_203155 | JGI IMG/M metagenome (GOLD analysis project Ga0307985, IMG submission 203155) | Marine microbial communities from Ellis Fjord, Antarctic Ocean - #80 | ecosystem: Environmental > Aquatic > Marine > Unclassified | place: Southern Ocean | collected 2014-10-09 | reverse complement strand
GCACTCGGAAATTTTCGATGCAGACTCGGTTCCCGCTCTCACCAGGAACACCTCCAACACCTCAACGCGCTCTAGACTGTCTAGCTTCAGGCTGTCACAGTCGCCAAGATGGTGAGTGCTGGCATGCAGCTACAAAGGGGCGCCACGAGGGCCGCGCGCCACGAGGGCCGCGCGCCACGAGGGCCGCGCGCCACACACACGTTGCCGCTTTCACCGACTTGTATACTCAGCACACACATACGCAACCCTAACCCGCCATGACTCAGGTCGTTCTCCAAGGACGACGCCGGCAAGGAACCCGACGACTCGTCTGACGACGAGGACGCCACCATATGGCTTGACGACGAGGACCAGAGCATGCTGGTGCTCTTCCCCAACGAGTCCAACGAGGACACTCTCAAGTCGTCCTCGCGGAGCCTCAACGGCACTGCCTCCCCCCCCCCCACATCCTATCTGATGAACCCGATCCACTTGTCTCTCTCCCCCGCCTACCTCACCCCCCCCCCCTCCATCCGTCTCCGAATCCCCTTCACGCAAACGGGCACTGACATGTTCCAGAAATCCTTTACGCAGTACCACATGTTTATCAAGCAGGGCCGGCTGTCGTGGCGGGTTGTGAAACGGTTCAGCGACTATGTTGCACTGCACGACGATCTCAGAGACAACAAAGCTAACGCTGGATACCCCATCGATGTCACTACGCTCCCGAAACTGCCGAGGAAGACGCTGCCGGGTTTGAATAAGTTGAGCGACAGTTTGGTGCAGGTAAGATGGCGCGGGGCTGGCACGCACCTCTCTGACATCCTAGCGCATTCTATGAGACGCGAGCGCTACCGAGCGTGCTGAGCGCGAGTGGACTTCTGCTCGGCGAGAGTGAACGCCGCTCCGATCTCAAAGCGCCTCCTTTGTTCGCACCGCACTTGGCCTTTGTTCACACATGTGTGTTGTGTACGTGGCACCTCCGCAGACGCGACGGGACTGTTTGGAGAAGTGGATGCGGGCCCTGATGAAGGCGGACCACGCTACTGACAATGTCGCGGTGTTGAGTTTCTTGGGAATTGTCAACAACGCGAGGTTTGAGGGGGGCGCGGGGGTCGTACCGCAGAGACTTAATAGTGCGGGTACTGCGCACAGCCACGACGACGCTGCTACAGCTGCTCCTGGAGACGCCAAGCCCCCTTCCAAGGCTCAGAATAAGGCGGACAAGCTGCTGGGTCTGGACACTGCCGAGGCACCCGCTTTGTCTTATGTGAACATGAACCGGCAAGTGATCCACATTTCCCAGCTCCGAGGGTTGGTGAAGTGGGGCGACCTCATCTTGTTCCGGTGCGCCAACCCCGTGTCTGGCGCGCAGAGGGCCGTGACCGGCGCCGAGTGGGATCACGTAGCGCTCGTGGTTAAACGGCGGTACAGCAGGACACTGGAACTTCTGGAGGCTACTGGAGAGGGGGTTCAGTGCTACCCGCTGATCAGCAGATTGAGAGCGTACGGGAGCGAGTTCACGAGGTATGCGCGCGAGCGAAGCGAGCACATCTATTTGCGAGCTCGCCATCAAATTTACTCGCGCTCGCCATCTAATTTACCCACGCTCGCCCTGTTCCTCGCGAGCACATCTATTTGCGAGCCCACCATCTAATTTACTCGCGCCCGCCATCTAATTTACTCGCGCTCGCCCTGTTCCTCTACCCCGTCAACCCTCGCTCGCGCTCATTTACTCACACGCACGCTCGCTTCGCTCGCAGGTACATGGCGGTGAGGAGCTTGGAGCACACGCGGACGTTTGAGGAGTACGAGAATATGGCGCAGTTTCTGGAGAGCGTGGAGGGCGTGCCGTACGGCTTCAATCTTGGGAAGCTTTTTGGAGCGATGACCATCAACACGAAAATTGGCATGGGGGAGAAGAAGAAGGGGTGGAAAGGGGAGGAGGAAGGCAAGGAGCACGAGGAGGAGGAGGACGACGAAGTGGAGCAGGTGCAGACCAACGGGCCGGCGCCAAGTCTGGGGGCGATCAAGGCCGCGGAAGACAAGCCGAAGAACAACAAGGGAGCGGCTGGAGGGGGGGCTGCCGGCATGGGCGGGATTGCGGGCGCGGGAACCCTGTTCGACTTCACCAATAAGAAGAATTACTTCTGCTCCGAGCTGATCGCAGCGTGCCTGAAGAGCATGGGCATTATGTACTCGAGAAGGAACGAGACATACTTTTGGCCAGGCGAGTTCGGGCGAGGGGCGGCGATCGACAGGAGCATGATCGCGGGGGCTTGTTACGGTGAGGAGCTGGTCATCGACTGCAAAATTTTGGAGATCGGGAACGCGCGCGTGCAGGAAGACAGGGGAGGAGGAGAAGGCGTGTTTTAATTTGTATAATCGATCAATCAGATTTCTATTTTACGTGCAGGCAGGATTGTTAGAGGCACCACTTCGTTGCATGTCGCGCTGAAGGAGTTACAGAAAGCGGCTTCCCCTACAGTTGTATCCTCCTGGTGACTACGCTGCCATCCTTGTCCAGCTACTGTCCGTACCTCATCATGCTCGCACTCGCTCTGTTTATCTCCCTGCTGCCCCTATCTTCCCCGTTTCTACACTCCCTAGTTCCTCCATCACTGGTTCCTCCATCAGGCACTCGTACCTCAACAAATCTCTCTCTCCTCAACCTGGATACACTCATCGACAACGCTAAAGGCTCCGAGGACGCAACGTCGCCCACAGCGTCAACAGCCTCCCGCAAGACAGTAATATTCGTAACTTCCCGCAAATCGAGCATTTCCATCCCTCCCTCATCACCTCCAACCTCTACTACGATCCCTCCTTCCCTCATTATAACCCCACCGTCCTTCCCCCAAACCCCAGAGCCTCGAAACATCCACTCCTACCTCGCCCTCCCCGCCGAATCTTATTCCGTCCTCGACGGCGCCTCCATGGCTCGCATAAACCTGGACCAGATCCCCCCGCCCCTCTCGACCACAATAAAAGCCCAGCTCGATTCCCCCGACGAGCCGCTCTTCAAGTTCACGCTGCCAACCATCACACTTTTGAGGAGCCAGTTCAACGCCACGCTGTACGCGTGAGTGGCCCGCTCGAGACGCCCGCTTACCCGCTCGAGACGCCCGCGTGCCCGCACGAGACGCCCGCTTACCCGCTTGCTCGCCGAGCTACCAAGTATTTGTCACGCCGCTTTCTCCCCTTGTTCACATCGTGTTTGTGGGCGTGCTTGTGGCCTTTGCTCACACCGAGTTTTTGGCTTCTTTGTGGCAGTTACGTGGCGATCTCTCCCTACCCCGCCTCTCGTAGCGAGATACGCATCCTGCACTGCGAGCTCGAGGGCGGCAAAACTGCGAGGTTCGCGAACGGCAAGTTCAAGGTTGCGTGCTCTACGACCATCACCGACGAAAAGAGCACCGACGCACCCGCTGACGCGGACGCGCTGGAGTACCTTACCTGCTGCACCGACATTCACATCGAATGTCCTGTTCCGAATCTGTTCGCGACCGTCCTGCCCGCTGCTTTCGTCAGCAAGGCCGGGTCTGCGGTGATGCGGAAGCTTGTCGATGTGCTTCTGCCGACGTTTTTGGCGGACTTGAAGGGGGATTACGAGGTTTGGAGGGAGGGTAAGGACGAAGAGAGGCTGGTGCCCGAGTAATACTAACTCAAAGTCAACCAAATGTTCCTCCGCTCCCCTTAGTTCACACCGCTTTCTAAATAATCAAATGAAAACAAACACTTTTCTTATTCTTCCTACAATTGTACACGGGAGTGCGCTACCCCCTTGTTCACACCGACTAACAAGTTCTGGGTGCATGCCATCGGTGTGTGTGCGTGGCTAGTCTCAACCCCCCTCCTCAGCCACTTCCCCTCCCCTCTCCCCCCTCGACCTGTGCCGCGTCGTACTGCTCTTGCCACTCGGCCGGGTACTCGTACTGGCTCACACCCGTCTCGCTGTTGTAATAATACCTGCCGCCCTGCTCGTCGTACGCCTCCGCCCAGGGAGTGTAGTACTCGCCCATGGCCTCCCCGCCTTCCCCTCCACCTCCCACCACCTCCTCGCCCCCCACCTCCCCACTTCCTTCTCCCTCCTTTTCCGCCTTCTCCGCCTTGAGCATCCTCGCCTCTTCCTCGGCCTTCTCCGCCTCCTCCTCCCTCTTCTTCTTTTTCACCGCCCGCTCTGCCTGCACAATAACCCTCTCTTCTGAATCCAGCAGCTCGTCGTTCTCGGCCTGCTGCTCCTCCTTCTTCCTCTCCGCCTCCGCCTTCTGCTTCGCCGCCCATTGCTCCGCACTCTCGGCGCCCTCCGCCAAAAACGCCAGAGAATCCACCCCCATACTCTTGTCGACTATCCTCTTCAATTTCTCTCGCTCGTCGAGGGGCAGCTTGCTGCTCAATTCGTTGAACACCACTGGGTTGAGCAGGCCCTTCCTGTTGAATACAGTGAAGGCCTTCTTCTCCTTGATCCCCATGAGCTGCAGCGCCGTGGTCAGCTCCAACTTCATCTCCTCGCTCATCTCGATGTCCTTCTTCTTCTCGTCCAAGTCGAAAGCGGCAAGCTTCTTCTCCTCGAAGGCGGCCTCGCTCGACTTCTCCGCCTCGCTCTTGATGACGGGGATCAAGTTCGGTTTGGGCAGACCCTCGCTCTTGTTCTCGATCAGGAGTAGCGTGTGCTCGACCTCCCTGCTCTGGCTGTTGAACTTCTGCGGCGCGAGCTGCCCGATTCTCTTGTAAGACTCGTCCGCCAGCGGTAGGCCCTCGCCTCTTGCCATGAACATGAAGTTCTCCCCGCTTCTCGAGTTCAGCTCCTTCCTCAGCAGCCTTCTGCAGTACTCTCTGGCCACGCTCGCGGGCGCATCGACGTCCATCATCAACCCGCCCAGCTTCTTCGGTTCGCCCTCCTCGGGCTGCCACGACACATTGATATCCACCTTCTCCTCGCTGACGTCCCACTTCGCGAACTGGTCGATCTCCTTCTTCTTCTTCTTCTTGAAGCTCGCCATCACATTCTTGAACTCCTTCTTCGCAGTCCTCAAGAAGTCGTTTGCCGAGTCGGCAAGCCTGTTCATCATCACGGCCTTGTTTCCGTCGTCGCTCTCCTGGACCAGCGTGTTGCTGAGCAACATCCACTTCTTCTGCTTGATCCTGTACCTCTCCGCCCTCAGCTTCAAGTTCTTCGCCGTGCTCGAGTCCTCGTCGAATTTCTTGGCCATATCGTCGCAGTTGTTCGCGATGCGACCCGTCGTCTTGAACGCCCTCGCGATTACGAGCTGCGACAGCATGTTGTTCCTGCTCCACTCCTTCACCCTGATAATCCTCTTCGCGAAGAACAGTTCTCTCGGCATGACGTGCAAATACTCCGAACTCGCTGCCTCCTCCTCATTCGTGCCGGAGAGCCCCCCCCCGCCCTCTGTGAGTTCCGGCATCCATTGCCTGTTCAGCCGCACGTGCTTGTTGTTCCATTCGTCCTGCTGCTTCTTCCTCTCCTCGACAACGGTTTTCTGCTTCTCGGCGTTCATCTTGGCGTTGATCCGGTCCTTCATTTTGTCCGCCCACGTGACCTTCTGCATCGGATCCACCACGGTATAGAACAGTAAGCCGTGGCGCTCCTTGTCTCCAAGCCTCAGGCGCGCTCCAATTTTCATTAACTTCTTGCCAAACACATCAACATTGCTGTCCACTGGCGTCACCACATCTTCGAACCGCTTCAAGTTCCACACGATGTCCTTCTTCCGCCACTTCACGGGGTTACCTTCCCTCCTTCCCTCCTTGACCTTCTTCTTGAACTGATTCGGGCCCTTTCGGTGCTCGATCTTTTCCCTCTTCTCCTTCAACGTCGCGACGTACTCAGCGAGCGTCTTATCCTCCCGCTTGCTCACGTTCTTGGTCCGCCGCATCTCCATCTTGAGCTTCTCCTTTTCGTCCGGGCTGGCGCTCGCATTGCTCCGCGCGGTTCTGTACTTCAGCTGAGCCTTGTCCATGCGTCTCTTCGCCTTGTTGGCGGCCCTCTTCTGGTTCGCGACGAACATGACGTACGACAAAATGGACATGTTCTCCTTCATTTTCTTCTTCTTCCCGACCGACGCATCATCACCCATGTTCACGAATTTCTCCTGCGAGCAAGCGTTAGATTGGTTCCGCCAGAAGTGTCTGTGCGTCTGAGTGTCTGTGTGTCTGTGTGTCGCTGTGTGTCTATTCTATGTGTCTGTGTGTCTGTGTGCGTGCCCCTCTTACCTGATCGCTGACCATCTTGAACGCGTCGTCCCACTGGCCGTCCACAATGTCCACTATCAAATCGGCCCAGCGGGACGGGAATCGCTTCAGCACCTTCTCCATAGTCGTGTCGGAGAGCAGCTCTGGCGCGCTTCCCAGGAACATGCGCACGATGTACCACATTGCGCTCCTGGTGACCTCGTCCTTGTCCCTCTGAATGCGCGCCTGCCTCCTGGCGGCCATAATGATCGCGCCGTGCCTTCTGCCCTTGGAGCCCCTCCACATTTTCTGCAACAAAAGAGCAGATTTGTCGCGAACGAGAATGTCGTTCGCGGCCTTCTTTCGCTTGAACTCCTCATCAAGCTCCTTCCTGTGCTTCTCCTCCTCGATCTCGCGCCAGTAATCCTTCACCGAGGGCGGCTCGTGCACCCACTGCGTGACCTGCACCCGCGCATTGCTCTGCGAGAACGTCTTGTCGAACGGGAACTTCTTCTTGTAGCAGACCTTGCACATGGGTGTGGGCTCCGACTGGTTCGTCTCGGAAACAGACAACATAGCGACGAAGTTGTCGCAGGTCGCGCAGTGGGTCTGGACGGCGTCGAAGTAGTGCTTCTGCAGCATGCCTTTCTTGTGCTGGTCGTAGTAGCAAGTGTCGCAGTACATGTCCTTGCACTGCACGCAAAGCTTGGTTGCGACCTGGAACTCGCACTGGATGCAGTTGTCGATTTGCACGCACGTGTTGTGCGAACGGCGCCCCTTCTCGTGCACCGCCTCGTTGTGTTCGTCGCAGAAGTTCTGTGAGGGAGGGCGGGTTAGCGAGGGAAAGAGGGAAGTTAAGCGACGAGTGACAGGCGATGAGTGACAGGCGACGAGCGACGGGCTCAAAACTACCGAAACCCAGCGAATTTTGTTCACACAAGTGTTTGGGCCCCCTTTGTTCACACCGCCCCCTCTTTTGTTCACACGTGTGTGTGGGCATGTGTGTGGGTGTGTGGGCAAGCGCGTGGTCTCACCTCCTCGTCGTCGATGTCGTACCACGTCGCGCTGACGATGCCGCAAAAGTCGCAAGTCTTCTTGTAGAGGCGGTCGTTGGAGGGCATCTTGATGGGGTTCTCGATGTCGAACTTGCCGAGTAAAATGGGCTTTTTCCAAGAAGCGGTGCCAGTCTTGATGTTGAAGTAGTAAACCTGGTTGCCGTGATGCTCATCGATGATCTTCTGGTACACCTTCAGTGCGAAGAGACGCATTTGGTAGCGGGCGAGGGCGCATCGCCACGTCCGCTGAATAACTTGGAGGGCCTTGAGCTTCTTGGCTTCGATCATGGCACGCTCGCGACTCAGGAACAGCCCGGACCGCTTCTCTCTCTTTTTGGCGGCCCGCCAGTTGCGCTGAATTACTTCGGAGGAGTCGGAGGCCCTGCGAGTGGCGCGCTTCTCGGCCTTCTCTTGGCCGAGGTCCTTGATGTACGTCTTCGCGGTCTTGGTCGTCAAGATGTCCTCCTGAAGCGCCTTGAGCAGGCGCGCGTTGGCGTCCTTGTACCGGCCGTGGGACGAGATCTTGGCGTACTTGATCTCCACCACTGCGTAGAGGGCGGAAAGGAACTGCGGGTAGTGCAGGTGCGTGTCCTTGCCCTTCTCGTGCGCGAACAGGAGCTCGAGCTTCTGCTGCGTGAGGGACTTGGTCAGGAGGTTGGATTCCTTGCACAGCTTGAGGAACATGTTGCCGCCAAGTCTCTCGGTGTTGCCGCGCTGACCCATGCTGCAGTAGTGCCCGAAGATGCACTGGAGCTCGGCTTGGTGATGCGGCGACTTGAAGTGCACCGAGTGGTGGAACAGCTGGCGCTGAGTCTCAATCTTGCACGTGATCTTGTACTCGAGGGAGCCGTTCATTTTGAACTCCGTCTGCCAGTACAGATTCTGCGCCACGTTCTCGAGACTCATGCGGTGCAGGAAGCCGCGGACGACCTTCTGGATCCTCGTCGCCGTCGGGTTCCAAAGCAGCCTCCACACGAGGACTTGCCTGCGAGCGAGAAGCCCCCTGTACTTCGCCTGCATCTTCGTAAATATCCTGTTCCTGAACGCCCGCTTGCGCTTCACCTTCCCCCACATTCTGATCAGCAGCGACGCCGAGGCCCAGCGGGCTTTCCGGAACGTGTACTGCTTGAACTTCTTCTGCATGCGAGACACGGCCCTGACCCTCTCCTCGTGCTCTTTCTGGGCGCGAATTTTGAGGGCGAGGCAACGGCGCATGTGCTTCTGAATCACGACGGCGGCGTGCTTGTGTTTCAGAAGAGTCATCGGATTGAGCTCTTCCAAGTGCACCGCGTTGCGGAACTTACTAAAGTACCCCTTGTTGGCCGCAATATTCCCTCTCTTGGCCCGAACCTTGTCCCTGCCGTCGCTCTCCTGCTGGAGCTTCCTCGCAATCTCAATCTCCTTCTCCGCCGCCTTCTTCGCCTCGCGAATGACGCGGGCGTTGCGCCTGCGCACGACGCCGCCGCGAACGACAGGCCAGAGGAGGAGCGCCGCCTTTTCCCGCTCGACGATTTGGGTCCTGAAGTCAAACAGCTTGCCCACTAAGGAGTTCTTCGCCTTCGTATAGATATACCACCTGCCAATTTGGCGCGCCTTGTTCCGTCTGATTCTGAGTACCATCCGCCTCATGCGGTAGGGGAGCCGCTTGAACCACCGTTGAATGCGCGCCGCCGCCCCATTCATCTCAAAGTTGAGCCGGACCACGCCCCCATCCGTATCGTAATGACGGTTGATCTTCTTATGCCGGTCGTTCCTCTTCAAGTACTGCACTATCACGCGCGCACGATAACACCTCACAGCAGACTGCAACGTAATTGCGACGTCCTGCAGGAACCAATAACGCGCGACCTGCCCCATGCCCTCGCTGACAATCTGTTTGCGCGCCCAAGCCCGCTGGATGGTGGACGCTGCTAGGATGAGGTTCCGGAAGTCCAAGACTCTTTGCCGGTGCGTGTACCCGCGTACTATTTTCTGCGCGGTAATGATCTTGTACAGGTGCCGCTGGAAGCCTTGGTTGGCCATGTCAACCTGCCATACCGCTGTGCTCTTGATAGCGTTGCGCTTTCTCCGCACCATCCTCTTCGCCCAAAAGCCGCGGAACCATCCTTGGATTTGAGAAGCGCATTTAACCCGTTGCCCCGCTCTCGAGGCGTCCCTGATCTGGAGCAGTTGCTTGAAGGTGAATGAGTAGTAGTCCATAAGAAGCCTCATGAAACCGTCAACAACCTTCCCAACCGCCAACCTCATGACGTCTATCTCCCCCTCATCCATCTCAATCATGACGCTGCTCCCGTCACTGGTGATGCTGATGTCATCGTCGTCGTTTGCGGGGTTATTGTATGCTGCCTCGGTTTCGTGCGTGGCAGCAGCAGCAGCAGTTGCCTTTTTCTTTTCCTTCTCAGCCTTCGTAACAGCAGTCCTCTTTTTCGCCTTCTCCATCGCCACCCCCGCTAGGAACTTCAACGGCAGTTCCTTCCTGAACGAGTTCACGTTGATGACTTCCTTGTAGAAGTCTGTGCGCTCGCGGGACACACACCGGGAGAGTTGCGAGCGTAACGTACCTGAGAGCGAAGCGAGCGTGAGCGATAGTAGATGGGAGGGCGAGTAAATGAGGGGCGAGAGCGAGCGAGAGTAGATGGGAGGGGAGCCGGGCGACGGCGAGTAAAAGAAAGGCGAGCGCGAGCGAGAGTAGATAGAAGGGGAGCCGGGCGACGGAGAGTAAATGAACGGCTCGCGAGGGAATGAGGGGCGAGCGTCATCGAGAGAAGATGGGACGGGGAAAGGCTCGCCTTTCGTAAATTCGCGGCTTGTCTCGGGAATTCGCGGCTCGCGTCGGGTTGATGCTCGCTCGCCTTGTCTCCACTCGACTTCGCTCTTGCACGTACTGTCGATAGCCCTCATAGCCTTCGAAGTATCATCGACAGGTCCCACCCCCTCAATATCCGCCCTTACCCCCGCCATCCTCTCCCTCGTAAAATTCACCCTACTGCTCAACGGCTGCAGCATGCTCAAGGAGTGCTCGTGGTACGGCGACGATGTAGGGCTTCCAACGCGCGTGGGCACTGTTAGGGGGGAGAGGACGCTCGTGTATAACGGGGTCGTTGCTGAGGGAGAGAATGCGGAGTGCATTGTTATCGCGGGGCGGGATGAAGCTTTGGGGTGTGCTGTAGTCGCGGGGCGGGATGCAGTCTTGTTAGTGCCACGGGCTTTGGTCTGTATGCCGCGGACCTTCACCCGTGTTTTACGGGACCTTGTCGTCGCCGTTCGTGACACTCGTGCTTCGGCAGCCGTGTGCGTGTACATGTCGAACTTGTTGACCCGGTTGTCTCCTAGCGCGACGGCGCTTAGCGTCGTGTTCAACCGACCAGTAGCAGTTCGAGTGGTGGAGTTGGGGGTCGATAGAGACCTTGCGAGCAAGGTTGAGTAGAGGGAGGACGTTGGGAGGTCGTAGGCGGCACTGTAGAAGGCGCTTACGGCGGGGTCGTTGATGTTGCCGGGTGTTGGGAGTGGGGGGAGTGGGGAGTGGGGGGAGTGGTGGCCCGTGGGGGGGTCCATAGTGTTGTGGGTGGTGGGAGACGGCGGCGTCGTCGGTTGGATGTCACGGTCAGGTGAGTTATGAACAGGTTTCAGAATGAACGAGGCGTCAGTTTCGAAGAGGTCGAGGGCGGAGCTGGGGTCGTCGATGGCGTCCTCGTAGTGGGACTCGGTGATGGAGGTGAACGCAGAGACTGTTGCGGGGCGGGGGGGGCGGGGGGGAGGAGCTGTCAGTGTGGGGGATTTGACAGGCATCGCATTGACCGGCTGGGGCTGCGGGGGGCGGGTTTTGCGGGAGGACGTCGCTGTCGTCCTTGGCCTCGCCACGGGTCCTGGGTCTGGCGCTTCGTGGAACGGTATTCCATACTTGGTGGAGAGAGACTGGAGGGCTTGGGCGACTACAGTGGGGTTGGTGGTGAAGCCGGATTCGAGGCTTTTGAAGAGATTTATGTAGTCGAGGAAGGGGGCTGGGGGGGCATCGTTCGGAGTTGCGTCATCATGAGAAGTGGAAAGGGGATCGAGGGGGTTGAGAGGGAGAGGGGTGGGGGGGGAGTGGGAGGCCATGAAAGAAAGGGCCGCAGCAGAAT
>Ga0307985_10002061_pt1 | contig 11350 bp, 9 predicted proteins | sample EllFjometageno80_FD_203155 | JGI IMG/M metagenome (GOLD analysis project Ga0307985, IMG submission 203155) | Marine microbial communities from Ellis Fjord, Antarctic Ocean - #80 | ecosystem: Environmental > Aquatic > Marine > Unclassified | place: Southern Ocean | collected 2014-10-09 | reverse complement strand
CTGGCAGGTCAGTGGAGGAAGGTGGGGACAGTCCCCAGAACAACAGTGGGAGCGTGATAACCATGGGGTTGTCGACGAGGTCTCCCTCCCTAGGATCGGACGGGGGTTCGGATGGGGAGATCATTATGTGCGTTGAAATTAAAGTCGGTAAAGATAAGCAGTTAGAGATTTTTTCTCGCTCAGACTGTGCTTTTATCCCAGAATACAATATCTAAGACGTACGAAAAAAGCCTTTGACATTATTATCATATCTCACGTATTAAGCCTCTATGTCTATTTTTATAAGTGCAATTGATTTCTATATGAATTAAGATAAGTAGTTGTAGAAGTATTTGCTCTAATAAAAATAGTTCATAAAAAATTTAACACGACTAATCACACGCAGAGGCGTGTGTGCACGCAATAGTCCTGGAGTAGTAGCCATGCCAGAGCAAGTGCTCAGGTAATTGGACACGTACCTGAGCCCGGCTCTGGTCGTTGAACAGCGTAGATTAACCAATAGATACTCTCACACTGAAGAATAGTAGCTGCTGCCTAGTTGCTATAACACTCTCTGTCACAAACTGATAAAGAAGAAGGCACCTTCCACTTGCAGCGCCAGCGGGTGCTCGCGGATCAAGGCCTCGACAACGGCGAGGTCGCTGTGGTAGAGAGCAGCCCAATGAAGGACCGTGTACCCACTGCTGCTGGTGATAGCCAGTAGGCACCGCTTCCTCGAGTCGAGCTTGGCCGTCGTGGTCATCAGCTGAACGAGTTCCAGTGGCGCCGAGTAGAGACAGGCGAGCATGATGCATAGTAGTTCTGGCGGAAGAGTTGATCGACAACATCACTATCTGCGAGGGATTGGATGCGGGTGATGGCCACCTGCCACTGCTGGTTTCCCACGAGCTCGTACAGGGCACTCATCGTCCTGCGGGAGCGGCGAGGGTGAGCGTGAGGAGTGGAGCTGTTTGCTTGCCGCTCGTTTGAAGGTTAGCAGTATCGCAGAAAGGGGGGCAGGGGGTGGCCGTACCAGCTCCCGTTGGTCAGCTAGGGGAGCGGGGGATGGTGGTGAACTAGCGTGTGGTTGGCGAGGATTGGCAGCTCTCGCGTAGTCCTCACTCGTTGCTTTGCGGTGCTTGTTGAGCGTCGCGTAGTCGGCGAGATGGCGATTTTCGCCAATCATCACAACTGGTGACGGCCGTTACAGACTACCCCGTCCGCTCATCCGTTTCATCCAGACCTCACTGACCTACCGGTTATCCGACCCTAGTCGCCTGCGACGCGCAGCTCTTTCCGTACCCCTCAACGGCTAATCCATCCCACTCCCTTGTCACTATTCGACACCAGACCATTCCAGCAAACCAACACCCACTCTTAACTCCCCCCACCTTCCCTTCAGGCCAAATCGCCTCCCTGCCACCATGTCCGAACCCCCCGCCACCCTCCCTGAAGAGGTGATTAAGGTGTCTGCCGTGAACGCCGTGACCGGGAATACTGAATCCGCCTTTGTCTTCTCAGACGACCCGGACGAGATCAATCGTGTGACTAACTCGCTCGTATTCAGCAACGCAACGCCTCTCGCCATCGCGTCTCTGTCGGCTTCCGACATCAGCAACCTCGCCGAGAAACATTCTCTGCTCTCCCTCTATTCTCCCTCGACCTCCGTGACCACCTCCAACTTGCTCATTTTCCTCCCTGGGTCGGGCGAGAGCAGCCCCGACAACAACTACTTGGCGCTCGGGAAGAAGTTCGACCTGCCTCAAACCGGCGTGCTGTCGGTGCTCGGGACTGAGGAGCTGCCGTTCGATTTGGGGTACACGTGGTACCACGACATGGATTACGAGACAGGCGACAACTTGGATTGGGGCAGCGCTGCTAAATTAGAGAGCCTGAAACGGAGCGTGCGCAAAATGTCGACGTTCTTGCTTGAGCTGCACGACACTGTTCACTTGGAGAACGTGTTCTTGTTCGGGTACGATCAGGGGGCGACCGTGGCGATGGAGGTGGCGAGGGAGAACCCGCTTCTTGGCGGCGTCGTGGCTGTCTGCGGGGGGCGCCCCGGCGCCCCGGGAAAGGTGCCGGTGCTGCAGTTTGTCGGGGGCAAGGACGAGCTGTACACGAAGGCGGAGGCGAAGGTGTGCCGGGAACGGTACGGAAAGGAGCTTGTGCAGCAGTTCGTGGGGGAGCGGAGGGGGCACGGTATGCTGAGCGGAGTGGAGGAGACGAAGGCGTTCCACGGCTTCGTCGCAGAGAAGCTGAAGCGGAGAATGCCTACCTTAGAGAAGCAGTGCACATGACCCCACAAACGCGACTTCTTCTTACAACGTCGTCTTGCTGCTAGCCCCCTTTTGTTCGCGCATGTGTGGGGCTCTATTCGAGGCTTGCAACGCGCTGACTGTTCGCTCGTATTCTTCTTGTACTCCCCCCGAAACTCCCTAAATCACCCTGCCCCCTTGTTCGCGCATGTGTGTGGCGCTAGTACCACCGCTCCAACTCCCCTATGTGCTCCTCGAGCCTCTCGATCTTGTCCCTCCGCGATGTTCTCAAGCCTCAGCTCCGCCGCCTTGGCTGCGACCGGATCGATGTTCATGGTCGCGCTGTTCTTGACGAGTTTGGCGCGCTCGCCGAAGCGGAGTGCAGAGAGGGACTCCGCGCACGAAGCTTTTGCTGACGAGAGGTTGAGCAGCATGACCGCGACACTGTTACCGCCCAGCGAGTCCTGCAGCAGCCGCGCGAGCTTGCTTCCCCTGTACGGAATGTTAGGGTTGTGGCCGCACGCCAGCGCGTTGAAGACGTTCCCCAACGCGGACAGCGACAGGTTGATGTGCGCCCCCTCCTTCAGTCTCTCGCCCTTCGTACCCGCCTTGCCGCTCCGCTCGCTGAGATCTACGAGGTGCAGTTTAGAGCGGGTCTCGCTCAGCCGCTCGGGGTCGTTAGCGCGCACGAGCGTGATGTTGAGCGTGACCACTGTGTGGCTGCGGCTCGAGTGCTCGTTCACTTTCGTCTTCCCGACCGCGCGCCGCTCCTGCCCCTCAGAGATGAGCTTCGTGAGGACCGCCGCGGTTTCCACGACGAACTCAGACAGGCCGTCTACGAACACGGTCTGGCTCTCGTTCTCCCTGATCCGCAGGTCCGAGCGGGCCGTCAGCAAGTCATTCACCTTCTCGTTGTGAATCTCAGTCATCGAGGCGGTAACGTGCGCGGTTTTAGGGAAGCCGGGGGACGCGATTGAGGACAACAGATCCGCGAAGAGGCGCGGCGTCACGCCGGGGTCGTCGATCGTGCCCATCATCGTGTACGTCTTGCCAGAGCCGGTCTGGCCGTACGCGAAAATAGTCGAGTTGAAGCCCTGGAGGGGGGGGGGGGGCGAGTAAAAGACGGAACGAGAGGCGCCCACACGCATGTGTGAACAGACGGGCCTTGTCAACGGGGTCGTATTGAGCCGGTCGTATTGAGCCGGTCGCGTTGAGCGGCTCGCTCTGTTAGGGTTCGTTTTGAGCAGCTACCATCCTTACCTCCCCTCGCTCACGCCCAACTCACCTCGAGGACCTTGCTCAGAGCGATCTTGCCGGTCCGGACGTACACGTCGAGGTTGCCGGAGGTGGGCGGGAAGACGGCGTCGAAGCAAAAACTCTTGGCTGGAGTGGACGCCACGGCGAGGCTCTTGGGCGTGAGGCCAGAGAAGCACGTCTTCGGCTCGGACGAGGAGAGCGGGCGAACGCGAGCGAGAACGAGGATTGTAGTCTCGCTGATCACGCGCGAGAGGGATTGGCGGGAGCGCAGTAGCGAGCGTTCCTTCTCCTTTTTGGGCGGAGGCGGGGCGACTGGGGACGCGAAGAGCTCAGAGAGCTGGCGGAGCCATGGGCGGTCGGGGGAGAGCGGGGCGGAGGAGGAGTAGGGGAGGGAGTAGGAGTGGAGGAAGTAGGAGGGGAGGCGTGCACAGGAGGAGAGGCGCGCACAGGAGGGGAGGGAGTAGGATGGGAGGCGTGCACAGGCGTTGCTATTGAAGAGCACTGCCCCATCGGCGCGGCTGCTGAAAGTGAGAGCACATCCTCAACAAAGCAAAATTCTCTCTCTCTTACAATCTCGTCTCCACAAAGCCAAAGCCCGCCCTCCCCCCTTATGGCTAAGTTCCGATCAAAAAACGAGCAATCCACCTCCACCACCGTCCTGCAGACCTCCACGGAGGAGGAGGTGGCGCCCTTCTTCATTGACCTGTCCAAACTGAATGACTCTCAGCTCTCCAACCTCAGGGGCGTGGGACTGGTGACCGAGGCCGGATACGACGTGCGGCTGCTCCGGGAGAAGCACACCAAGTACTTGCTGGGGGGGCTGGACAAGCTGAGCAGCGGATACGTCAGCTTGGACAGCAGCCGCCCCTGGATAGCGTACTGGGTGCTACACTCCCTCGATCTGTTGAATACTGTTCCGCTAGAGATGTGCCCCCGCATCATCTCAACTCTCTCTCACTTCCAGGTGGCCACCGGTGGCTTCGGCGGCGGCCCCTCCCAGGTGAGGAAGACCACGAGCACGAGCTGCAAACACACAAAGCACAAACACCCACCCACACCCACACACATTTTGTTCAACCGCCGTCCCTTTTGTTCACACCTTGCTTTGCTGACACCGTGTCCGCGGCCAGCTCCCCCACTGCGCACCCACCTACGCCTCCTGCCTCGCTCTCCTTCTCATCGCGCCCCTCCACCCCGAGGCCTACGCTGTCATCAACCGCCCCGCGCTGTACCGCTGGTTTCTGCGCATGAAGGTGCCCAGCGGCGGGTTCCGCATGCACGACGACGGCGAGGTGGACGTGCGCGGCACTTACACAGTCGTCGCCATTGCTAGACTGCTCAATTTGCTCACGCCAGAGCTGATCGAGGGGGTGGCGGAGTGGGTTGTTGGATGCCAGAGTTACGAGGGCGGGTTTGGGGGCGAGCCTGGGAATGAAGCGCACGGGGGGTACGCTTTTTGTGCGGTCGCGGCGCTGCAGGTGAGGTTTGCGCACGGTGTCCAAACACGCCCTTCATTCACACACATGTGTGTGGCCCTTCGTTCACACATGTGTGGAGGCTCTTTGTCCACACTATGTGTGTGGCCCTTCGTTCACACATGTGTGTGTGACCCTTTGTTCGCACTGTGTGTGCGCGTGGTCCTTTGCTCACATTGCGCGCTCGTGTGCAGATTCTCGACCGTCTATCTGACTGCGACTTGCCGGCGCTGAAGGGCTGGATTTCCAGGCGGCAGATGGCTTTCGAGGGGGGCTTCGCGGGGAGGGCGAATAAGTTGGTGGACGGCTGCTACAGTTTTTGGCAGGGGGGGGCGATGGCGGTGGTTAACATGGCGGAGGACGGCTTGGGGGGGGATGCGTCGGGGGTGGTTGAGCAGGTGTTTGAGGTCGGCGGGGAGGAGGAGGTGGACGTCAGCAAGGTGAAGAAGGCCACTCCCACTGCGGGCAACCTGACCTTCGATCAGGGTCTGTTGCAGCGGTACGTGTTGCTGTGCGGACAGCACGTGGACGGCGGGTTGAGGGACAAGCCGTCCAAGATGAGGGACTACTATCACACTTGCTACAACCTCAGCGGCTTGAGCGTTGCGCAGCACACGCTGAGCGAGGACGGAGTGCCCGTCGTTTTTGGAGATCCCCAGAACGTTATCGAGAAAACGCACCCGTGCTTCAACATTCGGGCAAATAGGGTGGAGGCGGCTCTAGAGCATTTTAAGGACAGCGTGTGCGTGCACGAGGATCTGTTGGCGGCTCCGTGAGTGGAATATAGAGTGATTTTGGATCATAAGCATGTTTGTGTAGTCTGGCGAGCTCGTACTCAGAGAAAGGTGATGTGAGACCAGGGTTGTCGTTCAGCACTTCAGAGAGCTGCGTGTTGGAGCATCGTTTCGATGATGGCGATTTCCCGCACATCACCTGCGACGACCGCTACTCACTACCCCATCCGCTCATCACCTTCATTCGTTCCGACCTCATGGCCGACACCCTCCGTTCTGCCTGCGCCGGCTTCCGTACAGGAACGAATATCGCACAATCTAATGCCGACCTCTCTGCCCTCCGTTCCTCCCCTGATGCCCTCTCCATCTTCTCTAATGCTATCACAACCCTCAACCCATCCACTGAGGATCTGGAGCTGTTCCACGCCATCAGCGGCCTCCAGGCCATCCTGCTCATCCGCTGGGACAACTTGCCTCCCGCCGATGCGTCCATGCTGAGAGACTGGCTTTTGCACCTTGGGCTGTCGCAGAATTCCTTCACCAAGCCCTGCACCAACGCGGCTCTTGCTGCAGCCGCGGCGCTCTTCAAGCGTTCCTGGCTCGTCCTTGAATCCTCCCCCGAGACCTCGTCCTCAGCCCCGGTCCCCACGGCCCTCGTCATCATTCCCACCACGTCGGCCCCCACCATCACGTCCATCGCTCACCTGTTCTCCACACTGTCCCACCTCTCCTCCCCCGCCCCCTGCCAATTCCTCACCACGCTGGTCGGCGAGATGGGCGGTGGTGGGCGCAACAAGACTAACATCGGGCAGCCTCTGACGTTCCACAAATCGACCCACGCGATATTCCAGGAGAAGTCCCTCCCCCAGCTCCTCAACATTACCATGTCGGTCCTCTCGACCACCATCACCTCGCTCCTAACGTCCCCCGACTCGTCCGCGTCGACTGACGTCCTGCTGGCGCAGATCGAGGTCGTCATCGAGATACTCAGCTACGAGTTCGGCAACGCGGCGTGGAGCACTCTCCTCATGGCGACGCACGGCTCTACCTCTATTAAGCCGCCCGTCGCCTTCCAGCAGTTCCTGATCCGGCCCGACTTCCTGGGCGCGCTCTTCCAAGTCCTACAGTTGCAGAGCAACAACACGCCCGTCGCCCACTCAGTCCGGCAGCTGCTGCTCCTCCTCAGCAGCGTCGCTGGTCCTATTTTCGGCGCCGGCGCCGAGGCAAACCTGGTCAAGCAGCAGTACGCCGCGTTCCTCTGCCAGGGCGTGCTGAACATGTTGACGCGCCTTCAGAACCCCGACCCTGCGCTGGACGTGTCGAACGAAATCCTGGACATTTCAGGCATTGTGGCCCGTCTCGTGTCCAACTTCCACTGCAAGGTGCTGGGCGCCCTCCCGGAGTTCAGCACGGTCATTTCTCTCCTTTCCAAGATTGCGTGCTATCTTTTCGACACTCTGGGGAAGGAGGTGGAGTCCGTCGGGGGCGACTTCGAGGCGCTGCAAGGAATCTGGCGGATGGAGGCGTTCGACATCCTCATGGAGTGTTTAGGTGCGATTTGCGAGGACCCCGTGCTCATCTTGCCCCAGTACAACGACTTGCTACAGCACGTAAAGCACGGCGCCAAGACTGTCTTCGAGAACTACGTCAAGAACAAGGTTTGGATGAGTCGGTGCGAGGAGTTGTACTACCTCCGCGAAGGCGAAGATTTGGACGAGGTTATGGAGGAGATCAGCGGCGTCGATTTGAAGGAGCAGATGGTTTGCATCAGCACGATTGGGAGGATTAACTTGCGGGAAAGCTTGCAGTACCTGGAGGCGCAGCTGACGAGCTCCACACTCCCCGCTCTGAAGGTCATGTGGAGCGGCCAGACCGACGAGTTCATGGCTGTGGCGCTGCTCGAGGAGGTGAGGTTGATCATCATGTGCGTCGGCCATCTGCTCACGGACGAGGTTTCCGGTGAGACGCCGTGCATCCCCGAAAGCGTGTTGAGCGCCGGCGGCGAGCTGTTCGCGGTCGTGAGCAACGTCGTGAACTTGCTGCGGGGCGTGGCCGAGTTTCAGGTGGGTGGGATTACGACGAACGTCGCGTTTCTGAGCCCGTTGCTGGGGGAGCAGTTGTGCTGGTTCTTCACGAGGTTTGCCAACGTCTATGTGATGCCGGACGCTTCGCTGTACGACATCGCGCTCCTGCAGAGTACCGGCTTCGGCGGAGAGGTCAGTCCGGGATTCACCGAATTTGGCGTCAACTGCGTGCTGCACTACATCTGTCTGTGGTGCGGCGAGAATGGCGTCGTGGACGGAGCGGTCGAGCTGCTCAGGGTTTTCGCGATGGGAAAGGTGAGCCACCGTACCGCATGCGCACGCACGCACGCACGCACGCACGCACGCACGCACGCACGCACGCACGCACGCACGCACGCACGCACGCACGCACGCACGCACGCACGCACGCACGCACGCACGCCGTGCTGCTCAGAAACGCGCTTGTCATACACCTCCCTTCCCTATGTTCACACGTTTGTGGCCCACACTAGCTTTGCCGGAAAGCCCTCCCTACTTGCGAGGCGTGGAAGCGACTGGGGTTTGTGGTGGGGAACGGGATTTCTAGTAGCGGGGGGGGCGACGACCCAATGGTTGGGGGGTTCAGGAGGCTTCCCGGCGAGCAGAAAGCGAATGTTTTCAGCGTGCTTGTTAGTGGGACAGGCGGGCTCGCGGATGCGACGAGTCAGAACTTGTTGTCGGGGTTGTTTGGGGTGCTGGAGCAGACGCTGGCCAATCTGAGAATCGAGGATGCGGCTACCGCCGAATCCATCGTCGAGCTTTACGGCGGGGTGGGGAGGGCTTCCTTCGTGGACATCGAGAACGGGGTGGGGGCTGAGAGTTTCGTTGTCACGAGGTTCATGACGGCGGCGCTGCCCAAACTCGCGGCGCTGATGGAGCCCTTCGGGAAGGCGAGCAACATGAGGGTCGTGTGTGGACTGCTGAAGACGTTTCGGGATTACAGCGAGCACTGGATCGCGTTTCTGAACGACGCGGAGTGCAGGGTTTTGTACGAGGCGTGCAACGTTCTGATGCGGAGTTATTGCTCGGTGAGGGTGGGTGGGGTGGTGGTCAGGGGGAAGGGGGACGACGAGGACGAGGAACAGGCTTATATCGACGTTCTGAACTGCATAGAGCTGTTGACGCATCTGGGGACCAAGGATTTTATGAACGTGTGCGACAATAGCGGGGCAGAGGGGGTGGACGTCACGGACGTCATCTTTTACGGGATCAGCCAGATCACGCCGCTCATGACGGGTGGGCTGCTGAGTTACCCCAAGATCACGCTGCAGTTCTTCGAGCTGGTCGGTTACGTATGCGACGTTTATCCGGAGAAGATGCACTCGCTTCCGGGGGAGTTCGTGTGCGGGCTGGTTGACAGTCTGCTGTGGGGCTGCACGCATCTGAATCTCGTGGTGGGCAAGAACTGCTTGAAGGGGCTGGAAAGCATTTGCAAGGAGCACCTGCAGTCGGAGAGTTTGACGAACCTCTTGCTGCTGAAGCCCGATCTGTTTCAGAGAGTAATCAGAGGAGTGCTGAAGGACGTCGTTATGGACGTAGGGGTGTTGTTCGACAGGATTGATGGGTGCGGCGCGCTCTTGATGAGCTTGGTGGCTGTGGATTTGGAATATTTCAGCAGCACTGTGAGGGAGCTTGTCGGCGGGCTGGGGGGAGGGGCGGGCGGCGGGGGGGAGGAGCAGAAGCGGGCGGTGATGGCGGGCTTCGAGGCGCTGGTGGATTTCGAAGTCATTCAGAAGGCGATCTGGGGGAAGGGAGTGGAGGCCAGGAACAGCAGGAACGCGTTCAAGGCCAAGTTCGGAGAGTTCGTCAGAGGCCTGCACAGCTTCCTGACGCGTTTATAGCGAAGCAAATTTAATCAAACATCCTTCTTCAACTCCCCGAGCGCAGATGGACTGTCCGTTAGCACAAAAACTTGGTACTATCTAGGACGTGAGACCGCGCTCACCCCAGTTGTTCTCACATATCTATTAAACGTCGCGACAATCGGAGACTGTAACTCTGGTGCTCATGCGCCGCTTCAACGCGATCCTCCTGTACACCTCCGCGACCTCGAACCACCAGTACTTGGGCTGGTACGACTCAAACATGAAGCTCAGGTGAAGTGCTCGTTGACGCCCGTGGTCAGAGAGCCGAAGTGCGATAAGGTGAGCGCAAGCCCGGACACGAGCCACCGGCGTGAGCGTTAAGCGACGCTCGACGCTCCCGCGCCGCTAATCATAAAACCAGACACTGCCGTATCCCGCACCCCCCCCGCAATTCTTTCCCCGGGCCAACTGATTACATTTATATCCTGATCTTCAAGACACCATGGAAGCGGGTGCCGTCTCGTTATCACGGGAAAGCAGCGAGCCAGCACGCCGGAGGACGCCGAACAATGACGCATGGCGAGGGCAGCCCCAGCCCCACTAAGTGTATGAGGCGCGGTTTTGGAGGAGAACTTGTGTTGTTGGTGCCTTATGTTGTTCAAGAACCTTGCAAATACTTCCCCTAACCGCCTCCCAGATGCTCTCCGTCCACCTGGCAACCCGTCTGGCAACCCGTCTGGCAACTCGTCGATTGCCCCGCGTCGGCGAATCCCTTTTCACGCCAGCGCAACCCTCGCCCGAACCTTCGGCGTTGACTGGTCCACAAAGCTGTCTCTCAACGCCCCAACAGTCATCGGCAGCGGCTGCATCGGACAAGTGTATAAGTCCACGCTCCACAAAGGTCCCAGCGCCGGGCAAGTCGTCGCCGGTACTTGATCTCTGAAAATGATCGAAAGTCATTTCGGCAGTTTACAAACCGCAAAAACACAGCGCAAAAACCAGCAGTCTAACTGGCCTGCCCCGTCCTTCCTCCTCAAAGCTCCTCTTCAAAAAAGTAAAACAAACCTCTCCCCCTCCTTCCCCCCTCATGCGCCCTCGTGTCCGTGTTTCACCGTAAACCTGCGGGTCGCAACACCGTGCAGAACGTCCAAGACCGCTGCCCGCCATTGTCAGCGCCACCATGCGATTCTCACTGTTTATGCTGCACCCCTGTTTGCCCCTCTTGTCAGTACCTAGCGTGTCGTCTGTACCATGGCCATGAAGGGTCATGTTGAATTGCTGCGAGAAATGTCCAGGGTATCAAAGGGTATTAAAGGGTATCAAAGGGTATTCCAGGCACACGACCTCAGGCCGTCCTTGGCATGTCCAACGTCGCGGCCTACTACTCTACATCGAACTCCTCCGCCGCCGCCCGGCAGGCCGTGACCGAGCAAACCATCGCCCTCGCCCACTCCCTCTCCTCCAAGCCCACCCTCCTCCCCCCCCAGCCCGGCCCCAAGTTCTTCAAGAAGTCCCACTGGCGCAAGTTATGCCTAGACAAGGCGCTCGCTGAGGCGACGGACAAGCTCGACGCCGTGCTTGAGAAACCGGCAAGAGAGCCACCAACGCAGCCCCCGGCAGATCCCAAACTGGCAGCCCACTACTTAACACTTAACACCCTCCTCCAGACTCTGGACACCAGACTGGACACTGAGCCATCGACTCTGGACACATCGCCTTCTTTATCACCTTTATCACCTTCAGAAACAATCGACCTCATCTACCTCCACATTACATTAA
>Ga0307985_10002059_pt1 | contig 11360 bp, 12 predicted proteins | sample EllFjometageno80_FD_203155 | JGI IMG/M metagenome (GOLD analysis project Ga0307985, IMG submission 203155) | Marine microbial communities from Ellis Fjord, Antarctic Ocean - #80 | ecosystem: Environmental > Aquatic > Marine > Unclassified | place: Southern Ocean | collected 2014-10-09 | reverse complement strand
CCGACCGTAGTCCCCATCAAATGTGTGGACGGTACACATGTCCAACCATTCATCCTGCCCCCCCGCCCCACGCTCGTCGAAAAGCTCAAGTCCTCGCAGTACGACGTGGTTGTGATCGGCGGCGGCGCCACCGGCACCGGAACCGCGCTCGACCTCGCCACCCGCGGCCTCAAAGTGGCTCTCATTGACCGTGATGATTTCGCCTCCGGCACGTCCGGCCGCTCCACAAAGCTCATACACGGCGGCATCAGGTATCTGCAGGAGGCGTTCCTGAAGTTGGATTACGGGAAGTACGAGCTGGTGAAGGAGGCGTTGACGGAGCGGAACCACATGCTCAAGTGCGCGCCCTACATGAACCACGCGCTGCCCATTATGATTCCCATGTACAACACTGGCCTCCTTAGTTACTTGAAAATTCCGTACTACATGATTGGTAAGTGGGGAGGAGCGTTTTGCCCACGCTTTTAAGCGTCGCACGTCTGTGGTACCTCCTGTGTACCACCCCCTTTGTTACGCCCCTAACACGTGTGTGTGGCAGGCGCGTGGGTGTACGACGTCGTCGCCGGCGCCACCTCCCTCGTCCCCGGGTCTCACTTCATCACGAAAGCGGAGGCTCAGTACCAGGTGAGGAGAATGAACCCCGCGTTACGCCGCCCCTCGTGAGCGCCGCCCCTTGTTCACTCCGCCCCTTGCTCGCGCCGCCCCTTCCTCACGCCACCCCTTCCTCACGCCGCCCCTTCCTCACGCCGCCTTTTCCTCGCGCCTCCCCTTCCTTACGCCGCCCCTTGTTGCCTTGTCTTCCTTCCTTCGCTCACACATGCATCACACAGTTCCCCATGCTGAACGACAAAAACTTACTCGGCGCCATCGTGTACTACGACGGGCAGATGAACGACTCCAGAATGTGCCTGCACTTGGCGCTCACTGCCATTCAGGCTGGAGCGGACTGCGTCTCGAGAGTCAAGGCTGAGTCCATGATCTTCGACAAAACGACCAACAACGTGTGCGGCGTCAATGTTATCGACGAGGTCACCGGCGAGAAGATTGCAATTAACGCCAAGGCCGTCGTCAACGCGACCGGCCCCTTCTCGGACAAGGTGCGCAAGATGGCCGACCCGGACGTGTCCGACATCATCCTCCCCGCCGCCGGAGTGCACGTCGTGCTGCCCGATCACTTTTCGCCCTCCAAGATGGGCCTCATAATCCCCGAGACCGAGGACGGCCGCGTCCTGTTCTTCCTTCCGTGGGAGGGCGCGACCGTCGCCGGCACAACCGACAGCGTGTCGGGCATCACCATGGAGCCCACCCCCACCGACGAGGAGGTCGGCTTCATCATTGAGGAGGCGAACAAGTACGTGAGCGGGGCCACCGAAGCGAGCATATCGAATTGCCTACCGAAACGCTGACTGAAGAGAGCACCAACCCCGCCGCTTTGCTTCGCTCACACCGTTAGCCCTTTGTTCACGCCGCCCCCTTTGTTTACACATGTGTGTGGGCCGCTGCGCCGCTCCGCTTCGCTCACACCGCCCCCCTTTGTTCACACGTGTGTGTGGCCCTTTTATTCACACATGTACACCCCAGGTACCTCAAAGCGGACAAGGCGGTGACCAGCAAGGACATCAAGTCGGCGTGGTCGGGCATCCGTCCGCTCGTCCTGGACCCGTCCAAGCCCGACTCCAAGTCCGTGTCGCGCACGCACGTGATCGAGGTGGGAAAGACGAATCTCGTAACGATTGCGGGGGGGAAGTGGACGACGTACAGGCAGATGGCGGAGGATACGGTGGACAAGTGTCTGGAGGTCTTCCCGGAGTTGAAGAAGAAGAGGAACGTCACGGAGTGTGCCACGCTCAATCTGGGGCTCATCGGGAGTGACAGAGCTGGCGTCGTGAGCCGCAGGAAGTTCGACAAGGTCGCCATCACGCTCCGCGAGGAGTACGTGAGCGAGCGAAGCGAACGTACACATCAAAACGGGAGACGCCCGAGCGAAGCGAGCATGTCTCATTTGCTCGCTCTTGCCCTATTCCCATCCTTTCACACACACATTCACTCGAGCTGGCATTCTTCCCTCCCATTAACCTTCTCTCACGCTCGCTTCGCTCGCAGGTACAACATGGCCAAAGACATCGCAGCGCACCTCGTCTCCAACTATGGTACCCGCGCGCTCCAGATCGCGGAGATGACGCGCCCCAATGGCCCTGGCTCCGTCGCGCACGTCGCCGCGACCCCTCAAGGCCACAGGCGCCTCGTGGCCAAGTTCCCGTTCCTCGAGGCCGAGGTCGTCTTCGCAGTACGCCAAGAGTACGCGTTCAGCGTTGTGGACGTCATCGCGCGCAGGACTCGGCTCGCTTTTATCGACAGTCATGCCGCCGAGCAGGTCAGCGCGCGCGTCGCGGAGCTCATGGGCAAGGAGCTGGGCTGGTCGAGGGCTAAGCAAGCGGCGGAGGTAAAGGAGGCCAAGAGGTGGCTGGTGAATATGAACTTGAAGGAGGGGCAGTAGGGGTAAATATGTAGCGGGAATGTCGAACGCCACTGCGTGGCACCGTCGTCGTGTGCTCGCGACGTATTACTTAATGGACGCTGCACTACTGAGCTTGCCGAGCGTCTCGCTACTTGCTCCTCTTGGCGAAGCTCTTGAAGCAGTCCGCTATGTCGTCTTTCAAGTAGCGCTCGCCCCCGCTCCACCCGAGCACGTCCATCGCCTTGTCGCCCGTCACTTAGAACTCCTCCATTCTGCAAGTTGAGTGAGTCGTCAGCGCAGATGCCCGAAGCAACGTCTGATACCTACTTGTGGGACATTGCGACGCTGTCGAGCAACACGCTCCTGTATTTGACGACGGGGCAGTCTGGGGTGGTGAAGGGGGTGGTGTTCGTGATCGTCACGCCCGACGGGCAGATGTGGGGCAACCCCGTGTCGATCAATCAATGTTCTTGTGGCCCAGCCAGATATCTCGAACGCGTTGGACCAAGATGACGAGGTTACTGTACAGTTGTACAGTTGTAGCCGTACAGTTGTACCAGTTGTACCAGTTGTACAGGGTTACACAAGAGACTTTGCTTGCTGGCTTAATCTCACTCCATCCATGTTGCGCTTGCTATGCCTCATCTTCTTTCTCCTCCCCCTATCATCTTGCCCCTTCTCTCCCCTCCCCCTACTTCCCCACCCTTCTTCCCACTCCTCAACCCCGACACGCCTCGAGGGAATACGCGGCTTCAGATCATGGTTCCAGGTAAGGGAATGTCAGAGAGAATAACTTGTGTACATCAATGGTATTTCTACAAAGCATGACTTAGCAGCGTGAACCTTATTTACACGGCTCTCTTCAGTATGTTGCTCTTGGTTTCGTCGACTAAAGCGTCGAACGCATCCAGCACATCGTCCCCTCCCTACTAAACCCTTAATGTCTTACTAACCCTTACCCCAGTCAACTTTCTCGTCGGCGTTCACTGAGATCAACCCACTCACCCAAACCGACACCTTCGACCACGTCCTCCTCGACATGAACCAGATCCTCCACCAAGTGCACCGCTCCAACTCCCAAAATACCGACACCTACGTCCGCCTCTTCCGCGAGCTCGACATCATCCTCGCCACCGCCGTCCCCAAGCGCTGCGTCGCGTTCGCGTTCGACGGGCCCGCTTCCGCCGCCAAGCTGGGGACTCAGAGGAAGCGGCGGGGGGCTGTGTTGACGCAGCCTGTTGGCGAGCTCGCGGACAGGCTGTATCCGGTGACGCTGGATGACGAGGGAGGAGGGGAGAAGGTCGACGAGGACGAGATCGCCCTTGAGGACGACGAGGATGAGGACGAGCTCGGCCTTGAGGACGACGACGACGACTCCGCAGACGACTCCGCGGACGACTCCGCAGACAAGAACGACTCGTTCAACTCCGAGGCCGATGAGACCGCAGCCGACCTCTCTCTCTCGGACCGGTTCACAGTGCGAATGAACCTCGACGACGCCGGGTTCTCGAACCTGGTCAAGGCGACTATCAGCAACTGCGGCGAGTTCCGCCTCAACAGCCTCTCCTCGACCACCGCAATCGTCCCCACCAAGTCGCAGCCCTTCGCGCTGCCCGACCTCGTGACCACCGAGTGGAAGCTTCGCATCAGGAAGCGCCGCCTCTCAGCCGCGGCCGCCGACCGGCGCATCTGCGAGATCACGCCGGGGACGAAGTTCATGCGCACGGCGGTCGACGCGCTGCTGTACTACATCTACCAGCGGGCGGGGCAGTTCAAGTACAGGGGCGTGAAGTGGTACGTGAGTGGCGCGGACGTTCCCGGAGAGGGCGAGGTGAAGCTGTTCGACTACATACAGATTCCGACGGTGGTGCGCCCGGGAGACTCAATCGCGCTGGTCGGCGGCGACGCAGGTGAGTCACGTATCAGATCGCGCTGATCGCGAGCGAGGGGCGCCAGAACGCCTTTTGTGAGCAGATAGTTCGTTTCAAGCAGCTTGATTTTGAGCCGCTCCTTGCGCATTCGCTCGATTGTTGATTAGCTAGAACATTCCCCCCCCCCGTTGCAAATGGCGCGTTCGGCTGAGCTCAACGCAGCCCCCTTTATTCACACATGCATGTGCGCTCGCTTCGCTCGTGTTCACACATGTGTATGGCCAGATCTCGTGCTCGAAGGCCTCGCGCTGCCGCCGCACATAACGCACAACGTTCACGTGCTGCTCCCGGACAGGCGTGACGTGGGCTTCGTCATTTCGCTGTGGGAGACGACACGGAACCTGATGCAGAAGCACTTCCCCGAGTGCACCGACGCTCGCGACGTGCTTAACATGCGCACGGACCTCGCGGTGCTGCTGATTATGAACGGCAACGACTACATACCCAAGCTAAGGTTCGCGACGTTCGACTCGCTCTTCTCTCAATACAAGCAGACGGTGAAGAAATACCTCAAGGACGAGGACCGGAAGTCGTGCTTCCTCATCGACCCCGCTACGCTCGAGTTCAACGTGGACTTCTGCGCCGATTACTTTAGCGCGCTGGCCAAGGGCTGCTACAAGGACCCCATGAACGCGCAGAGCTTTGGGCTCAACGTGGACACGTACGAGAAGACGAGCAGCGTCAACATACTCAACGTCATGCTGGCGCAGAAGCTGCTCCCTCGGAGGCAGAACAAGGACGGCTTCTTGAGCCCGCTCTACTCGATCAGGGAGGTAATGGACGAGCACGGTGAGCGCCACTCACACCTTGTGAACAAAGGAGGCGCTCAGAACGACCGGCGAGAAACGCGCTGTTTGCGAGCGTGTTGCTCTGAAAGATCGGCTCGTTCGCGCGCTGTTTCTCGTTCGCGCTAACGGTGCCCTATTTACGCGCTAACCCAATTCTCGCAGGCGAGTTTGTCGGAACGGACTGTGCGGTCTTACTAGGCGGTGAGAAGGGCACCAAGTCCGTGCGCTTCGTGATCAGGTACCCGCAGCCGGAGGAAGCCATAAACCGGGCGGTGGGGAAGAAGGCGGTCAAGCAGCACCTGGCGACGCTCGCGCTCGACACACTCATTCCAGACTGGCGGGAGATTATGCAGGTGAGGCGCCGAGAGGAGTGGACGGCGAAGACCGCGCTGCTCAAACTGCGAGGCGAGCGCCTCTTTGTCACACTCAGAACGACCACGCCAGCGACAACGCCGCCGTCCCTTAGTTCACACCGTCGCCCCCTTTGCTCACACATCTGTTTGCGTGTTGGTCGCGCAGGAGAAGCTAGACGGCGGAATGTCTCCCTCGCCCGAGCGAGATCGCGTCGTCCCCAGCGGCGACGTGTACGAGTACCTGCGCGGGATCATCTGGAACGTCGAGACTTACCAGAAGGGCGTCTGTGCCGATTACGGGTTCGACTACGGCAAGCGCGGCTCCGTGTCTCCCGAGATGCTGCGCGACCTCTTCATGGACTGCCGCAACCGGAACCGGAAGTTGTCGCGGCGAAATCTCGGCACGACCTTCCGCCCCCCTCTCGACTCGGAGCTCTCGCTGCTAGCCGCCACGCCGCCGGCGGGACACAACATGATCGACGAGATGTACGTGCGCGAGCGTACACATTAAAAAGGGAGACTCGCGAACGAAGCGAGCATATTTCATTAGCGAGCGAAACGCGCGAGCGAAGCGAGCATGGTGTGTGTGTGTAGCGCTTTCTTCCCCTCCCATTAACCCTCGCTCACGCTCGCAGGTACGAGCCCCTCACGCTGAACGACAAGGTGGGCGACATTCTCGTGGACTGCAAAAACGAGACCACCGGCGTGCTCGACATCAAGATGTTCAAGAGCAAGTGCGAAGAGACGCTGCGCGTGGCGAACGGGGGGAAGAGACCACAGAAGAGCCCGATCCAGCAGCCGGCGGGGATCAACGCGGGCCGCAACAGTGGCTGGAACGTCATCAGCGTGGGGCGGAAGAACTGGACGGTGCTGAAGCGGTCGCCGGGAAGGAAGGCGGCGAGAGTGATGTACCCGCCGACACCGGTTTCAGATCGCCTGCAAGTCCTGGAGCCGGACAAGTTCATCCACGCGCACTCCATCGACGCGATGTCGTCGCCGATGGATTACAACGCCGACCCAGCGCGCGGCACGCACAACAACAAGCGCAAGGGCGAGCTCGAGAGTCTAGGGCAATCGTTCCCGAGCTTGTTCGACGATCTCTGCTACGACGACGACGAGTGCGTCGTGTCGACGGAGGGGGGAAAGGAGTTGGACTTGCTCAAGGTTCCGTTCAAGTCTGCATTTAGGGGAGAACGAGGAGGGGGGAGACGGAGGGGGGAGGAGGCGGGGAGGAACACGTGGAGCGGGCGGCATGGTGGGAGGGGAGGGGGAGGGGGAACATCAACCCAAAAGGAGAAGGGGAGAAAGAAGGTGGAGGTCGCGAATAGCGAAGGGGTGAGAAGGAACTCACTCACTTGTATTGTTATGTTAACAACTGTGTGAACAAAGGGAAGAAGTTGGGGTCCTCGTGTTAGGGTTGGCGCATTGTGTTGTTCGCACCTGATTGTGTCTCACACACGTATGGCTCTGCAGAAACCGTGGCTGAAGAAGGCTTGGACTGGGAAGAAGCTCACCGACAGGCAGCACGCCAAGGTCGTGAAGCAGGTCAGCGACAGCAGCGAGAAGCGAGAGAGGAAGAAGGAGGAGCAGGCGGGGGGGGGGGGGAGCGGGAAGGGGAAGAAAAAGGAGGTAATCTAGCCCTGCGTTTTTGGCACACACACACACACACACACGTCCCTCGGCGGTGGTGTGAACAAAGGAGGCGCGCTGAGCTTGTTGCGCGGGACGGTCGGCTCAGAGTTGCTATTTGCTTAGAGCGGCCGGCTGAGAGCGTTCTGGATGCGTTGAGAAACCGATAAATCAATCTTGTTTCATTGTACAATTGTACAGTTGTAGGGTCTCAGAAATAACCCTTAATCCCGCACTTCCCTCCGATGTCTTCCGTAATCGTCGAAATCGCGAGCGATGGCACCCTCGTCACGCGTCCCTCCACGCCCCTGCCATTCGCCGAAAACACCATAGTCCATGTTGTTTTGGACCCCAGGAAGCTCAACTCCGTGATGAACCTGAAGGCAGAGACTAAGGAGATGCTCAAGTCCAACGTGAACGTCATTCCTTACGTCCTTCTTCCGTCTTCGACTTCCTCCCCCGCTTCCATGATTTTAGCGGAAACAAGTATCCAGTCTCTGGCGGTGATTGGGATGGTCTGTGATTTGGAGAAGATCAAGTCCACCTTCTGTGTAATCCGTTTGGACGATTGGACGGCGACTGGAGACGCTATCATACATGCCCTCCATGCCGCGCAGAAGCGCGTGTACCCATCTGAAGAGTCCGATGCGATGCTAGACTTCTACGTGCCGCTGGTCGAGCTTACTCCTACGGATGACGATGAAGAGTTTCAAGATCCTAATATGGTCTCCGCTGGCTCGTCCAGGTTCGAATCGGCGGTTTACAGGTACCGCGCTTTCTGCCATTGGCCGATTGGAATTGGCGTCGAGGAAAGCGAAGTCATGCCGGCAATCAACGATCTCGTCATGCCTCTCCTCCAAGACGCCACGCAAACCCTCCCCGCACTCCCCCCCACCCACAACCCGCTGCCGACTGGCGCCGTTCTACCCACCGACCTCCGCCCCTCGGTCGTCGCGTTCAACTCCGAGGCCGCTGCGAGGTTCCATCTTCAACTGGGCCAGTGAGTAGCGAGCGAGCGCCCGCGGAGAGCGATTTGTCGGACAGGGGCACATCATTGGGCGGCGTCCGTTCTACCCACTCGCGCCGCGGAGAGCGATTTGTCGGAAGGGGGCACATTATTGGGCGGCGTCCGTGTTACCCACTCGCGCCCATCGCATTGCGTGCATTGCACCTTCCCAACTCTGTCCCAACGTCACATTTGTGCTGTAACGCGTCCTCGCCGACCTCTCCACGCTCACACTGAAACCTGACAAACAGGCCTGTCTTGGCCTGCCCTGCTTCCCTCCCCTCTCCCGACGAGGCACCGACGTTGAAGAACCCTGGGCTGGCTACGGTTCTGCCGACGCTGTTCGCCGCGAATCCGCCGGCGAGCAAAAAGTGCTGCCAGTTCCAGTTCTGCAGAAGCGATCTGACGCCCAAGCCGGTTCAAGATTATGCCCAGGCTTGTTTGTGCACGCACTGCGATGTTGAAGTGGACAAAGCTGAGAGCTTCAACGTGTACAGGTGCGAGAAATGCGACAAGAGGGACGAGGGGAACAATGGGAAGGGTGAGTGGATGCCCTACCCGGCGGAACCGGTTTACCCTGTTTGTCAGGCGTGCTACGACCTCGTGGAGGAGGACCCAGAGATCACGCTCAAGGGCGCAGATGGCACGCACTTGCTTGCGATGATCGAGATGAGCGATCTACGCCCCGCCCCAGGCGCGATGGACTGCGTCGCCCTTGAGTTGTGCTCAAAATACCGCGAGACTTGCCCTGACCGCATCCTCGCTGCTGTTTTGGTTTGCGAGAACTACGAGGCGCTCGCGAGCTGCCCGTGGATGCTCTTGGCCATGTGCCAGTTGGTAGAGAACGCGGACGTGGTGATTTTCTGCACCTATGACGAGGTGTCGCAGGTGAAATCGTTCTTCTTCGGGACTATGTGCGAAGACGAGTATATGGGCATGGTGCTGGCGATGCAGTGCATTCCTTTCCCAAGGCTCCACTTCTTCACTTTCAGCAGCGCGATGGGGCAGGAGCTCGACGACGCGGCTAATCTGGTTTGCGCTGTGACAGTAGGGCCGGAGGGCAAGGGAAGCGAACTGCCCAGGGAGAAGTTCACGCCCGGGCTGGCGAATGCGGCGAATCCGACGGTCTCTAGGTAAGCCACACACACACACCGCCACAAACACACACCGCCACACACGCGCCTCTGGCCCAGAACTTAAAATGCGGTGAACCAAGAGGCTGCCCAATTGACCTTGAAGCATGCTCACCCAATTCGTCCGCCAGGTTCGTGCTGCAGGACAAGGAGTTCAATGCGCTCATCGAGCGCTCCATTCTGTCGAAGAATGGTGACAGTGCTTCCTTGATCATGCCCGGCGGGTTGCTGATGAGGCTGATTAACAGTTGGCGTTCGGTTCACTGGAACAAGCACGACAAGGAGGGGGCGCCCTTGAGCACACATGGCTCGTTCTTCAAGAGCGAGTTCAACTACGGAGAGGAGGATTATGTCAACGATTGTGTTGACAATACGAGCGACTTGGGATGCGAAATTGATCAGTACCTCTTCGGAGCGGCAAGTGGGCATGTTCTCGAGGCGCCGGAGGGATGGGAATAGAGAGAGAATTTATAACGTTAGGGATTAGTTTAAGAGGAAGTGTACTCGGCCAGCGCGTTTTTTATTGGCAGAAACTCACTGTCAAGCTCGCTTGTTGGAAGAGGACAAAAAATGCCCGGTCGAAGTTAAACAACGATCGGGCACAGGAATACCATGAGCGACTCTGAAAACGACAGCGACGATCGGGATATTCCAGACCCGTCTCTTCCTGAGAACGTGGCGGCCATCGACACGTTCTGGAACGACTTCACTCGCGACACGAACGAGCTCAGAAAGAGGCTGGGGCAGCCAAAGTTGGAGCAGGTTGTAGACGAGGACTACGAGCTTTTGAAGAGGGAGGAGCGAGCGGCGCATGTCTTTGAGGGAGTCACCGAAGCGGAGGGTGCATTGCGTCGAGAATACGGCGTCCACTACGACTACATAGAGGGGATTGGCAAGCTTCTCTTTTGGTGCCTCTTCATGATGGTCGTGTATCAGTACAGCGGGTATCACGAACTGCTGTACGAATTCAGCCACATCATCAGCGTTGCTTTCGTGCTCCCGTTCGTGGCGCTTCTGGCCATGTACTGGGTGGAGATCAAGAAGGACGAGGAAAGAATGCTGGAGAACGCCAGGAGCTCTAGAGAACTGGACAAAAAGAACAAGGCAACGCGGAAGGAGCAGAAGGCGAGGGGGGGCAAGGGGGGAGCGGAGGGGCCGACATGATAGTGGCAATCTTTGTTCTTAATCGAAGCGACCGGCAGAGCAAGCGACCAGCGCAAGCGGGAGCGCAAGCGGGAGCGCAAGCGGGAGCGCCCAGAGCGCAAGCGGGAGCGCCCAGAGCGAAAGCGACCAGCGAAAGCGACCAGCGAAAGCGACCAGCGAAAGCGACCAGCGAAAGCGGCTTGTTCAGAACAGCCGGCTCAGAGACTTATTTTGAGAAAGTTGGCGCACTGTGCATCTGTACTCGGCGCACTGTGCATCTGTATGCGACCGGCTTCAAGTCTCCCAGCTCAAGCGGCCTGTTCAAAACGACCGGCGAACAACTGCAAGGCAAGAAGCGACAGTGCACGCTACATAAGACGCAAGCGAGTTCGCCACTTTTGCCCGGCCAGATGGGGCTCTCCTTACAGAAGACGGCCCTGCAGAAGACGACAATTGTTGTTCTTAGGAGTTCCCCCTCTTGCATTCGAGCGCGTCGAGATGAAATTTGTAAATCTCATCATGTAACGTCAAAACATCCTTTCTACGGTCAACCCGGCAGGCGTTCCAATAGAACCCGTTCCGCCATGAAGATCGTCCTTCGCATTCGCCCTCCCCCCCTGGATGCTGGCCCGCACTTGTCTCCCTCGACGCGCCATATCCCCCCCTCCTCATCTATCTCCTCAGCTACCTCCCCAGCCCTTTCTCCCAAAAGTGTGGCACCTACCCACAATGCAATCACCCTGCCCCTCCCACCCGCACACCCCTCCTACACCTCCTCCCCACAAACTTACCACTACCCCACCGGCACCAAGCCCCCCCCCCCCCCCCACCCCCCCCCGCACCCGCCCCACCCCCCCCCCCCGCCGCCCCCCCCCCCCCCCCCCCCCCCCCCCCCCGACCCCCCCCGCCCCCCCCCCCC
>Ga0307985_10002057_pt1 | contig 11366 bp, 8 predicted proteins | sample EllFjometageno80_FD_203155 | JGI IMG/M metagenome (GOLD analysis project Ga0307985, IMG submission 203155) | Marine microbial communities from Ellis Fjord, Antarctic Ocean - #80 | ecosystem: Environmental > Aquatic > Marine > Unclassified | place: Southern Ocean | collected 2014-10-09 | reverse complement strand
TGGGATTAAGTATTTTGATAGAGCAACTGACAAGAGTGATCAAAGACTTTATATCAATCCTGAAGAAACAATTCAGGAGGTCAGCATTTTTGACAGAGAATCTCAACATCGCTGCATGGAGGATGCTCAAACTTTGAGTTTCAGCGATTTATTTTCTAACAAGAAATAAAAAGAATTATGAAAAAATTATTAACCATAATATTCGCAATTGCATTACTCCCGTTGCTTTCAACAGCACAGGAAGATGACAGTGTAATGAAAGCACGAGGTGGAAAATTCGCCTTGACTAACGCTAAGATTTACACCGTGACTAATGGCATCATTGAGAATGGTACAATCATTATCAACAATGGACTTATAGAGGCTGTTGGTGCTAATATTCCTATTCCAGCTGACGCTGAAGTATTCGACTATAAGGGAAGAGAGATCTACCCGGGTATGGTCGATTCAGGAACTCAACTTGGTATCAAGGAAATTGGTAGCATTGCTGAGGCCCAAGACTCAAGAGAATTTGGCCAAATTACACCGCAAATGGAGGCGCTTAGTGCTATTAACCCTAATTCTGTAGCAATACCTGTTACTAGAGTAAGCGGTGTAACTACAGTGCTAACATCGCCTACGGGTGGTATTTTACCAGGTACAGCTGCTACGGTTAATCTATTTGGTTATACACCAGATCAAATGTTTGCAGGTAACAAAGCCATGATCATGAATTTCCCTTCAACAGCGGGTAGAGGTCGTAGAAGACGTCAATCTCCTGAAGATGCTAAAAAAGCAATGGAAAAATCATTGAAATTGATCAATGATACTTGGGATAAGGCTGAGCTTTATGCAAAGATTCAAGGTTCAGACGAAGCTCGTTTTTACCCAGAAATGGAAGCGCTTGCCAAAGTTGTAAACGGTGAGTTGTCTTTATACATCGAGGTAAATGCTGCGAAAGATATCCAAAATGCAATTGCATGGGTTCAGGAGCGTGAATATAAAAACGTTGTCCTTACAGGTGTAGCTGAAGGATGGAGAGTTGCTGATGAAATAGCTGCAGCTGGTCTTCCAGTTATCGCTGGTCCAGTACAGTCCATTCCAACTAGACAGGCTGATCGTTACGACATGGCATATGCTAACCCAGGTGCTATGGCAAAAGCTGGTGTTAAAGTAGCCATCAGAACTGGTGATACAGAAAACTCTAGGAACCTTCCATACCATGCCGGCTTTGCTGCTGCTTACGGAATGGGAAGAGAAGAAGCTTTGAAGGCAATTACTATCAATGCTGCTGAGATAATGGGTATTGGTGACCAAATTGGTTCTATTGAAGTTGGTAAAAAAGCCAACATCTTTGTATCAACTGGTGATCCTTTCGAAACTTCTACTAAGATTCTAGATGTATACATTGATGGATATAAAATCCCAATGACAAGTAGACAAATTAGACTTTACGATGAATTCTTGAATAGAACTCCGGGTGTTGATAAAACAAAACCTGTAATCGATATCAAGAAGAAGTAATAACTTTTGAGAACATATAACAAAAAAAGGTGATCCATTGGGTCACCTTTTTTTGTTAAACACTATCGAGTTCTTGCTACGATTAGTAAAATATTCACAACACTATACCTCCCTCTTTTTACCCTGAATTATGAAGGGACTATAAGATGATTGCAATTAATTAAGTCGACTTCTTAACACAGCACAAGCACACTTATCATTAATAAAGATGTTAATGGATAACATAGATTCTTCACTGCGTTCAGAATAGAAAAGAGAGCGGAATTGAAAAAGCCTAAGCCGTAATAGTAACCCATAGATTAGAAATGACATTTTTTTTAAAGCTTTATCAACTATTTTTGTAAAATCTGTGTTAGGCAGATTCAGGAACAAAACCATGGCAAAAAGAGTAGTTGTAGGACTTTCAGGAGGAGTTGATTCAAGTGTCACAGCACATTTGCTCATAGAGCAGGGATACGAGGTGATTGGGATGTTTATGCGCAACTGGGTGGATGATTCTGTCATTGTAAGTGAAGAATGTCCATGGGTAGAAGACAGTAATGATGCTTTAGCTGTTGCAGAAAAATTGGGTATTCCTTTTCATGTGATTGATCTTAGTAAAGACTATAAAGAACGCATTGTGGATTATATGTTCGCTGAATATGAAAAAGGTCGAACGCCAAACCCAGACATTCTGTGTAATCGTGAAGTAAAGTTTGATATCTTCTTGAAAGCTGCCCTAAAACTCAAAACAGATTTTGTCGCTACTGGACATTATTGCCAAAAAGAGACCATTGAAGTTGATGGAAAAGAAGTGCATAGGCTTTTAGCGGGTGCGGATAAAAACAAAGACCAAAGTTATTTCCTCTGTCAGTTAAATCAGGAACAACTTTCAAGGGCCCTCTTCCCTATTGGTCATTTACAAAAACCTGAAGTAAGGCAAATTGCAAGAGATTTGGACTTGATCACAGCTGATAAAAGAGATTCACAAGGGCTGTGCTTTATAGGTAAAGTGAGGATTCCAGAGTTCCTTCAACAACAGTTGGCTCCTAAAAAAGGAGAAATTAGAGAGCTGGAGATCAATGAATCCAATTTCAAAGATTTTCATACTACTGACCTGCCTCAATTTGACACGGAGATCGAGAGACTAGAATACCTTTCCAAGCCATATCAATATTCGCCAACTGATGGCAAATGGGTTGGCGATCATAATGGGGCTCAATATTTTACAATTGGACAAAGAAAAGGATTGGGTGTTGGTGGAAAACCGGAGCCATTGTTTGTCATTGAAAAGGACACAACAGAGAATGTTATTTATACTGGACAAGGTGAAAACCATCCTGGTTTATTGAGAAAGGGTTTGTTTGTGGCAACAAAGGAGGTGCATTGGGTAAGGAATGATCTCGCTTTGAAAAGTGGTGAATCAAGAAAATTTAGTGCGCGCATCCGGTACCGCCAACCGTTGGAAAACGCTGAATTATTTATACAAGACAATGGCTTGTATGTCATTTTTGAAGGCTATCAAAAAGGAATTGCACCCGGTCAGTTTGTTGCTTGGTATGATGGAGAGGAATTAGTTGGCTCAGGAGAGATTGCTTAGTGTCAACTGACATTTTCATTCTAGCAATTAAACCTTTTTGTTTTTAATCCATCAAACAGCCAATAACCCAAAAAAAGATGAAAAGAAAACATTTAATTATGGCATTCATGCTCCTTATTGGAGTTGTCTATGCGCAAGCCCAACGTGGTGGTGGCCAACGTGGTGAAACACCTGACCCTAAAGTTCAAGCAAAGAACCAAACTGATACTTGGCAAGAAGCACTCGGTTTATCTGATGACCAACATAAAAAGGTCTATGATCTCCTAATTAAATCAAATGAAGAAAGGACAAAGAAGATGGCAGAAATGAGGGCCAGTGGCGGTCGTGAAGGTATGCAGAAAGCAATGACCGATTCTGCTGCAAAGCTTGATTCAGAATTGAAAAAAGTTTTCACAGAGACGCAATGGCCATTGTATGAAAAGTGGAAAAAAGACAACCCACCGCAGCAGCGCGGAAGACGAGGCGGTAATTAATCAAGCGTTTCAAAAGAATTAAAAAAAGAGCCATCCTATAGATGGCTCTTTTTTTATTCATACCTCAATGCGTTAATCGGATTTTGGTTGGCGGCCCTGTATGATTGTAAACCAATGGTGATCAATGCAACAGCAGACAATATTATGGCAGGAAATACAAATAAGGTCCATCCTACAGATATTCTACTCGCATAAGCATCTAACCAGTTCTGAATCAAGTAAAACGAAAGCAGAATTGAGATTACAATCGACACCCCTATTAAGCGCATAAAGTTTTTAGACAAAAGTGAGACTATTTCGAACGGATTTGCACCAAGCACTTTTCTCACACCAATTTCTTTTACTCTCTGCTGCACTTCGGACAGCACCAACCCAAACAGGCCAAGAACTGAAATAAAAATAGCCAAACCGGCAAATATGGTAAAGACCTTCCCGAATTGTTGGTCTGCCTTGTACTGTTGATTGAATTTCTCATCTAAAAAATAGTAGTCAAAATCACTCACGGGATAAACTTGATCATACTTTTGACGTATTTCAGTAAGCACTTTTTTATAAGCTTCACCAGGTATATTTCCTTCATTCACTTTAATTGAGATATACTCCGTATTGTTTCCATGTTTATCAAAAAATATCACAGTCGGGTCAACAGCTGATTTTAAGGAATGATGGTTGTAATCTTTAAGCACTCCTACAACTGAATAATTCCTGTCCCAGCGATTAATTTTCTTGCCAATTGCAGCCTCGTTTGTTTCAAACCCAAATAGTTTTCGACTGGTTTCATTAATCATAATGCCCTGATAAGTGTAATTCGTGCTATCGAAAAGCTGTTCCAAATTATCATCAAAGGAACGACCTGCCCTTTTCTATTATTAGCGGTTTTTAACAATCATAAAACATTAAAAATTGCAACTAAAAAAAAACTTAGACTATATTTGTAACCTTTTACCTAAGAGAAAAAAAATCATTGGTCAGATTATAGTTTCTACTCGAGTATTATGAACAAATTTAAACTAGTACTAATTGCGCTATTTATATTTTCTTCTGCTTATGCAGCAGACCCATATAAATACACTGTAAACCTTACTAAGGTTTCGGAGGATAGGATTTTTGTGGAATTGGATCCGCCAAAAATCAAAAAAAAAGAGATTAAATTTTATTTACCTAAAATCATTCCTGGCACCTATGCTATTGCAGATTATGGCAGAATGGTTTCTGATCTTAAAGCAGTAGATAAAAAAGGCAGAGCGCTTAAAGTAGAGCGACTCGACAACAACAGTTGGAAAATATCTAATGCTAAGAAAATAGCTAAAATTAGTTACTGGGTAGATGATACTTTCGATTCTGCCCTACCCGGTCCAGATATTTTTCAACCGGCTGGAACTAATATTGAGGCTGGAAAGAACATTCTTATAAATAGCGCAGGCTTCTTTGGTTATTTCGAAGGAATGAAGAAAAGTAAGTTCGAAATAAATATCATCCGTGATAAATCATTTTATGGTGCTACAGGACTTAAAGCAAGTTTCAATCCTCCATTAGTAGCTTCACTATCAAAAGAAGCTGCTGATCAAGGTAATGTAGCTGTTGATCAGTTTCTACTTGAAGATTACGACAAACTGGTTGATTCTCCATTGATGTACAGTGAGGCAGATACTGCTATTATTAGAGTTGCAAATACTGACGTATTGGTTGCGAGTTATTCACCAAACAAAATGGTAAGCGCTGCAGAAATTGCTGAAAGCATCAAAGAAGTACTCGAAGCCCAATCTAAGTTCTTAGGTGGTAAACTTCCTGTCGATAAATACGCATTTGTATTTTACTTCACTGATCAGCCAGTCACGTCTTATGGCGCTTTAGAACATTCATTTAGTTCTATCTATTACATGCCCGAACAGACCATACAGCAAATGAATCAGCAACTTCGTGATTTTGCAGCGCATGAATTCTTTCATATCGTAACTCCTTTAAATATTCATTCAGAAGAAATTGAAAACTTCGATTTTAATGACCCGAAAATGTCACAACACCTTTGGTTGTATGAAGGTATGACTGAATATTTTGCGGGTAGTGTTCAAGTAAAATATGGTCTTATTACACCAGACCAATACCTTAGTGTACTCCGTAATAAAATGATTACAGCCTCAAACATGAAGGACAATCTTCCTTTTACAGAATTGAGTTTGGGAGCTTTAGACGAGTATGCTGACCAGTATTACAATGTTTATATGAAAGGCGCCTTAATTGGTTTGGCATTAGACATAGAATTGAGAAAACTTTCTGATGGCGCATACGGTACTCAAAACCTGATGGCCGAATTATCTGAAAAATATGGACAGAATGCTGCTTTTAAGGATGATGAACTATTTGATGTTATAACGGAGATCACCTACCCTGAGATTGGAGAATTCTTTAAAACATATGTATATGGTGAAACATCACTTCCATATGCTACAATTTTTAATGAAATAGGTGTGAGTTTCTTAGAGTCTTCATCTCAAATGATTTATAGTGTTGGAATTGGAAACAACACTATAACAGTAGTTCAAGTTGGAGATAAAAACAAGATCGCTATAGCTAATGAGAATAGTTTGGATGATATGGGGAAGGCACTTGGCCTCAAGGATGGAGATGTGATTTTAAAAATCAATGGAGAGAATTTTCCTGATTTAGGGCCAGAATTGAGCCCATTTGTACAAAAAAAAACCGCAGCATTAGAATATTTGGAAACACTTACTTATACCGTATTAAGAGGCAAGGAAGAGGTTAAATTAAGTGCTAAAGTTATTCAGTCAGAGCAAGTAATTCCATTCCTCATCAGATTTGATGCTAATGCAACAGCTGAACAACTTAAACTGAGAAAGTCATGGTTGGAACCAAGTAATTAATTACTAGCCAAATCAATATTCTAAAGCCATTCATAATGAATGGTTTTTCTTATTTCCATTGGTCACATTTTTTAAAAGATTGCTTCTTGGGCACATGCATTTTTGATCCTTATTGCTAAATTGGTAGTTGCATTTTTTGATTCTCCAATTATGAAAAACAAATCATCAGAGCAGAGTAATCTCTCAAGAAGAAAATTCATTAAAAATACTGTCTTAGCTGGGGCAGCATTTTCAATTGTTCCAAGGTCAGTACTTGGTGGAACCGGTTTCATAGCTCCTTCTGATACTTTATATGTAGCAGGAATAGGTGCGGGTGGAAAAGGCACAAGTGACTTGGCTAGTTTTGCAAAAAGTCCGAACGTCAAAATTGCCTATTTATGTGATGTTGACTCAAGGAGCTCAAAAAAATCAATTGAAAGTTTCCCTGATGCTCCAGTGTATAAGGATTATCGAAAAATGCTCGAGGAAAACAAGGACAGTATTGACGCTGTATCCGTTTCCACTCCTGACCACATGCATGCAGCACAAGCTATGGCAGCTATGGAAATGGGAAAGCATGTCTACGTGCAAAAGCCACTTACCCATGATATAGCAGAAGCTAGACAAATGACTGAGGCAGCTGAAAAATACAAGGTGGTTACTCAAATGGGAAATCAAGGCGGCTCTGGAGACGGAGTTCGTAAAATGAAGGAGTATTATGACGCTGGACTTATAGGTGAGGTAACCGAAGTTAAATGTTGGACCAATCGTGCTATCTGGCCTATGGCGCTTGAAACTCCTACTATAAAGGATAAGATACCAAAAGAACTTGAATGGGATTTATGGTTAGGAACAGCTGAAAAACGTGATTACAATGATGCTTACTTACCGTTTGACTGGAGAGGCTGGTCAGATTTTGGAACTGGAGCATTAGGAGATATGGCTTGTCATATCATGGATCCTGTTTATAGAATTCTCCCGATTTTATATCCAAATCAGGTAGAGTGTAGCGCAGCGGACGCGTTTAAAGGAAATTTTGAGCTGGCGCATTATCCCAAAAGTTTTCCAACAGCAAGCAAAATTCATTTAAATTATCCTAGAACTGATGGCCAAGGAAACATAAAGGTTTCTTGGATGGATGGAGGTATAATGCCAGAAAGACCAGAAGAGTTAGGTGATGACGAAGCATTAGGAAACTGGGATGGTGGTGTATTATTTATAGGCACAAAAGGAAAGCTTTTAGCAGATTGCTACGGTGCTAATCCAAGATTGCTTCCATTATCATTAAACGAACAAGTTGCGGTCAAAGAAACAATTGATAGAGTTCCTGAAGGACACTACTTGCAATGGGTAAATGCCTGTATCGCAGGATATGGAAACGCTAAGACGAGTTCTTCTTTTGACTATGCGGGGCCATTTACTGAGAGTCTTCTTATCGGTAACCTTGCATTAAAAGCTTACTTTGAAGTAGACCCAAATGCAAAGAACCAAGGTTTCTGGGGTGGCACAAAATACCACGGAAGAAAGAGATTGCATTGGGATGCAGAAAACATGAAAGTGACGAATTTTGATGAGGCAAATCAATACGTTAAGCGAGATTATAGAACTGGCTGGTAGTCTATAAAATATTGTTTTACAGCAGTGAGCGATTAGTTGTTTACTGCTGTAATTTCAATTTCATACAATAAAGTCGAACCTGGATTAATGACAAAACGCTGATTTGAAGGTTTATATGGTCCGTAGGCTCCATTCCTACCGTAAGCCATATTTGGTGGTAGTATTACAACACGCTTCTCTCCTAACTTCATTTGAGGTATCACCCAATCCAACCCCTTATTGATCTTCGAAGTCCCTGTTTCATAATCAAATTCAACAGGGATATTTTCATTCAATGGTTTTCCAGCACCTGCCGTACTTACAAATGCCAACTCATCAAGTATAACCTTTCCCGTGTATTTGATTTTAACCGAAGCTCCCTGCCCTATTAATTCCCCTGTACCCTCATTCAGCACTTGATGTGTAATACCATTCGTATCGAGCTTAGCCGATGAATAATTGGTCGCTATGTATTTAGCCACCAAACGCTTTTTCTCTTTTTCATTCTTAGCCAATTTAGCATTGGCCTTGTCCATCATCTTTTGGAATGACCTTGTGACTGGCTTGAACCGTTCTGCTTTCCTACCAACACGTTTAATATCGATTCTTTCGATTACATCGTTCTGATCAATTGAATAGACAACATCCATTCCTTTGACTACATATCCGAATACAGAGTAATTTCCGTCTAAATATGATCTGTCCCCTAATGTGATATAAAATTGACTCCCATTTGTGTGAGGTCCAGCATTGGCTATTCCCAATACTCCTGACTTTCCATGACTCAAACCATCATATATTTCATTGGGATATGAATAGCCAGTCCCAGCCCGTCCTTTAATATCTGGTGATCCTCCTTGAATAACATGTTCCGGAATTACCCTATGCCATTTTGAGTTGGTATAGTAAGGCCTGCCCAAACCGAAGGCGGCATTATTTATAGTTCCTTCTGCCAATCCAACAAAGTTTGATACTGTCATTGGAACATTCTTATATTCTAAGAAAGCTACTATAAGCCCCTTATTGGTTTGGATATGAGCATAAACACCTTTTTCAAATTCCTGGTTTTCAACTTGCGCTTGTGAACTTATACTAAACAAGCAAAGCAATACTATTACAAGAAATGGCTTCATTTTATTAAGGTTGTGTATACGGGTAGTATTTATTTGCTAATTTAATCACAAATTCTAAACATGAGATTATTAAGTACCATTGTATTGACCTTTGTTTCAATGAGCCTAATGGCTCAATCCACGACATACACGCGTCAAGATTCATTAAGAGGATCAATCACACCAGAACGAGAATGGTGGGACCTTACCTACTATCATTTAAGCATGTCCGTAAACCCTGATCAAAAGTTCATAAAGGGCACTAATTTGATAAAGTATGATGTGCTTAAGAGTCATCAAAAAATGCAAATTGATTTGCAGCCACCAATGAAAATCACACGTGTTTCAGTCGATGACGTGGAACAGATTTTTGTGAGAGATGGAAATGCCTATTTCATTACTTTAAGTAAGCATCAAATAGCAGGTGCTTCTAATGAAGTACTGGTAGAATATGAAGGCAACCCAGTGATTAGCGAGAACCCACCCTGGTCTGGAGGTTTTACTTGGAAAAAGGACAGTAATGGACTTGATTTTATAGCCACAAGTTGTCAAGGAGATGGAGCAAGTTTATGGTGGCCTAACAAAGACCATATGTACGATGAAGTAGAAGGAATGATGATCAGTGTAACTGTCCCCGAACATTTGATGGACGTTTCCAATGGTCGTTTGAAATCTGTTGTTCAGAATAACAATAAAACAAAAACATACAATTGGGAAGTCTTGAATCCGATTAACAACTATGGCGTAAATGTCAATATCGGTGATTATGTAAATTTTTCTGAAACCTATGATGGTGAAAATGGAGAATTGGACATGGATTATTACGTCTTACGTGAAAACCTAGACAAGGCCAAAACCCAATTTAAACAGGCAAAACCTATGATGGAAGCATTTGAGCACTGGTTTGGGCCTTACCCATTTTATGAAGACAGTTATAAATTAGTGGAAGTGCCTTATTTAGGGATGGAACACCAGAGCTCTGTTACATACGGCAATAAATATGCTAATGGATACCTTGGGCGGGATGTGAGTGGATCAGGCTGGGGTTTAAAATTTGACTTCATCATCATTCACGAATCCGGCCACGAGTGGTTTGCCAATAATATAACCTACAAAGACATGGCTGACATGTGGATTCATGAGAGTTTCACTGCCTACTCGGAAAGCATCTATACCGATTATTTGTATGGTAAAGAAGCTGGTGCAGATTATGTAATTGGAACAAGGGAAAACATTCAAAATAAAGCACCTATAATTGGGGATTACGGAGTGAATAAATCAGGTTCTGGTGATATGTATTCTAAGGGTGCCAATATGCTACATACGATTAGGAACATAATTAATAATGATGAGTTATGGAGGTCAATCCTAAGAGGCCTGAACAAAGAGTTTTATCATTCAACGGTCACAACAAAGGAAATTGAGTATTATATATCGGACCGTGCAAATATCAATCTCTCAAAGGTTTTTGATCAGTATTTAAGAAATAGTGCCCTGCCCGTATTTGAATATTCATTGGACGGGAGCAAATTGACTTACCGCTGGGCAAATGCTGTTGCAGGGTTTGACATGCCAGTTTATGTTGAAATTAATGACGCTCCGATAAAACTAATGCCAACGCAAAAGAAGGATGTCATTGTACTGACAAGAGATATTCAATCATTTTCTGTTGATCGCAATTTTTATGTCAATTCGAAGGAAGTCAAATAGATGACCCATTCTACCAATAGCACCAAGCCTGCTAAAGTTGTATCAGTATTATTGATTTTAATCTGTTTAATCAGTTGCTCTGAACCTAAGCAAGATGGTAAAGAAAACTTTGTACAGGTTCACGAGGTAATTCCTAATGTAGTTTATGACATCCGTTATTATAGTACAGACAATTTTGTAGGCGCAAAAGTGGATGGTTACCTCGCTCCCATTGCATTCATCACAAAAAAAGCAAGTGCTGGATTGGTGCAAGTTCAAAACGAATTAAATATTGAAGGCCTTGGCTTAAAAATATTTGATGCCTACCGACCACAAAAAGGAGTTGATCATTTTGTTCGTTGGGGTGCTATTCCATCAGATACGCTTACAAAAGAAAAATATTATCCAGAGATAAAAAAGGCCAATGTTTTTGATTTGGGTTACGTTGCTACTAAATCTGGTCATTCAAGAGGTAGCACGCTCGACCTTACCATAATCAATCTTGACTCTAAGAAAGCGTTGGATATGGGTAGTCCTTGGGACTATTTTGGAG
>Ga0307985_10002056_pt1 | contig 11367 bp, 10 predicted proteins | sample EllFjometageno80_FD_203155 | JGI IMG/M metagenome (GOLD analysis project Ga0307985, IMG submission 203155) | Marine microbial communities from Ellis Fjord, Antarctic Ocean - #80 | ecosystem: Environmental > Aquatic > Marine > Unclassified | place: Southern Ocean | collected 2014-10-09 | reverse complement strand
GGCAATTCTTATTGTGCTCCGAGGCGTCGATATCGATGTGAACGACCTTGGCCTTTGTCGCGAATCGATTGGTGTCGCCAGTGATGCGATCATCAAAACGTGCTCCGAAGCAGAGGAGCAGATCGCATTCATCAATCGCCCAATTTCCATATGCGGAACCGTGCATTCCAAACCAGTGCATGGAGAGGGCGTGGGATTCCGGAAATGAGCCCAATCCCATCAACGTGGAAGCGACGGGAATATTGGTCTTCTCGGCGAAGGTCTTCAGAACATCCGAAGCTTCGGCGGAGATGATGCCCCCGCCGACGTAGAGCATGGGTTTCTTGGCCTCGGAGATTAAAGCCAGGGCTTGCTTGAGTTGATCGTCGCTAGCTTCGTGGGTGCAAGCTATGTAGGGATTGTTGAACTCCACGGTCGCCGGAAAAACGGGGCAGAAGAGTGCTTGCTGCACATCCTTGGGAATATCGATGATTACGGGACCCTGACGGCCAGTGCGCGTGAGATGAAAGGCCTCTTTGAAGATCTTGGGCAACTCCGTGACATCCGTGATGAGGTAGGAATGCTTCACGATCGGCAGAGTCATACCGTAAAAGTCAGTTTCTTGGAAAGCCATCTTGCCGATGAATTTACTGTAGACCTGACCTGTGATGCAGATCAGCGGCACGGAATCCATGAACGCATCGGCGATGGCCGAAACGAGATTGGTAGCGCCGGGGCCACTAGTCGCCATGCAGACGCCCACTTTACCGCTCACGCGTGAATAGGCTTCAGCGGCAAATGACCCCCCCTGTTCGTGCCTTGGGAGGATAGTGCGGATCTGATCGGTGCGGGCCAGAGACTGGTGCAACTCCTGTGAAGCTCCACCTGGATAGGCGAAAATATCGGTGATGCCCTCACGGATGAGGCATGCGACGACGGCGTCGGCCCCATTCATTTCAGGACCAATTTCGGCCTTGGGGAATGCTGTTGGTGAGGTCGTGCTGGTTTTCATAGGAAATAAAAAGGGGAAGTAACAAAGTAACTTATTCAAGGCGGGGCAAGCCTCCGTCTTGCCCTAATTGCAGCCCTTGTTTTTCGATTGGCGAGGAGCAGGTGCTCGCCCACGTTGGAGGTTATGCTAAAATTGCTTTTTATCGGCGACATTGTTGGCCGACCGGGACGGGATATTGTAAACGAGCGTTTGGCTGGTCTTCGGCGTAAACATTCCTTAGATTTCGTAATCGCTAATGGGGAGAACTCTGCTGCGGGTTCGGGTATCACTGCGGCAATCACGCGTTCGCTGCATAGTGCGGGAGTGGATGCTGTCACGCTGGGTGATCATGTCTGGGACCAACGGGGATGGGAAACTGATATTCTGCAATTGGAGAATGTGTGCCGCCCGGCGAATTTGCCCGCCGCTTGTCCGGGATGGGATCATGTGATCATGGAATCACGTGGCTTCCGTGTCGGGGTTTTTACGGTGCTGGGCCGGCAATACCTCAACATGAAATCGGAGTGCCCGTTTTTATGCGCCGACCGAATGATCAAACAGCTACGTGGGCAAACTGATGCGATCATCGTAGAGATTCATGCTGAGGCGACTTCGGAGAAACAAGCCCTAGGCTGGCATCTTGATGGTCGCGTGACCGCGGTGCTCGGCACGCACACTCATGTGCCGACTGCTGATGCGCGGGTGTTGCCGAAAGGCACGGCGTTTATGTGCGATGTGGGGATGACCGGACCCTACGGCTCTGTGCTTGGCCGAGAGATCGAACCAGTGATCGGGCGATTCCTCGATGGGCTTCCCCGGCGGTTTCCGGTGGCGACCGAAGATGTGCGACTCTCCGGGGCAATTGTGGAGATTAACCCGACGATGGGACAGGCCGAGAAGATCGAGTTGCTCACTGTGCGCAAGGAAGTCAATGCGACTAACCCGGTCGCGGCGGATTGAGACACAGTCAAATTGTCACTTCGTTTCAATTCGGCTTCATGACTTAATGTAGCTGCTTTTGAATTCCGCAGTGTAGGGCGAAAGTGCGCCCTCCGGTAGTCAGACTCTATAAGGACGCCACTTGTCGACGTGCCGTGGGGGCGGATTAGCTGGCTGCTTTGACTGCCGCCGTTTCTTGATAGGCGCCGAGTTTGCGGTAGCGATCGTAGCGAGTGTCCAGAAGCTTGGTGGTGGACAGTTTTTTGAGCTCCTTAAGGTGATTTTTGAGACTGATTCCAAGAACCTTACCTGCCGCTTCCGGATCGTAGTGCGCTCCACCCATGGGCTCGGGAATTACTTCTTCGACGACCCCGAGCTTCTCCAGGGTTGCTGCGTTGAGTTTGAGAGCTTCGGCGGCCTGTGGAGCCGCGGCTCCGTCCTTCCATAAAATAGCAGCACAGCCTTCGGGAGAGATTACGGAGTAGTAGCTGTTTTCAAAAATTACCACGCGGTCGGTGACTCCGATACCGAGGGCTCCACCTGAACCGCCCTCGCCAACCACAACGGCCATCGTCGGCACTTTTAGCATGGCCATTTCGCGGAGGTTTACCGCGATGGCTTCGGAAACGTGACGCTCTTCGGAACCGATGCCGGGATAAGCCCCGGGGGTGTCGATAAAGCTGATGACTGGTAGGCCAAATTTCTCCGCCATCTTCATCAGGCGAAGTGCTTTGCGGTAACCTTCCGGTTGAGGCATGCCAAAGTTACGCGCGATTTTTTCCTTGGTGTCACGGCCCTTTTGCTGGGCGATGATCATGACAGATTGTCCGCCAAAAAATGCGGTGCCGCCGACCAGGGCGCGATCATCGCGGAACTGGCGGTCGCCATGCAGCTCCTGGAAATTCTCAAAGAGCATCTCGACGTAATCGAGAGCGTAGGGGCGTTTGGGGTGACGGGCGATCTGCACACGCTGCCAAGCAGTCAGGTTGGTGTAGATATCCTTACGGGTCTTCTCGATCTTCTTCTCGATCGCGTCGACTTCCTTGCTGAGGTCTAGATTGCTCTCGAGAGATTTTTGACGCAGCTCATCCAACTGCTTCGCAAGTTCACGGAGCGGTTTTTCGAATTCTAATACATACGCCGGGGTATCCATGCGGCAAAATTACGGGGTCGGCAGGAAAGGTGTCAACGGGCGGGATTTTCAGTTAATGCCATCCGATTGCCCTTCCGGATTCTTCAGTTGATCCTTCCAGCTGAGGATCTTTGCCTGTGCACCATATTTTTCGGCGGTCTCCTTGTCACCGCGTTCCATCCAGATGCGAGACAGCGTAGTATTAATAAACAAATCCTGATCGTCGAGAGCATGGGCTTGCTCGGCGGCGTGAAGGGCTTCGTCGAGTTGACGTGAGCTGAAATGAATCTCGGCCAGCGCGTGCCAAGCGGCGAATGATTTTGGATCGGCTTCAGTGGCGCGAGCGAGTTTGCCGATGGCAGCCTCGGTCTCGCCCATCGCGTAGTCGAAGGTCGCGTCGTCGATGAGAGTTTGGATTTCGTCGGTAGTCACAGTGTGGGTTGGAAAGTTGAGATGAGAGAGTAGCGAGTTTACTTCAAAGAATCAACATGGCGTCGCCATAACTGAAGAAGCGATATTCATCCGCGATGGCTTCGGCGTAGATTTCCTTGAACCAGTCGATACCATCAGTCGAGCCGGGGGTGAGAAACGCGGCGAGCAAACAGAGCAGGGTTGAGCGTGGTTGGTGGAAATTAGTGATCAGGGCATCCACGCCAAGAAATGTCGCGGGCGGGTAGATGTAGATATCGGCTTCACCAAAGTAATCGATGTCGCGCGTCGGGTGATTGGTTCGGAGGAAATGTTCTACCGAGCGCACGGTCGTGGTGCCCACAGCGATGCGTCGGCCGGTGGTGTTCTCTAGGGCGTGTTGGGTCGCGGCAGGTATTTCGTAGAGCTCATGGTGAATGTCGTGAGCATCGACGGTGTCTGTGGTGATGGGACGAAACGTGCCGAGACCGACGTGGAGAGTGACGTTCGCTGAAGCGACGCCTTGACGGGAAAGGGTGTCGAGTAGCTCGGGAGTGAAATGCAGGCCAGCGGTCGGTGCGGCGACGGCGACTTGGCGGGCACGATCGGCGTAAACGGTTTGATAGCGTTCGATATCGATCGCGCGTTTTGTGGAATCGGAACGATGAATGTAAGGTGGCAGAGGAACATCGCCGAGACGATTGGCGACCTCGACGATCGGCTCTCCGGATGGCGTCGTGAGTTTAACGGTAGCAGAGCCGTCGGCCTCTTTGCCGATGACTTCACCCGTAAACGCGCCATCGGGATGCGCGAAGGTCGCGCCGATGGGGAGGCGTTTGCCGGGCTTGATCAGGCAGCGCCAGATCTGTTCGCCATCGACGGGACGGAGGAGGAAGCATTCGACTTGGCCGCCGGTTGGCCGCACTGCCTTTAGGCGGGCGGGGAGCACGGCAGCATTGTTGCGAAATAGCATGTCGCCTTCATTAAGGAACTGCGGAAGATCGGCGAAGGTATGGTGGCTGATCTTGCGCTGAGCGCGATCCACGACGAGCAGGCGCGAGGCATCTCGACGAGCGGTCGGAGTCTGCGCGATGAGAAGATCGGGTAGTGGATAGTCGAAAAGGTCGGTGGCGAGAGAGGTCACGTTGGAAATGAATACTTGCGCTTGCCTTGGCGGCGAGTTTGTTCCGTTCTTCCGGTTATGCCGAGCTAGCTCAGCTGGTAGAGCAACTCATTCGTAATGAGTAGGTCGTCGGTTCGAATCCGATGCTCGGCTCCATTTTAAGTCCCGTCCGCTTTTAGCGACGGGACTTTTAATTGTCGGAGATAGAGTCGTCGGGAAGGTCGCCTTGCAACTTATCCCGAAGGCGAAGCACTTCAATTTCGGTTCGAAGGTGCTGGTTAAAAAGTTCGAGTCGCGCACCCACATCAAGGGTTTCGAGGAGTTGCTGCCGGATCGTGGGATTTTCGCACAGACTGAAGGCGGCGAGATCGACAAAAGTTTCGGGATCATCGACTGTGCGCAAAAATTCGGTCATCTCAGCGGGCATGCGACCGCCACTATCGCGTTTAAGCGCGAGTAGGCGGGCAAGTTCAGTGCGGAGGTCTTTCGCTTCGCCTGGCTTTTCGCAAATTCGGCTACAAAGCGCGCGAATGCGGATGAGCCGATAAGGTTCGTCGGTGGAGATTTCCGTGATTTCCGCTCGGCAAAGACCTTGGAGGAGAAGATTGGAAGTGCCGTCGTCGCTTTTTTGGCACGCGCGAATGATGCCCAAAGTGGCGATGCGGTGGGGCGGCTCGAACGCTCCTCCGTCGTTGAGGCGCTGTTGATCGAGGCCAGCGACAGCGAGCAAACGGGAAGACGCGAGCGTATCGGCCAGCATCTGCCGGTAGCGGGGTTCAAAGATGTGCAGGGAGAGCAATGCCTGCGGAAAAAACGCGACTTCGGGGAGAGTCATCACAGGCACCTGATCCGGCACAACGAATTCCATTTCCATAAGCGAAACGTAAGAAGCGGAACTTGTAGGGCAAATGAATCGCATAGAATTGTGCCACACTCGGCACATTAAGATGGTTTAGGTGTGACACGAGTGAGACATAACGGCCCGAATTGGGAGGATGTCGGGCAACTTGAATTGAAGATTAATGTTTTAAATGGTTGTTATATAGCAACTAATGAATTTAGTATTCGTCGGGCACGCGGATTGCTTAAAGGTGGGCATGAGTAGAATTTTAGGTATTGATTTAGGAACGACCAACTCGTGTATGTCCATCATGGAAGGCGGAGAGCCTGTGGTGGTCCCCAATGCAGAGGGTGCTCGCACGACTCCTTCCATCGTCGCTTTCACCAAGTCTGGTGAGCGTCTCGTGGGGCAGGCTGCCAAACGGCAGGCCGTCACCAATCCGCGCAACACGATTTTCTCTGCGAAACGTCTGATTGGACGTAAGTTCTCGGAGATTAACGAGGAAGTGAAGAGCCTCCCTTACAAGGTTGTGGAAGGCAAAAATGGCGACGCTTACATCGAAGCACAGGTCGGAGATAAGACCGAGCAATTCGCCCCTCAGCAGATCGCAGCTTTTGTGCTCGGTAAATTGAAGGCCGACGCTGAGTCCTATCTCGGCGAAAAGGTCACCCAGGCGGTGATCACGGTGCCTGCTTACTTTAACGATTCACAACGCCAAGCCACGAAAGACGCCGGCAAGATCGCGGGTCTCGATGTCATGCGTATCATCAACGAGCCCACAGCGGCTTCGTTGGCCTATGGTCTCGACAAGAAGGCCGACGAGAAGATCGCGGTGTTTGACCTAGGTGGCGGCACGTTCGACGTTTCTGCACTCGAAATCGGCGATGGCGTCTTCGAGGTAAAGGCGACCAATGGCGATACTCACCTCGGTGGTGATAACTGGGATGACGCGCTCATCTCGTGGATGGTTGAAGAATTTAAAAAGGAAAACGGCATCGATCTCCGTCAGGATCCGATGGCGCTCCAGCGTTTGAAGGAAGAAGCTGAGAAGGCGAAGATCGCCCTCTCTTCCACGCAATCCGTGGACATCAATCTGCCGTTTATCACGGCCGACGCTTCCGGACCGAAGCATCTCAATATCCCGCTAAGCCGTTCCAAGATGGAGCAGATCTGCGACTCGCTCTTCGAGCGCTGCAAAGCGCCTTTCATCAACTGTCTCAAGGATGCTGATCTATCTGCCTCCGATATTCAAGAGCTCGTGCTCGTCGGTGGGATGACCCGTATGCCTAAGGTGGTCGAAATCGCCCAGAAACTTGTGGGCAAGAAGCCTAATCAGGGAGTGAATCCTGACGAAGTGGTCGCGATTGGTGCCGCGGTTCAAGGGGGAGTGCTGGCCGGAGATGTTCGCGATGTGCTCCTTCTCGACGTGACTCCGCTTACGCTTGGTATCATGACCGCTGGCGATGTTTCGACCGCGATGATTCCTCGCAATACCACGATCCCCTCCAAGAAGACTCAGACCTTCTCGACCTACAGCGACAATCAACCCTCCGTGGAAATTATTGTTCTGCAAGGTGAGCGCTCGATGGCTTGCGACAATAAGACTCTGGGCACATTCAAGCTCGACGGAATCCCACCCGCCGCTCGGGGCGCACCACAGATCGAAGTCACCTTTGATATCGACGCTAACGGTATCCTCCACGTATCCGCCAAGGATCTTGGCACCGGTAAGGATCAGAAGATTACCATTCAGGATTCTTCAGGTCTCTCCCAGGATGAGGTCGAAAAGATGACCAAGGATGCTGAGCTTCACGCCGATGAGGATAAGAAGCGCAAGGAATCCGTGGAAACGAAGAACCAACTCGACTCAACGATCTACCAAATCGAAAAGACCCTGACCGACTCCGGGGATAAGCTCCCTGCAGACAAGAAGGCCAACATTGAAACGGCGATCACTGCTGCGAAGAAGGATCTTGAATCCGACGATCTTGAGAAAATGAAGGCTGCTCTCGAAAACCTCTCGAAGGTTGGGGCTGAACTCCAAGCCGAGGCTCAACAAGCCGAGCAAGCTGCACAGGCCGCTGCCGGTGGTGCTGAAGGCGCAGCTCCTGATGGGGAAGCGCCTCCGAAGAAGTCCGAGAAGCAAGCCGAAGCGGTCGACGCCGATTTCGAAGTCGTCGATGAGGACAAAGACAAAAAGTAAATTTCAATCCTTTGCACGCTGAGAGCCTCGGCTTCCAGCGCGCTTTGTTGAAAGCAATAGCGACAACATAAACCAAACTCCAAAATTCAATAAATATGGCTAAAGTAAAAATCAAACCCATCGGTGATCGCGTGCTCGTGCAGCATCTCGAAGAAAAAGAGCAAGTGCGTGGCGGAATCATCATTCCTGATAGCGCTAAGGAAAAGCCCCAGGAGGCTAAGGTCATCGCCCTCGGCACTGGCAAGAAGGACGAGAACGGCAAGGCCGTTCCTTTCGAAGTCAAGGTCGGTGAGATGGTTCTCCTCAGCCCTTACGGCGGTTCCGAAGTGAAGCTTGACGGTGAAACGTATAAGCTTGTTCGCGAGGACGACATTCTCGGCGTGGTCGGCTAATCGATCCCCTCAATTTAATCTCAAAATAATAAATATATACTATGGCAGCTAAACAACTCCTCTTCGACGAGGCCGCTCGTCAAAAAATTCTTCGTGGCGTCGAGCTTCTTTCCAGAGCCGTTAAAGTCACTCTCGGTCCAAAAGGTCGCAACGTCGTCATCGACAAGAAATTCGGATCGCCGACCGTCACTAAAGACGGTGTGAGCGTAGCGAAGGAAATCGAACTTCCTGATCCTTATGAAAACATGGGCGCCCAGATGGTGAAGGAAGTCGCTTCAAATACTTCCGACAGCGCTGGTGATGGCACTACCACGGCGACCGTGCTCGCTGAGGGTATCTACCGTGAAGGTCTCAAGAATGTGACCGCTGGTTCCAATCCTATTTACCTCAAGCGTGGTATCGACAAGGCTGTTGTAGCCGCTGTCGCTGCTCTCGCCAAGGCTTCTAAGAAGGTCAACAACCGCGACGAGATTCGTCAGGTCGCGACCGTTTCGGCTAACTGGGATACCACCATCGGCGAAATCATCGCTGATGCGATGGACAAGGTAGGCAAGGACGGAACGATCACGGTTGAAGAAGCCAAGTCCATCGAAACCACCCTCGATGTCGTCGAAGGTATGCAGTTCGACAAGGGTTATCTCTCTCCATACTTCGCGACCAACATGGAAGCTCAGGAAGCGATCCTTGAGGACGCTTACGTGCTCATTCACGAGAAGAAGATCGGCAACCTCCAAGAGTTCCTTCCTCTCCTCCAACTCGTCGCCAAGAGCGGCAAGCCTCTCCTCGTCATTGCGGAAGAAGTTGAGGGTGAAGCCCTCGCTGCTCTCGTGGTGAACAAAATCCGCGGCACGATCAATGTCTGCGCCGTGAAGGCTCCTGGCTTCGGTGATCGTCGCAAGGCGATGCTCGAAGATATCGCAGTTCTCACCGGTGGTCGTTGCATCACGGATGATCTCGGTCTCAAGCTCGAAAACCTCTCCATTGATGACCTCGGCACCGCTAAGCGTATCGTCGTGGACAAGGAAAATACTACGATCGTTGAAGGCGGTGGTAAGTCGTCCGACATCCAAGGTCGCGTGAAGCAGATCCGTCGTCAGATCGAAGAAACTACTTCGGACTACGATAGCGAAAAGCTCCAAGAGCGTCTTGCGAAACTCGCTGGTGGCGTCGCCGTCATCAATGTTGGTGCAGCGACTGAACCAGAGATGAAGGAAAAGAAGGCCCGCGTTGAAGACGCTCTTCATGCTACCCGTGCGGCGGTTGAAGAAGGTATCGTCACCGGTGGTGGCGTCGCTCTTCTTCGCTCTGCCAAGGCGATTGATGCTCTTCAGCTCGAAGGTGACGAAGCCATTGGTGCGCAAATCGTGCGTCGTGCAATCGAGCATCCTATCAAGCAGCTCTGCCTTAATGCGGGCGTTGATGGTGGTGTGGTCTGCAAGGAAGTCCTCAGCTCTAAGGGAAACAATGGTTACAACGTTGCGACCGATAAATACGAAGACCTCGTGAAGGCTGGTGTCGTTGATCCTACCAAGGTGACCCGCACTGCATTGCAAAATGCCGCTTCGATTGCTGGTCTGCTCCTTACTACTGAGTGCATGATCACCGATCTGCCTGAGAAAAACCCTGCACCAGCCGGCGGTGGCGGTGGCGGCGACATGGGCGGAATGGGTGGTATGGGCGGATACTAATCCAGTCCTCATCGACTGACCAAATTACTTCAAGGCGCGCTCCTCCGGGGCGCGCCTTTTTTGTGGCTGCTGCAACTCGTGGAAGGAACCCTAAGTGGATTGCTGCGAAGGCCACGGGCGGACATCCTTGGTCCGCGGTTTGGTGTTCTCGAAGAGAACTCTCAAACGCATGTATTCATCATGATCGATCACTTGATCAGGATGCTGACGACTCATCACGAGAAACTCTGGTTCAGGTGGATAGCAGGCGACATTTACTTTTTCGTAAAAGTCCGGATCGGCTTCGCCTTGAGAGTCCACATAGGAGGGCTCAATACCTGCATTATTGGGTGTCTCAGCAGACTTGTATCTCAAGTCGAGGCTCCAGCGAATGCCGTCGGTAGTATTGGGAGTAGAGCAGTGCGGTGTGCGGCTGGTCATGAAGACAACCCCGCCACGGGGACATGGGGCGGTGATGGCTTTGCTTGGATCATCGGGTAGATCTTCATCACGGATGACGAGGAAATCGGCATTGCCGCCAGCGTGATGTTTCACGATGCGACTTTGATGGGTGCGGGGAAGTATTTCCATGCACCCGTTTTCCCGAGTGGCATCGACCAAAGGGACCCAACACGTAATGATGAGTTCCTGATCGCAATGGGAGGAGAGATAACTGCCATCTTGATGCCAAGGCACATTGCCACTGCCGAGATTCGGGAGCTTGGGGCGAATACGATACGTTGAAGTGATGAGTTCCTCGGAAGCCAGCAGAGAGGCGACAGGAGTCATCAGCTGAGAATTTACAATCAGATCGAAGACGGCCGGTGAAAAATAGCCTCCGCCATTCTCACCGATCAAATGCTTCACCAACGCGAGTCCGGCCTCTTCCGAGTCTTGGTGAATGGCGCTGATCTGGTGATCCAGATCCAAATCTTCGTGGAGATTAGAGAGTAGCCCTTCAGATTCGAGCTCGCGTGCTCTGCGATTTATTTCATGGTGTAATTCCTGACGAACCGGTTCGAGTTCAGCCGGATCGAAAACATCAGGGACAATCAAATAGCCTTCTTGCTGAAAAGAACTGATCTCGCTGGGGGTAAGCGATCGGGGAGTCATCTTGTTCGAGGTTGCAGTGTTTGTGGCGCCCAGACAAGGCAGAGTTGAGATTAGGCATCTATCAGCGTCAGCTGATTTAGGCTGCGAATGCGCAAGACCTAAGGGGCCTCAATCTCATGGCCGAGCATGCTGGGTGAATGAACAGCTTACGGAGTAGTTGGTAAGATTAGAAGGGCCAAACGCGTGGGATCACGAACATCGCGATACAGAAGCACAGCGCGTTGAGCGGTAGCCCAATCTTCATGAAATCACTGAACCGGTAGCCACCGACACCGTAAACGTAGGTGTTGGTTTGATAGCCGATTGGCGTGGCAAACGCAGCCGAGGCGGCGAAGGCCACTGCCACGATAAACGGGCGTGGATCCATCCCCAGATTCGCGCCCACTCCGATGGCAATCGGAGCCATCAGCGCGGCGACAGCATTGTTGGACAGTGCTTCGGTGAGCACGGAGGTAACAATATAAAGACAGGCCAGCATGATGATGCCTTGATGAGCACCGGGCACGAGGTGTTGCACTCCGCCCACGATATTACTCGCGATCCAACCCGCCGCTCCAGTGTATTCCATCGCCATGCCCA
>Ga0307985_10002055_pt1 | contig 11367 bp, 1 predicted proteins | sample EllFjometageno80_FD_203155 | JGI IMG/M metagenome (GOLD analysis project Ga0307985, IMG submission 203155) | Marine microbial communities from Ellis Fjord, Antarctic Ocean - #80 | ecosystem: Environmental > Aquatic > Marine > Unclassified | place: Southern Ocean | collected 2014-10-09 | reverse complement strand
TCTCCAACGACGAGCTGCTCGAGATCCTGTCCCAGACCAAGGATCCCCGCGCCGTCCAGCCCCATCTCAACAAGGCCTTCGAGGGAATCGCGCAGGTGCGCCTCGAGAAGGACCTCAAGATCACCCAAATGATCTCCTCGGAGGGCGAGAAGGTCGACCTCCTCAAAGCCGTCGATCCCGAATCCTCCGAGAACAAAGGCAACGTCGAGAAGTGGCTTCTCGCGCTCCAGTACATTCACTGGGAGACGATCCTCGATCTCACCAAGGCCTCCCTCAAGGAGTACCAGGAGATCGATCGCCAGGAGTGGACTCTTCACTGGCCCGCTCAGGTCATTCTGCTCGTTTCCCAGATTTACTGGACCCAGCAGCAGGAGAAGCTTCTCAACGCCGAGGGCAACGAAGGCATCCGCAAGGGCCTCGAGGTCCAGAACAAGCAGCTCGGAGGAATCATCCTCCTCGTGCGTGGCAAGATCTCCAAGATCGACAGGAAAACGCTCGGCGCCCTCACCACCATTGACGTTCACGCGCGCGACACTTGCATGACTCTAGTCAAAGACAAGGTCGAGAAGACTTCGGACTTCGGCTGGCTGTCCCAGCTTCGCTACTACTGGGACAAGACGTGGAAGGATGGCCAGGCTATCAAGACTGGCGACTACACCGCCGTGGCGCGCATCATCAACGCCAAGGCGCTGTACGGATACGAGTACCTCGGCAACACCATGCGTCTCGTTATCACTCCCCTCACCGATCGTTGCTACCGTACCATGATCGGCGCCATCGACCTGCTCTACGGCGGTGCCCCCGAGGGTCCCGCCGGCACCGGCAAGACGGAGACGGTCAAGGATCTCTCCAAGGCCGTCGCCATCATGTGCGTCGTGTTCAACTGCTCCGACGGTCTCGACTACCTCGCCATGGGCAAGTTCTTCAAGGGCCTCGCCGCGTGCGGTGCGTGGGCTTGCTTCGACGAGTTCAACCGTATCAACGTCGAGGTGCTCTCCGTGATCGCCCAGCAGATTTTGAACATTTCCAACGGCAAGCGCCAGAACTTGACCAAGTTCCACTTCGAGGGATCGTACCTCGACCTCAACCACAACGCCAATCCGTTCATAACCATGAACCCCGGCTACGCTGGTCGCGCCGAGCTGCCCGACAACCTCAAGGCGCTGTTCCGCCCCTGCAGTATGATGGTCCCCGACTACGCCATGATCGGCGAGATTCGCCTCTACTCATTCGGGTTCGAGGTCGCGCGCTCCAACGCTCAGAAGCTCGTCAAGACGCTGCAGCTTTGCTCCGAGCAGCTTTCTTCCCAGAAGCACTACGACTACGGCATGCGTGCCGTGAACTCCATCCTCGTTGCCGCCGGTAACCTGCGCGAGCAGCTCGGCGACAACCCGCTGTGGGACGAAACGAGGATCGTGCTGCGCTCCGTGAACGACGTTAACCTGGCCAAGTTCACCCAAGAGGACCTCCCCCTCTTCGCCGGTATCACCTCCGATCTCTTCCCCGGAGTCGTTCTCCCCGAGCCCGACTACGGCGAGCTCGCTCCCGCCATCGAGGAGTGCTGCAAGCGCGGTGTTACGACCGGCCTCGGCCGCATCTTCCAGCTCGAGCCCAAGCCCAAGTTTGTCCGCAAGATCATCGAGCTCTACGAGATGATCCAAGTGCGCCACGGCCTCTGTGTCGTCGGCCAGACCGGCTCCGGCAAGACCGTCGGCACGCACGCGCTTGCCGAGGCCATGACCTTGTGCCAGACCCGCGGCTCCCAGAGCCTCCTCTCCACGGAGATCTTCACGATGAACCCCAAGTCCATCCTGTCTGGGCAGCTCTACGGCAACTTCGACGAAAACACACACGAGTGGTCCGACGGCATCCTGGCCGTGATCTACAGAAACTGCTCCAAGGACACGTCCCCCGGACGCAAGTGGATTCTCTTCGACGGTCCCGTCGATGCCGTCTGGATCGAGAACATGAACACAGTGCTCGACGACAATAAGAAGCTGTGTCTCATGAGTGGCGAGATCATCAAGATGTCCGACACTATGACCATGATGTTCGAGGCCGAGGATCTCCAGGAAGCGTCGCCCGCCACCGTCTCCCGTCTTGGCATCATCTTCACCGAGACGCGCAATCTCGGCTGGCAGGTGCTCGTCAACATGTGGCTCAATAGCCTCCAGGTGAAGCTTGGCGACTCCATTCCCGGTGGCTGGGAGCCCCACCTCGACTACATCCGCCAGCTGTTTGACTGGCTGTTCCCGCCCGCGCTCTTTTTCGCCGAGAAATTTTGCAAAATCCCCACTCCCGTCACTGACATGGAGTGCTGCATGTCGCTCATCCGCATACTCGAGTGCTTCATGGACGCGCCGGACGGTTTCGGCTCCGACCACAAGAAGTGCGTCGACGCGCTCTTCATCCAGGCCATGATCTGGTCCATCGGCGCCGTCGTCGACGGGCCCGGCAGGTTCAAGTTCTCGAACTACCTGCACGACCTTTTCCGCAACGACGTGGTCCTCGCCACGAGCGAGCAGCACCAGGAGTTCCTTATCAAGTCCCCCGACTACCTGCCCTCCCTGCAGGAGGACACGCTCTCCCGCACTCTGAACGCCATCCCGTGCGAGGCCGGCATTCTCATGTACGACTTCATGTTCGACGCCAAGAAGATGCAGTGGATCAACTGGCTTGACATCGCTGGCAAGTTTTCCATCGATAAGGATGCCGCCTACAACTCCATTGTGGTGCCGACCATTGATACTATCAGGCAGGACAGCCTCATGGCCAACCTCGTCACGCACGGCAACCACGTCCTCGTTACTGGCGACACCGGCACGGGCAAGTCCGTGTCCGTCAAGAACCTGCTCCTCGCCGGCAAGATCGACCACAAGTATACCAACATGTTCCTGAACTTCTCCGCGCAGACCAAGGCGAACATGACCCAGGACATCATCGACTCGAAGCTCGGCAAGCGCCGCAAGGGCGTCTTCGGACCCGAGATGGGCAACGTCTGCGTCATCTTCGTCGACGACCTCAACATGCCCTCCAAGGAAGAGTACGGAGCTCAGCCTCCGATCGAGCTCCTCCGCCAGTGGATGGACCACACTGGCTGGTACGACCGCAAGGAGAACGTGTACAGGCAGATCGTGGACGTCCAGTTCATGGCCGCCATGGGCCCTCCCGGAGGAGGCCGCACGTTCATTACCCAGCGCTACGTCAGGCACTTCAACGTCTTAAACTTCGTTCCGTTCGACGACACCTCGCTCAATCGCGTGTTCTGCACCATCATTGACTGGTTCATGAACAAGGGTTTCGGAGGCCCCGTCAAGAGCATGGGGCACCCTCTCGTCGATGCGACCATCGACGTGTACAACACGATCTCGAAAAACCTTCTGCCCACGCCCGCGAAGTCTCACTACACCTTCAACCTGCGCGACATCTCCAAGGTCGTTCAAGGAATCGCTCAGATCAAGCCGGACGCCTGCAAGGACAAGGAGGGCATCGCACGCCTCTGGGTCCACGAGGTTTACCGCGTCTTCTACGACCGTCTCGTGAACGATACGGACAGGAACTACTTCGTCGGCATGCTCGGCGAGAAGGCGAAGGAGTACTTCTCCATCGAGTGGAAGAAGATCATGGGCGGCAACGACAGCATCATTTACGGCAACTTCATGGACACGAAGGCTGTCATCAAGCCGTACACTGAGGTCAACGACAGAGAGGCGCTCAAGAAGGCGATGGACGAGTACCTCGACGACTACAACATGATGACGTCGAGGCCCATGTCTCTCGTACTGTTCCAGAACGCCATCGAGCACGTGGCGCGCATCAGTCGCATCATCAACCAGCCCAGTGGCAACGCTCTGCTTGTCGGGGTGGGCGGCAGTGGCCGCAAGAGTCTGAGCACTCTCGCCACGTCCATCGCCGATTTCGAGCTGTTCCAGATCGAGATCAGCAAGACTTACGGTATGGCTGACTGGCGCGAGGACCTCAAGGGCATGATGCTCAAGTGTGGCGTCGAGAACAAGCAGCTCGTGTTCTTGTACGACGACACCCAGATTATTTACGAGGCCATGGTGGAGGACGTCAGCGGCATCCTCAACACCGGCGAGGTTGCGAACCTGCTCAACAGCGAGGACCTCAGTCAGATGACGGAGGCTCTCAGCAAGGAGGCCAACGAGGCGGGCGTCAATACCGGCTCGCCCAGCGAGATGTACGCTTACTTCGTGAGCAGATGCAAGAGCAACCTCCACTGCGTCCTCGCCATGAGTCCCATCGGCGACGCCTTCAGGACTAGGCTGCGCATGTTCCCCGCTCTGGTGAACTGCTGCACAATTGACTGGTTCACCGCGTGGCCCGAGGAAGCGTTGAGGAGTGTGGCCGTGCACTTCCTCGGTCCCGTCGAGCTCGACGCTTCTGTCAAGGCCGGAGTCATTGACTGCTGCGTGAACATGCAGGAGAAGGTCGGTAACATAAGCCTGCTCTTCCTTAAGGAGATGGGCAGGTATTACTACGTCACGCCTACCAGTTACTTGATGCTCATCAGCACCTTCAAGAACTTGCTGGACAAGCAGAGGAACGAGGTCGCGGAGAAGAAGCTCAGATACGAGAACGGTCTGACCAAGATTCTCGAGACGCAGGCCCAGGTCGATGTCATGCAGAAGGAGCTGACTGATCTGCAGCCTAGGCTCAAGGAAGCTACGATCGCTACCGACGCGTTGTTGGAAAAGATTGCGGTCGACACCAAGTTCACGAACGAGAAGGAGGCCGTCGTGAGCAAGGAGTCCGCCATCTGCGCCGAGCAAGCCGCGGTGGCCAAGAAGATTGGCGACGAGTGCGAGGCCGATCTGGCCGAGGCCCTGCCTGCTTTGGCGTCCGCACTGAAGGCGCTGAAGGGTCTGAGCAAGGCCGACATTGTGGAGATCAAGAACTTCAAGAAGCCGCCGCCCAACGTGAAGCGTGTCCTGCACGCGATCTGTCTGCTCATGGGCTTGAAGGGAGAGATGATCAAGGATCCCGACGGCGGAACAAAGAAGATTCTCGACTTCTGGAACGTGTCTCAGAAACAGCTATTGGGCGACCCCAGGTTCTTGACGAGGCTCGAGGAGTACGACAAGGAGTGTATGACCGAGGAGATGGTCAATCACACGAAATTCTTCACGGACGACCCGACCTTCCAGGCCGATGCCATTGCTAAGAGTAGTGTGGCCGCCGCCGGTCTCTGTAAGTGGGTCCACGCGATGGTCATTTACTTCCGAGTGAACAAGGTCGTCATCCCCAAGAAGGAGAGTTTGGCGCGCGCCAAGGCGGACATGGCCGAGGCCACCGCAGCCTTAAACATCAAGCTGACGGACTTGAAGGGGCTGCAGGACAAGCTCGCCGAGCTAGGCGAGCAGCTCGCCGCCGCCGAGAAGAAGAAGACGGACTTGCAGGACCAGGTCACTGATTGCGGCAACAAGCTGAGGAGAGCCGAGCAGTTGATCACCGGATTGGGCGGCGAGAGGGACCGATGGGGAGTGCTGAGCAAGGAGCTCGGCGTCGAGTACGAAAATGTTACTGGCGACGTCATGCTCGCGAGCGGTGTCATCGCCTACATGGGCCCTTTCACCGACAGCTACAGGCGTGCCGCAACGAAGGAGTGGGGCGGCATTTTGAAGACGAAGAACATCACGTGCAGTGATGACTTCCAGTTGAGTCTGACGCTGGGAGACGCGGTGCACATCAGGCAATGGGTGATCAACAAGCTGCCCAACGACAGCTTCAGTATCGACAACGCCATCATGATGGAGAGGAGTGACCTGTGGCCTCTTATGATCGACCCGCAGAGCCAGGCGACGCAGTGGATCAAGAAGACCGAGGCGGCCAACAATCTGAAGATTGTTAAGCTCAGCCAGGCTACCTTCGTGCGTACTCTTGAGAACGCGATCCAGTTCGGATCGCCCGTGCTCATCGAGAACGTTGCGGAATCCTTGGATCCGATTCTGGACCCGGTTCTGCAGAAGCAGATTGTCAAGGTTGGTGGCGTGAACACCTTGACTCTGGGTGGGAACTCTGTCGAGTACGACCCCAAGTTCAGGCTGTACATCACGACCAAACTGAGCAACCCGCACTACCCGCCCGAGACTTGCGTCAAAGTGAACTTGTTGAACTTTATGGCGACGCTGGAGGGTCTCGAGGACCAGATGATCGGAGTGTTGGTCGAGATGGAGGAGCCCGAGCTGGCCGCTCAGAGAGAGCAGCTCGTCTTGGAAGACGCCGAGAACCAGAAGGCTTTGAAGGAAATCGAGGACACCATTCTGCGGCTGCTGAAGGAGGCCAAGGGCAACATTTTGGACGACGAGGTGCTCATTGAGACGCTCGCGCAGAGTAAAATGACGGGCAACACCATCAAGGTCAAGGTCGAGGTTGCCGAGAAGACCAAGGTCATCATCCAGAAGACTAGGATGGGCTTGAAGCCCGTTGCGTTCCACGCCAGTAACTTATTCTTCTGCATCGCTGATTTGGCCAACGTTGATCCCATGTACCAGTACAGTCTGGAGTGGTTCATTAAGTTGTTCAGGTCCGGCATTACCGATGCCCCGACTAACTTCGACAAAGATATCAGGAACACCAGCATGGTCGACACGTTCACGTACATGCTGTACGTAAACGTGTGCCGCAGTTTGTTCGCGAAGGACAAGCTGCTTTTCAGCTTCTTGTTGTGCACGAAGATCATGCTGAGCAGAGAGAAGCTGAAGCAGATCGATTTGAGGTTCTTCCTGCAGGGTAGTACCGCGCTGGAGATGTCCAAACCCCTCCCGCCGGGCAGTGACTGGGTGACCGAGAAGCTCTGGAAGGAGATCATCGCGCTTTCGGAAACCGTCGCCGACTGCAAGGGCTTCGACCACGAGTTCAGCAAGAACCTCGTGACCTTCCACAAGATCATCGACAGCAAGAGTCCGCTGGAAGACGTCAGGGACTACTTCTTGAAGACCAGGGACGGCGGCGCTAGCAAGTTCACAATTCTGACCGTCACCAAGTGCTTGAGGCCGGATGTTGTGGTGCCCTCTACCATGGAATTCATTGCCGGGGAGCTTGGAAAGAAGTTCATCGAGGTGCCTCAGTTCGACTTGGCCTTGTGCTACAAGGACTCGAGCTGCGACAGTCCGCTGATCTTCGTGCTGACGCCCGGCGCGGACCCCATGACGGCGTTGCTCAAGCTGGCAGACGAGCTTGGATTCGGAGGGAACAAGCTGACTGCGATCAGTTTGGGGCAGGGCCAGGGGCCCATCGCGGCGGAGGCCATCAGGAACGCGAGCGACAAGGGAACGTGGGTGTGCCTGCAGAACTGTCACTTGAGCGTGAGTTGGATGGGCGAGCTGGAGGCGATTTGCGAGGGCTTGAGTCCCGAGAGAGTCGACCCCAAGTTCAGGCTGTGGCTGTCGAGTGAGCCCAGCGAGGCCTTCCCCGTGTTCATTCTGCAGAACGGCGTCAAAATGACTATCGAGCCGCCCAAGGGCATGAGGGCGAACTTGCTTGGAAGCTACTACAGTATCGAGGAGGACTTCATCGAGGGCAGCTTGAGGCCCAAGGAGTTCAAGAAGCTGCTGTTCAGCTTGTGCTTCTTCCACGCGACTGTGAGGGAGAGGAAGAAGTTCGGGCCTCTGGGCTGGAACGTCAATTACGTGTTCAGTGGCCCGGACATGAAGATCAGCATGGACCAGCTGAGGATCTTCGTCGACGACAGCGTCGGGTTGCCGATCCCGTACCCCGCTCTGCACTACTTGACGGCCGAGTGTAATTACGGCGGCAGGTGCACGGACGACAAGGACCGAAGGTGCTTGGCCAACGTGCTCGATGACTTTTATTTGGAGGACATTCAGAACGACGATTTCAAGTTCAGTCCAAGCGGCACTTACTACGCACCACCAGAGGGGAAATTGGAGGACTACCGGGCGTACATCGAGAGCCTTCCGTTTAACGAGGGTCCCGAGGTGTTCGGGCTGCACGACAACGCGAACATCTCGTGCGCGCTGAGTGAGACGAACAGTCTGCTGTTGACGGCCCTGAGTCTGCAGCCGAGGAGCGCGGGCGGGGAGGGCAAAAGCTGGGCGGAGCAGTTGGAGGAGCTCGCGGTGGACATCGAGAAGAGATTGCCGGGGGTTTACGACATGGAGTTGGCGCTGGTCAAGTTCCCGGTGCGGTACGACGAAAGCATGAACACCGTGCTCACGCAGGAATTGGTTCGGTTCAACACCTTGATTGCCAAGGTGGCGGAGAGTTTGTTCGAAGTTCAGAGGGCCATCAAGGGATTGGTCGTCATGAGCGGAGAGCTCGAGGACATGGGGAACAGCATGGTTTTGAGCATGGTTCCTGACATGTGGAAGAAGTACGCTTACCCCAGTTTGAAGCCGCTCGGCAGCTGGGTCGTCGACTTGCTCGCCAGGCTCAAGTTCTTGGGAGACTGGAACGACGGCGGTAAGGCGCCCGCGCTGTTCTGGGTGTCAGGGTTCTTCTTCACGCAGGCGTTCATCACTGGCACGCTGCAGAACTACGCGAGGAAGTGCAAGCAGCCGATCGACACCGTCGCTTTCGACTTCAAGGTGCTCAAGCCGGACGAGATGGCTCTGGCGAGCACCGTGCCGCCAGAGGACGGGAGCTACATCTTTGGGCTGTTCTTGGACGGCGCAAGGTTCAACACTGTGGAACACTATTTGGACGAGAGCCTGCCGAGGGAATTGTTCGTGGAGTGCCCGTATTTGCACCTGTGGCCGCGGCCCATGGTCGACATCCCCGTCACGGAGGGAACGCCGGAGACGTACACCGGAGAGCGGGCGGGGACGAACCACGTGTACGCTTGCCCCGTGTACAAGACGAGCATCAGGTTCGGGATCTTGATGACCACGGGACACAGCACCAACTTCGTCATGTACATGACGCTGCCGATGGCGAGCCATCACGAGCAGAAGCACTGGATCAAGAGGGGCGTGGCCATGCTCACGTGCTTGGATGATTAATGTGAGAGAGTTGGGGGAGGGAGGTGTATTATATTAGGGAGAGGGGGGAGGAGTTATAGTTAGGTAGAGAGAGGAGAGTTGATTCACAATGGGTTTGTTTTTTGTCTAGGTTAAAGCTGCGTACTCGCGAAAGATGCATCAGTGGCCTCTCGCGTAGACCGGTGGCACGTTCGATGAGTTTGCCGTTTGGAGAGCGCGTGGCGCTGCTGAGTAGGCGGCAGACAGCGCAGACGCGTAGATTGATACACATGGATAAACAAACTCGTCACCTTCTTCTAAATAACATTAACATACACACTCCCCGCTCAAGCCTGCAATAATAAAGGTGTTAGTCGCACTCGTATCCAACAATAATCCACACCTCTCCTTCCGTTCGTTCATCAGAGTGATCCGTGATTACGCAGCGCCGGGCGGTTAGAGGCCGTTTGATCCCGGCTCATCAATCTCATGTAGTTTTAGTTGTGGAATCTCATCAGTAGAACGCAATCCCCCGAGACACGACCCTTTCGTTCCCCCACGACACTCACCTTCAAACCTTGGTCTTCAAACCTTGGTCTTCAATTCAAACCTTGGTCTTCAATTCAAACCTTGGTCTTCAAACCTTGGTCTTCAATTCAAACCTTGGTCTTCAATTCAAACCTTGGTCTTCAAACCTTGGTCTTCAAACCTTGGTCTTCAAACCTTGGTCTTCAAACCTTTGGTCTTCAAACCTTCGTCTTCAAACCTTGGTCTTCAAATCTTGAACATCTTCTTGGCCTCCTTCACGTCCTTCTCGCTAATAACTCCCCCCCTCCACCTCCTCAGCAGATAATTAAGCTCCCTCTCATTCCCCTTCACCCAAACAATTCCATTAGCGCCCGCCGCGAGCTCGTACGGCGGGAGGGACTTGGTCACGTGCTTGAGCGCCTCACCGGACAGGAGCTGGGCGAGGGGCAAGTGGGGGACAGGGATGAGGAGGCCGCCCTTCAACTCGCCGAGCACGACCTGCCCGGATGCCCAGTCACTGTCACCGGGGTAGATGCAGGTGCAGGTGACGGTGGGGCTGGTTGAGGGGACGGTGGTGGTGACGAGGACGGGGGTGTCGGGGAGGAGCTGGGGGCGATGGCGGCGGGAGGCGCTGGGGAAGGACTCGACGGGGAGCGTGAAGGTAGTGGAGAGGGACATGTTGGGGACAGAGAGGGTGTAGACTGAGGGGTTTTGGGCCTGGATGAGCGCTATGAGAGGCGTGTTGGACGGGAGCAGGTGGTGGGCGAGTATGCCCGACGAGGATGGGATTCCGGCCTTGAGGGCGGTGAGGGTTGTGGTGGAGGGGGTCGAGGAGGGAAGCAGGGAGGGGGAAAAGATTTCATTGGAGGGGAAGGGGATAACATCGCCGGGGAGGAGAGCCGCCATGTGTGATGGGGGGGGGGGGGGAGGGAGGGGGGAGGAAGAGCAGAACCCTTTGTTTTCAAGGCGGCCGAGTTTGAGGCTTGCTGCGGCTTGGTTGATGCGGATAGCTTTTGCTACTTCTGGTGGCTGGTGGCTCACACAACGCTCAACAAGCACACTGACCGCACAGTACCCACGCAACGAGGTCTACAGATGTCCCATGTCCCTGGTAAAGTAAATAAACGTTAATGGTAATCCCTCGGTTCTTCTATATGTTTATATTGGTAAGCCTCTCGATGACCCTCCCGCTCTAGCACCTGCAGCCAACACCCTGGATGCACATCTCGCCGCTGCTGCAGCACTCGGTGGCGCCACTGTCGCTGAACACGCACAAGTTCTCCTCCGCGCACTCCTCCACACTCAGCTTAGCATCGGCGTGGTCGTACAGGTCAAGCGTCATGGTGACGGGCCACACGCCGTGGGTCACAGTCTCCGTGTACTTGGGGAAGCCGAGGGGCTCGCAGGGGAAGAGGTCGCCGTCCTCGGCCTTGACGAGGCTCTTCTCGAAGAGATGGTAAAGCCCGTACAAAGACGGCTTCATGCAGCACTCACCACACAGGTCGTGGCGAGTGTCGATGGAGTAGTACTTCTCCTCACCCTCGACCTCGCAGGCGCCGACGCAGCACTCCGAGCCCTCCGAGGAGACCTCCTCGACGGGGTTGTACAGGTCAAGCGTCATCTTGATGTTAAGCGAGCCGTGGGTGACAGTAGAGTCGTAGTTGGGGTACTCGAGAGTGGTGCAAGGGCTGGTGTCGCCGTCCTCGGCCTTCTTGAGTCCAGGCTCGAAGAGGTGGTACTTGTTGTAATCCTTGGGATCCATGCAGCACTCACCGCACATGTTGTGGCGGGTGTCAATGGAGTAGTACTTCTCCTCACCCTCGACGGTGCACGCGTCGGCGCAGCACATCTCCTCGTCAGCGGAGTTCACGACGCCGAAGGGGTTTGCGGCGGCTGG
>Ga0307985_10002054_pt1 | contig 11369 bp, 1 predicted proteins | sample EllFjometageno80_FD_203155 | JGI IMG/M metagenome (GOLD analysis project Ga0307985, IMG submission 203155) | Marine microbial communities from Ellis Fjord, Antarctic Ocean - #80 | ecosystem: Environmental > Aquatic > Marine > Unclassified | place: Southern Ocean | collected 2014-10-09 | reverse complement strand
CGTAGTCTCTCTTTGCATGCTTGCGGCTCACCTGTATGCCTGCGCGGTCAGCCCCGTATAAATGAAGGAGCAGCATCATTCGAGTGGCCCCTTGAACGGCCCAGTCCGTGGCGGCGGCGGCTTGGGAGAGAGACCGCGCGCAGTTAAAACGCGTCAGACAAAGTTAGGTAGCATGAGCGGGCGCCCACGCAGGTGCCTACAAACCACATGAAAGGCACAGACACAGCACAAACAGAGGCGTAGGAGACAATGTGCGACGACACACGTTCATAGCAACACGCCGCCGAGGCAAGAATGCAACCCCACCTGGGCGCAGGAGAAAGCCGAACTTTTGCATTCCATACGTTTGATGCATGTCTGGCGCGACGCGCCCAAACGTGTCCCAGAACTTGGGGGACACTTCATCAAGGTCCAAGGTCCAGGCCTGTGTTTGAGGCCGAATCGGGACAACGCCAGAAGGGAGGTCATCGCGGATTGTAAATGATCCCATCTGTGAGTGAACCAACCGTGCATACAAACACTGTGGTACACACTTGAGGTGCCAGCAACCATCCTCGTCAATGGTCTTGGCGGAATCAAAAAAGTCGAGGTCGTCCACCTCGATGCCTGCAAGTGTAACGACCGCATGAGTGACGGCACCGGTCGCCCCGAGAGACCCAACCATACCGCCGGCGGTCGTGGTGAACGAATATTGGTAAGGCGCGACCCCTTCCGGTACAAGGTGCTCGGGTATATAGCAAAACTTCGCCCCGATCTTCCCCGTATCGTTCTGAGGGAGCACGGCGGGGTGGTCAAAGATGAGGTCACGAAGCCACGGATAAATCTCCGTGGGTGGGACCGTTTCACCCGACACCTTTACGATCGTGTCCGGCTGGTCCCAGACGACCGCCCGAATATTGTGCCGCCGGCAGAAGTCGAGCGGGTGCGTCCGAGACACGTTTTCGAGTAAGCCATGCCTCGTGGCAACCACCGGTGAATCTCGAAATCGCTCTTGTTCAGCGGCGGTCGCCCGACAGAGCAGATTGTTGTGCAGAACGGTTTTAAACAGGTGCACGTCCTGGCTGCCGTTACGACACCGGGTGTTCAAGTGGCTTTGCAACTCGTCCTTGGACCGGTGCTGACCATCTAAGAAATGGACGTTCGTGAATTCGTTGCGCACCATGGCCCGAGCCACCTCCCGGCTAATCTCGGCAACCCCACCGCCGCCCGCAGTGGCGGTTGCGATGCGCGCGCTATCTGATATTTCGTCACCGTACAGTTCTGTGCCAGGCCATTGTTTTTGATATGGGTCGCCCATCGCAGTGACCAACAGGCCTCCCATAAACTCGGCTTCCGTCGAACGATACAACATCGCCTGCGACGAGCAATCCTGCAGCAGCTTCAGCTGGACGGCCCAGAACTCGTCCATCGTCAACTCGACGAGCTCCTTGAAAAACGACTGCTTCTCTGCGTTCGGCGTGCCCCTCGCGCCACTCGCCATGGATTTAGCCCCCCCCCCGCCCGCGGCACCACCTACCACTCCGCGAGACCGTGCCTTTCCCGCCGACTTCCCCTTTTTTGTTTTACTTCCACCCTCTTTGTACCCGATCGAAAACAGACTCGCGAGAGTATTTCCGTTAATCCGCGACGCGGCTGCTCCGCAAAACGCAGCACTCTGGTGCAAGCCCGCATGCCCGAGGCGTTCCAAGAACTCGGTGTACACCGTGTGTGCATGTGATTTGCCGGCGCCGGGTTTGCCATAGATGAGCAGCGCAGCCTTCAAATCCGATATCGTGCGCTGTTGCAGATCCTCGGGAAGCTGCAAAATCCACAAAGGTATGTCTCCACGATGGAGCCTAAAACGGGACCACCGCTTGAACAGCAGCAGTGACTGCTCCGCATCAAGACCGTGGGATAGACTCCACTCGACCGGACTTGGGCCAACACGGCGCGCCCAGGGAACAAGACCGCCCGTCGACATCACTGCCTTGAACTGGGGCTGTGTTTGGGGCGCCACCACAGCGAGGCCAGCCGGGTCTGCCGATGGCAGCTCTTCGCCGGGATTTGGCAGGTCCCAAAATAGATTGCCAGCGGTGAACAAACTCCCAGGTCCGGGAGGAGTTCGGCGGTTCGATGACGCGGTTTGAACGGGGTTCGCGACGCTACCCGTTTTCCCACTCAAAAGCATTTTGGCGATTTTCTCGTATTGTTTCACGTCGGCTTCCCACGAAGCGCATCCGGCGGTCACGCCTGTAGCGTGTGCAGAACCGATTTCCCCAGGCTCAGATTGGAAGCGAGCCATACCTTGCAACGCACGCAAGTCATCGTCGAGAGGACCCGAGTAAACCGCGCTCACGAAGCCTGCCGAACCCGCGGACGTCGGCATCATCGGCGCAGTGCCAGCCACAGGCGAAGACGGGCCCATCATGGTGCGCCAGGCAACCATGCGAGCCCCAGTTGCGTTCTCCTTTACGTTTCGATACAGATGGCCTTCGTATGAAATATGGCACAGCGCGGCTGGATCTAAGGGTTGCTGTCGCTCGTCCATCTTACGCTCATATAAAAGTCTACGATCCTCCGACGACAATTTGCTGAGCTCAACCGCGGCTTGTGCCGCGTCGTTTTTACGGCGCTCTTCTTTCAGGCGGGTGGCACGGTCTTTACCATCTTGGCTGCACCAAAGGTTCTCGAGCCACGGGTGCCTGCACTCGCCACGGACGCAATACCACCGACTGTCTGACGAATAACGGTCGACAAAGGTCCATGCTTGTAACGCTGAGTGAAATGTAGCATAGCGGCGCCCCACTCGGTGTGCGGTTGAAGCAACAGATTTCGTCACCGTACCAAGCTCCTCCGGAATGGTGACGTGGTAGGTAAGCTGATCGGCGCTTATTTCCTCGATTCGACACCACCCCTGCGCCCCCTCGTCGGCAACTTCGCCTCCGGGCGCCGCCGACAAAGGACGGTACACAAAGTCGCCGATGACAACCGCGCCCACAACTGGCATCGTCAGAAGGTCTTCGACAACAAGGCGGGGACCAGACCTGTCGTCGGGGCGTTTGTGAATATGAAACGGCTTCAGAGTCATCAGCGTGAATCGAGCCGCGTCCTCGCATTCGCGTTTCCATTTCCCCACATCTCTGGTACATTCGGTCTTCATCTTGCCTGCAACGCCCGGGGCTTCGAAGGCGGCCAATCGTTCTGCCGCGTACTCAGCTGCACTGCCGCAGCTGACAGAAGCTAGAAGTCCCGCGTCCTTCGCGGCTTTCTTCTGGGTCTGAACCGCGTACTGGGCACAGAACCGGCGCCATGGAGAAGAACTCAACATGCCTTTCGGGCGCGGGCGGTGCGGGACGAACCCCGTTACGGCAACATCGGAGGCAACGTCGAGGCAGTGCTTCGTCACAACGAACGACTCACCCTGTGGATGCGGCGACCGAAGGCCAGACTTCGATATCATCATTGCCTCCAATATGATCTCGTACTCAAAGCTCTCGCCCGTCAATTTGTGTGCCAGCTCCGTGCCACCTTGCGCTTTCCATCGTTTTAACTCGTTTGCGCTCAGGTCCAGTTTCTTGAGAATGTTGGCAGAACTCTTTGGGACTCCCTTGCATGCCCCAGCACTTAAACATTGTCCGCCACTGCAACGCGGTTCGCAGTGAGGGAATGCCTCTAAATACTGAGCTCTCAGAACAGCATGCGCCACGGCGCCGCACTTGTCGGCGGGAATCGCTTTCTTCGTTGTGAGACGAGTAAAGTCCAGAAGGTGCATATCACCAGTATGATGGCCGGGTCGTGACTTTGCGGCGTCGACGACTCGGAGGGCATAGTCTTCTACAATCGAAGTTCGACACAAGCCACCATTGCCGTTAACAACAACCGCGAGGGCCCCTTCATCGTCGCTGGAATTAGCACAATCGTCATCATCGTCGTCACCGTTGCCCATGGTCGGGCGCACAACGACCGGAGGAGTGGCGGCACCATTCCGCTGATTATGTTCGCACCCAAGCTCTTCATATATCCCCTGCAGAAGGTCCTCAAAAAGTCCGCCCCTTTCGGTATCGAACAAAGTCAAAATACGTTGGTGTCTATCCGCCCACTCCAAGGCGAACCAATCGTCAGGAGGGGGGGTGACGCCGTATTCCGCGAATGCCAGCGTAATTTGCGCCCTCTCTTTAGCTTGCGCCGACGCTGCTATGATAGCGGCATCGGCTGCAAGCAGGGCGATCATTCCCGACTCACAGATCTTATGCAACTGCTTCAAATTAAGCCGACGTGAAGACGCCGTATGGTATTCCAGTGGTTGTCCAGTCATGACAGCGGCCGCAAATGACGCAGGCATGTCAATGTGCCCCTGCAGTTGAAGAGCCCCGCGCAAAACCGCGGTGGAATCAGTCACCGGTGCCGGCACCCCGCACCCAATTCCGCGACGCGCCGCTTGATCCTCTCGTGCCCGGTTGGATCTGCACAAAATGGCCATGGCGTTATGCGTATCGAGCTCGCCCTTCACCTGGTACGACGTGATGTACTGGCCAGAAAAGGGGGGGATAAAGACAGAAGGGTCAAAAGGATGTGAGGTGGGTAAGAAATAGCAAACCAACGCGAGGTTGCGACACATACCGACCACTGATGCGCGCCGACGAGTCGTCGCAGGTACACTCGTGCGCAAAGAAACATTACCTCGAACAGCGCGGCCGCATCTTTCCCCATAAAGAGCAGTTCGAGACACATATTGATCCGCAAGGTGAGTAACCCGGCTTTAAAATGCGGCACGACGTGGGCGAAATCGCGCTTATACTCGAGGGCACCTGCGGCGGAGAACCTCGAAACCTCCCCCACCAGCTTCCCGTTCGAGCCGTACCCGAAGCGACAGCGCACTTCTTTTTTGGCGGCCTTTGTCTTAAAGCATCCGATGTGGCACGTCCGCACATACTCAGGAAGGTCGTCTTGGGCACCTTGAGCGACCTTCCTTGTCCAGTTTGGTTCACGTTTGCCGTGGAGACACTGGTCAAGTACGAGAGATCCGCACTCCGCAACATAGCGCGCATCAAACATCTCCTGGGGATCCGCCAGATACGAGAGAATACGATCTGGAAGATTCAATTCGCAGGTTTTACGAAAGGCGACGTGAGCGTCAAACGCCTCGGACCGCAACCTTCTGCGCACCTCCTCATCATCATCCCCCACCTCCTCCACCACCTCCATCTCCTCAGTTTTCTCCTCCTCCTCGTCCGCGTCCTCCTCGACGTCATTCTCCACCACCTCCATATCCTTCGTTCCCCCCATGTCCTCCTCTTCCTCCTCTTCGTCCTCCATATCCTCCATGTCCTCCTCTTCCTCCTCTTTGTCCTCCATATCCTCCATGTCCTCCTCTTCCTCCTCTTCGTCCTCCATATCCTCCATGTCCTCCTCTTCCTCCTCTTCCTCCTCCATATCCTCCATCTCCTCCATGCCCTCCTCTTCCTCCTCCACATCCTCCATCTCCTCCACGCTCTCCTCTTCCTCCTCCATAGCCTCCATCTCCTCCATCTCCTCCACGCCGTTCTCCGCTTCCTCCTCCTCCTCAGCATCCACCACCTTGTAGCCGCGTAGCACATATTGTATTGGCGGGCGCGACGCGATATGGTCACCAGAACCTGCGCGTGCGGTGGTGTTTCGGCGACCGACAACCATAAGCCACGCTTCGATGCCATAGCGCGTAGCTGCTTCAGCGTTCAACGCCGCTACGCCCCGTTGCTCCGCCTCCGGCCCATGCACCGACTCGCACCATAATGAAGAGGACGTGGCGTCCGACAATGATGACACGGCGCCCGCCGACGAATCTGCCGACTCAGTGGTTGGCATGGCATACACGAGTGGAGGACCGTTGTGCGCAGATACGGTTACGGGGGGGGCGACAGCTGGGGGACACGCCTGATACGGATCGAGCGAGCCCGGGTTACCACGCAAGCAGTTGAGTTTAAAAGAAGAACTGGTATCGTCCATCTTCGCAGCATCCGCCCCGTGGAGGATATCGACCGTCGGCACCGTGCCGGCTTTGCTGGCATCAAATGAAAGCTGGCACACCCGAGCCTGTGCACTTACGATGCTGTCAAAGTATCGAGATGCGGGCGAACTGAAAAGCCCCGCCAAAGAGGCATCCGCCATAATATCTCGAATGACCCCTAGCTCCTCGATCCAAATGGTCCAGTGAGCATGTAGTCCACCCCGTTGTGCACACTCAACGGGTGCAAAGAACGCCTTGGTAGTCCCCCACAGGCCGCGCCGCCGAGCACGGCCGCTTCTTCGGTTGTTTGTTTTCACGTCGTACCCGAATAGATTCTTGATGATAGCCCGGCAGATGGTGTCAAACCACGTCGCGAGTGCTGTCGGATCGCGAGCAGCCACCGTGTTAAGGAACGCCCGCTTCACGTGCACGCCGTCCTTGTATAACTTCTCGAATTTACTATGACTAAAACCAGCAAACACGGCCAGCCGAAAATCGCCGGCCTCGTCCGGGTTCAAAGTGAACCACACATTTGTCACTCCCTGTGTTGCGGCAAGGCCTTGCACGTTTTCCCGAGACTTTTTGCGCGCAAAGGCGGTCCCCGGCACCCGCGCTCCCACCGCTTTCACCATGGCAAAATATTTCGCGTACCCAGGGTGCGTTCTAAATAATTCCTCGCGACTAATACCACTCGCCAGCAACTGCAACGCTTTCCTTAGATTGTCGCTGGCAAGGTCCGCATGGGAGATCGTGGACCCCCCTCGTTTGCCACCTTTCTTGTTATTCGTAAAAATGAGGTTTGCGTGCAAAGCCATGTCGCTTTTCATTGAAATGTTCTGATGATCCAGCAGCATGCTGTCTTGAGCCTTCGAACGATTCGCCGCATCCTGATACGTGTGGCGTTTCCAAGTCTGGTCGGTGAAGTCGTTATTCTTCCTGTACGGGTCGAACTGTCCCCCCCGACCTTGCGGGAAATGGCGCGGGTGCATTCCCGTCAAAAGTCGGCTATGTCTTTGAAAGTCGACCAGAGGGATTCGACTGTGTACGTTGTACGCCATATCATAGTTTTCCGCAGCTCCGACGGCGCCGGCGTCGTCGTCAGCGCGAGCCCTGGCCGCAGTCCGCCCCGGTGCAAGACGTCTCAGAAGATTCGCTGCGCCGGCCGCAATAAATCCGTCCGTGTCGAGCAAGCTGTCCGTAACCTGCACGAGTCCGGACCGTGTCTTGCTCGTCCTTGTGTGGTTGTTCGCTGAAACACCAGCAGTGGCCCCTTGCATGTGTTTCTCCATTCGTCTAGCATGACGCGAAGGTTGATGCGGGGCAAGTTCAGCGAGAGTGGCAGTAACTTTAACAAAGTGCTCCGGGTGCTCCGCATGCTGGAGCGTGTACGTCGTTTGTTGACGATGGTGTTTGGTCCGCGAAGAACGAGAGGAAGACGAAGAGGAAGACGAAGACGAAGAGGAAGACAAAGACGAAGACGAAGGGGAAGACGACAAAGAAGCATCGTCGTTGATTGCGATTACGGTCGCTAACATTGTAGGGGGATCGAACCGCTGCCTACTGCCACCACCGGAATCTTCATCGTCTTTGGTATCATCGTCATAATCGCCATCGTTGTCACCGTCGTTGTCACACCACGGACTTTCGCGCGGTGTCGTGTACAGAACATCGATCCCGGTTCGAGTTGGCTTCCATCGGCTCCGCATGGAATCGTGGGGTACGGCATGATCTTTACCAACGACCACAATCTCACCAAGCGCATCGCTCCTCGGCTTGTCCTTCGGCTTGTCGTCCTCGAGGATATCGTCGTCCTGGTCCCCAGGCACAAGGGGGTGGTACATTCGAAACAGACGGGCCCAAGCCCTCCCTATTTCAACCGGCAGTTCAAACTCGGTGGCGTTGCGAACTGCGGAGTGAATGTCTTTTTCAAGTTCATCGGGAGAAACCGCCACCACCTTGCGCCCCCTCAGACAATCGCGCAGAGTGGTCTGACCACCCGCAATAGTTGCACCAGGCCCGAGGAGGGGCAAATATTTGTCGACATCCACGCTAAACTGCACCTCGTGGACATCCTTGCCGTAGTACAGCGACGCATTGGCGTCGCCGTCGCCGCCCAGCTGCTTGCCCATGCCGCCGGCATCTTGATCAAACGAAATTGTATTCCCATCGAGCATGCGCTGCAAGCTGGCGCCGCTAGAACCTTTGTCGTGCTTTGCGAGTGGGTTCCCGGAGAACTTCGAAATTGCAGCGGCGTGTGCCCCGACCCCGCGCGTGCGAGCACTAGTATCGCGCCTGCCCGATGGAATCAACCGCACGACTCTACCCCGGTTTCGAATCGGAGAGAGCGCAGTGAAGCAATCCTCAGGCATTTCAGGCAGAAGTCGAACATGCGCCTCGATAAATGCGCGGTCGCGGGGCCATAAATGTTCGTCGCTGTACTGCCGGCATGAACATTCAGCATCACTGCACTGGCGGTACTGTTCACGACCGTCGTCGCCATGGATGTAGGGAAGCGGCACGTAGTTTTGCTGCAATCGGCGAATGGCCAGCTGGGGGCAATTCGCCTCGACGTTCAGCGTATGCTTGGCCAATTTCGTTCTCAGCTTGCTGACTGCCGTGGCGGATCGAGTTGTGCCATCCTCGATCGCAGCCTGGGTCTTCTCCACTGCCCCTTGCGCCTCGACCGCCAATTCGAGCTTCGCCACACACGTGGTACACGCCCGCATAGACTGGCCAGGCACGTCCCATGCATCCACGTCAAAACCATCTCGACGCCAAACGCCCCGCTTGCGATCGTCCCCGTCTATCCCAGCAAGGGGCTCGAACTCTCGATCATCGAGGAGAACATACATGCCACAAATCGCCAGTGCCTGTATGGTAGTTCGAAATTCGGCGTCGTCTATGTCGGTGTCGGCGTACGCCTCCATAGCACGAGCGTCCGCCACGGCGGCGTCATTATGAACAGCGGGCAGCACGGGTGATGCCGTTCCATAACCGTACAGACCGTGATACATCAACCGATACGGGCACTGTAACCCGCCGAGGCAGCCATGAAACTGTGCCGGTCGGTCGGCAAGAGTTGGAATGCCGGCTCCCTCCAACAGCTTCACATGGGGCGATCCGTCGTGCCCGAGAGCGGTAATGTAGCCAAGCACTGTTCTGCCCAGCCAAGGCGTGTCGACCCACGCCGAGCCCGGACGGGCGTTTTCTTTCACTTGCGCGGTGGTGGAGTTTTCATCGGCGCAGCACACCTTGACATAGTCGCCCAGCCAAAAGCGACTGGTCCCACCGCGCAGATTGTCTTGTCGTTCCTTGTGAGCGTACCGGAATTTCGTAAATGGCAGCGCCTTTCGAGCCACGTCGAGGACACCGGTGGGAACCAAAGTCAAGTATGCTTCTGGGACACCTTGGAAACAGATGTTCGAATGGAGAAACAACTTGTCCATGACCGTCTGGTTGCCGGCATAGTCGAACACCGCGGCCTTGTCGGTCCTGGATACCATCGCGCCGCAACACGCGCACACCCCAGATCGATCCAGTTTCACAATGTCGACGTTGGCCGCAAAGTTAGCAAGACAGTTTTGCATTGCCGCCGAGGAGACCGGGCTCAAAAAGGTGCGCGTCGGCCCCCGGTGCTGCATGTCCATCTCCGGCGCCAACACGTCCACTCGAACAGGATGAACATGCACAGCAGCGGGGTTCCACAGCGACGCAGCGTCGTCGGCGTCGACCCGGCCATTCGTCGATGCAGCAGTGAAGGTGCAGCCAGCATTACGCAAGTATATCGGCCCGAGCTCGTCGAAAGCAAGGACTGCACACGACAAGACACCCCGAACCTGGTCAACGCCCAACGCGGTCAAGTTACAGTTCCACGTATCAAACGTGTCGTTGGACACCACCGTGTACTCCATCGTTGTCTCGTCCCAATCGTTCACGGTGATAGAGCGCCAACCATCGTTATCGTCATACACCTCGACACGCTTTCCAATTAGGTGGGCGCCTGGGTACAAGCTGACGGCAACATACATGCCTGCGTGTTGCTCACTGATGGTGGCGGAAATATGGCGGACACGGGGGCGGCCAACAAGTCGCTCGTGTGGATGTAACTCGAGAATGGACCTTCCGAGGTCCACCGCCTCCTCCTCCGCCTCGGCCGGAATGGACCTTCCAAGGTCCACCGCCTCCTCCTCCGCCTCTGCCGACACCACGGACTGAACTTGGTGAATGCCTGTGCACCCATCGTACGGGTGCTGCAACGAAGAGTATTGGGCCAGAACGCCTCGCCGCATCGACACTCGAAAGGACGTCGCCACAACCGCCAGCCGGTAGGAGAGCGCAGGGTCGCAGACACTGGTCAGCATCTTACCAAGTGAATGCCCAGAGGCGACCTTAACATTTGCCAGGTCGTTCCCAACAAAGTCCCCAACGAGCGCCCAGATGCGTGCCACGGAGTTATCGCACAGCTCAGACAGACCGGGCTGGGTGCCCGCTGACCGTGCCGTGGCAACAGGGGGTTGCGCGTGACCGAGGGTGTACGGCGGGCCGCGGTAGTGCGTGTACGCCGCGGCAAACACGGAATGAATATTCGGACATGTTTTGCACAGTTGCAGATGAGCCGAATCCATGGCAACCGCGTGCTCCATCGCGACAAGGGCAGACTTGTGGAGGACGAGCAGGCCCTCGTCGCCCCACGGAGTCATGTCATCGCCATGACTGTCCTCCTCGTCCTCCTCGTCCTCCTCCTCCTCGTCCTCCTCGTCCTCCTTCTCCTCCTCGTCATCAGCACCAATGTCATCAACGCTCTTCTTACGCTTCTTCGACCGCTGCCGCTGTAGCTGCTGCGTGTGCGGGTGGCACACACGCCGGTAGGCGAATATACCGTAGAACGCGTACGCGGTTGCCCACAGCCCAACACCATCATTGAATCCAAAGAACAGCGTGTCAGGGTCCGGGTACTGCTGCCACGAGACCGTCGACTCGAGGTCCAAGGTGCTCTTTAAGTTCAGTCGACGAAGCGCGCTGTCGGCATGCTCGAGACTACGACGCGCCGCCAAGAGGTCGGGTTGCTCCAAATCTTTTAGGTGCCACACATAGGCGCAATTCAACTCGGCCCACGCAGCAAACATGCGCACGTGGCGCGGATCAGCCCGCCCTCGCAGATCAGCATCCGACAGCCCACGGACGGCGTGAACGCCGCGAAGAGCGGGCTCCGGGCCCTTCCACGCGGGAAAGAGTTCGGCGACAGAGTCGGGCGTGGTGGCGTGCACCAGCAGTGTATGGAAGACTTTGTGCAGGTGTTCGCGGGTTCGAGTTTTCGACAAAGACTTGGCGGGATCGAGTCGACGTGCCACGAGACCGCATGCGCACCACGATTCGTGTAAGGGCGTTTCATGATCGCGAAAGT
>Ga0307985_10002052_pt1 | contig 11374 bp, 7 predicted proteins | sample EllFjometageno80_FD_203155 | JGI IMG/M metagenome (GOLD analysis project Ga0307985, IMG submission 203155) | Marine microbial communities from Ellis Fjord, Antarctic Ocean - #80 | ecosystem: Environmental > Aquatic > Marine > Unclassified | place: Southern Ocean | collected 2014-10-09 | reverse complement strand
CGCCTTTTTAGTTTTTTGAATCAAAATGAAAGGAAAAAAAACAAATAGCGCTCAAAGCCCATGCCCATGCCCATGCCCATGCCCATGCACACAGTGATTCGTGACCACCTCAATAGGTTTGGCTAGATGCTTGATGGTGCCAGGGCGCTTGGTGGTGCCAAGACCGCAAGATGGGCGTGTCGCGCACTCCTAGTGTCGAAGCATGGCGATGGCGCCGGGCCGCGCGGTAGGCGTCTGCTATACTGCTATACTATCGAGTCAGTATCCATATGAAAGGGATTTGGGGAATCCTAGTACCTATGAATAGGGAGTACTACGTTGGATCCCTGCTATAGTTCGGCTCCTTCGCCCCTGAGCGCGGTCGGATACGGATGCCACCTAGGTAGGCGAGAGTACCTAAGCAATTCTCGGCCATATTGACGGCGGCTGATATGAGAATTGCCACACGGCACACGGCAATTTACCGCAAATTCAGGTACGAGCTATGGCATACCATGCATTGCGTGCACGCAATGTCATACCTGAACATGCCATCAGCCGTCGCCGCCATCCTCTAGGCGTGGCCATGGCAGGCCGCCTGAAGGCCCGCCTGATCGATCGTGGGGCTTTGGCCGCACGATTAGTAGCTTCTTAGGTTGGTCTAGTGAGACCGAGGCGTTACCGCCGCTCGCTCTGAGCGGGCCGCACGTCAGCCTCAGCCAAGGACACTCAGACGCTGTAGTCCAACACCAGTCCTTGGTTGGCCCGAGCTTTGTGGCAGTGCTCGAAGTTGGTGACGAAGTACCAGAAGGAGCTAAAAGCTTCTGCTGCTGCGGCAGATGTGGCTTCCAAGTTACAAGACATGCGTGGGAGCCATAGCTACTCCCACAGTTCGTACTAGAGGTTCATATAATATTTGCGCCCTATACTATCGTGCGAGTCTTAGAGGTCTATTATTATTATTATTATTACTGACATAGTACCTAGCGACACCACTATATACATTCGAAGCTTTACAGTAGTACTTCTAGATCTGAAAAACGACTGATGTGTTCTTAACCCGTACGACAGGCTGTAGAGTTACTGAAGTTAAGCGGAGGCACCACTGGCCACGGCCTTTTTGAGTTCCGTGGCAGTAGGGGCGCTGATGTCCTTTGTGGAAGGTTCCTTCGCCCGACCAACACATCCACAGAGACGGCCGCAGATTGTTTTATCCCACCACTCGAGGCCGCAGCAGCTGGGCAGCCAGTCCCAGGTGCGCAATTTGACGGGTAGTGATTCGGGGGAGTTGTCTTGGTACCAGTTGATGACGAGGATGCTGAGGATGATGACGAGCATCACGATGAAGACGATGGTCGCAGCGGCCGTGCTGGCGATCGAGAGAACAGTGAAGATGCCGGGGACGGTGAAGAACATCACGAAGATGTAGGCAACAGGGAACCATCGGTAGGTGGCGGTGATGTTACCGAGCGCCCGTGCCGCTTCAATAGGGATGTTGCGCATTCCAAGGCCACCCTTGCCGATGAAGATCCCCAGGACATCGTCTGAGATGTAGAAGATTGAGATTCCCAAGATGTTGAAGAACAGGTGGGCGACGGCGACGGTAAGCGTCGCCTTCAGCTTGGAGCCATCCGCGGCCAGTGCTGCGAGAAGTCCTGTCACAGTGGTGCCGATGTTTGCGCCCAGGACAGTCGGGTACATTCGCTCCAGTTTGATCACACCCACGCCAACCAGCGGGGTCAGAGCGGAGGTGGTGATCGAAGAGGACTGCACCGCGATCGTGATCGCAAAGCCCACACCCATGGCAGCATAGCCGGACAGCCAGCCCATGGGGACGGTGAGCGCGCACTCGGATACCTCGTCTGTCTGGGAGTTGATAATAGCAGGGCAGCACGGATTGGCAAGCTTGACGTCGGGGAAGTCTTCGTTCACAACCTTGTGCATGATCACGGCAACACGACCCTTGAGGATCGAGCGCAGCACCTTAACCACACCGTAGAGGCAGAGGCAGAGGATCGTCAGCGCCATGGCCAGAATCACGAACCCCTTGCCCACGTCGCCGTCAGCGCTGGCGTCGTCCGGGTAGAAACCCTCGAAGATGTAGTGGGTGCCGCCCTTGTCCAACGCTTCCTCATCGCACTCGTCCTCGAGGTAGACCGTCTGGAGGGTCGTCACGCTCGTTGCGACCAGTTCCTCCGTAGTCGCATTGTACCAACCGTGGTACGAGTGGTAGTTCCTCGTCACGTTGGTCAGGACGTCCTGCATGGCGGTCACGTTCTGCATCTCGAAGCCAGTGCCTTCGGTCTCGATCTCTGCCGCGGTCCACGGAACGCAGACGTCCTTTGGCTTCTTGAAAAAGGTGAGGTCCGTGTACTTCTGTTTGCACTCATCATCCTTGCAGGCAGCGAGCTTGTTGATAATCTTTTTGTCAATCTGAACCACCCACTTCGTGAAAGGCTTGGTGATGACTTTAAGAATGTCCGGCGGCTTCTCCTGCGAATCGCGGTCTTCCTCGCCGACGATCCCCTTGGCGATGTGATAGAGAAGGCGAAATGCGGCCTCTAGCGGGAGTAGAAGCGCGACTGTTAGGAAGTTGAACATGTCGTGCACAGTCGCAGCGGCGAAGGCGCGGCGGAACTCATCACGGTCGGCAGCCTGGCCGATGGCGACGATGGTCGAGGTGACGGAGGTGCCGATGTTGGCGCCCATGATAATCGGGATCGCCTGCTTGACGGTGAGCAGGTCGGCGGCTACCATTGTGATCGCGATCGAGGTCGAGGTGGACGACGACTGCACCAAGACAGTGACGAGGACGCCCACCATCAGGCCGGCGACGGGGTTGTTGAAGATCTCGGACTCGCCGAAGACTTCACCCGCGGACTTGCCCGCAACGAGGCGGAAGCCATCGGCGAGGAAGGAAAGCGAGCAGATAAAGAGGTAAAGGCAGCCGATGGCGAAGGCAATCTTGAACAGGGTCAAGCTGGCGAAAGTGAACTTCTCTTTACCGTCCATCTCGGACCACTTCTTGGCGTCATCAGTGAAGTCGACGTTCCAGGCAGTGCCGGTCGTCTCGCCCTCGACGTCCTGGGTCTCCACCTTCTTGAAGCGCCACTGGGTGAGATAGGTGTCCATGAAGCGGACCTGCTCCGGGGGCGCCTTGGCGTCGGTGTCAGCGCCCTTCAAGAGCCACGACGGGAGGGTGCGCAGCTCTCCCAGCTCGCCATCGTCGGTGTCGGTGCCGGAGCCCGCGGCACCGGCGGATAGTAGCTCAGTAGACGCGAGGTCTTTGCCCGTGTAAAGCTTCGCCAGGGCCTTGGCGATCGCGACATCGACTTCGCTGGCGAGCTGCGGGAGAGTGGAATCGACGTAGAACGGCTGCTTGCAAATGGTCTCGGACACCATCGAGCGCTTGGCCAGCGCGTCTGGCACGTTCTTGTCGTGCTTCTTGACGATCTTGGTGGCGGCGATCACGTTGGTACCGACGAAGTGGCGGATGTCTGTGAGGGTGTCCGACACATCCTTGAGGGCACAGAGGTACTTGTTGACCTTGGCGTCATCGCCAGTCTGCGCGATGGCGTCCGACAAGCTGCGGCTCTCGGACTGGAGAAGGGGCGCGCCAGCCAGGAGAGTCTCCGCGTCCCCTGCCTTGCCGAAGGCGACGCCTGCGAGCTGTTGCTGCTTCTGAACGAAGGTATTCACCTTGACGACCTGCTTGATCAAGGAAGTGTAGAAGTCGGTACTGAGCTGAGCCTTGGCGTCTTCATCAGTCGCGTTCTTGATCTTGGCGATGGTGACCTTGAGCTCGGCGTACTTGATGTACTGCGACTCCCACCCGGGGGTCTGGAGTGTGAGGAGGTTCTCGCCGAAGAGGACCATTTCGGGGAGGGTCGGTTGAGGGAGTTGAGGGCGGTGAGGCCGTGAGTGAGGTCCGCGGATTCAAACTTACGATCGCACCGAAGGCCGGTGGTACTGGCGGCGGCGCGGCGGGGCGCGCGGTGTGGTGTGACCACGGTGAGCAGCATCGATATTCTCAGCATGTCAGTGCAGACAGTCAGCAGTCAGCAGACCATGCATGTTTCGACTGCTGCTACAGTACCAGTAGGAATTCCTACTGCTACATGTACTCAGTATGAATAATAAATTCCAACCATTCGCCCCTGCTAATTCTACCAGCCATTCTACCAGCCATTCGCCCCTGCTAATTCTACCAGCCATTCAACCAGCTACTACAGCTGTAGTACGAGTACCACGTACCACCCATTCGCCCCTGCTAATGCCGATTAGATATCTCAGCCATGATCTCAGCACCGATCTTCTCAGCAAATTTTATTTGTATCCGGATCTGAACCTGCTGAGCGTCCCTACTACTCGTACTAGTACATGTATTACAGCTGTATACAGCTGTTATAGTACTGGTGCGCCAATTACAGACGCGGCCACCAGTCAGGGTGCTCCTGCTGGTCACCGGCTGCTGGCGGCATGCTCCCCGGCGTGCTGCCCCTCCCCACCAGCGCCATCGATTTATTGGGAGTGAAAAAGTTCAGAAATTTCCGCAGAAATGACCTCGAGATGGCCCTCGCGCCCGATGGCCGCCCGCCGCGTGTGGGCATGAGCGCATGTCCTGCGAGCCCTCGCCGGCGAGGAAATACCCTTGGCCCGCGATAAAGCGGGTGCGCGACATTCAGGCATAAGCCGGGGGGGCGCACTCTACTGCCGCGCAAAGCTTGTTTGCGTCGCCAAAGGGGCGGCGGTCCTTCTGGTTCAAGGGCTTCCCCCGCGTGGCCTCTGGTCTATATTCCCCTCTGCCTGCACAGCCCACCCGGGCTGAAGGGCGCGAGGGAGGGCTATTACATGTAGACACCATCTCGTGGCTCGCGTCGCCCGCGGCTGGCTGGCTGGCATTCGATTTTGCATTTCTGCTAATTTTGATCCAGTACCGGTAGGATCCTAGATTTAGTAGCGGCGATATGCATGAAAATTTCGAGTACAGATACGAGGAATTCTGACCAGCAGATCCTGTAAAACTGTAAAATAAAAATACCAGTTTTGTTCTGCTGAATTCTCTATTGTAGATCTCCGCGTCCCAATAAATCGATGCGTACTGTACGCGGATCGGTCATCTTTTTAAGTGTAAGCCCCGTACTAGATCTAGTAGGGTCCCTACATGTAGAGTATCAGCTGCTGTACAGCTGTACACCTATTGCTATTGCTCCCACAGATACATGTATCTCAGCATCGATTTTCTCAGCATGTCAGTGACCGATCTTCTCAGCAAATTTTGTTTGTATCCGATACCATTCAATACACCGGCCGCATATTCGATCTCTGCCTCAGATAAGAGGGTGGCAGGATTTGACCTCTGAGGTCAAATCCTGCCACCGGCCCTCAGACCGAAAATCGACTGGAAAAACTCATAAGGATCTGGCGCGCACTGCATGAATATGTAAATTTTGTACACGATCCAGAAAAACAATACAGGTCCTTATCTGAGTGGTCTGCGGCCGGTGTGTTATACGTGTGTTATACGGTGTGTTATACGGTGTGTTACTACCGGTACCTAGCTACTACCGGTAGATCTAGATCTAGTACTAGTAGGTACCAGGTATAGGGATCCCTACTACTACATGTAGCTAGTACCTGAATTCCCAACCCGCAATGGGCGACGATTTGTTGTACAGTGTACAGGAATCTTTTAATCTTTTAAGGTGCATAGGGCGCGCATCGATTTTACATGGCCTATCTGATTACATTGCCTCTCCTCGAGCGGTTGCCTTTGCCCTCTAATTTTTGCGCCCGCCTACTATCTGCCGATGCGCAGCAGCCAGGCAGAGGCGCGAGAGGGCCGGCGACCAGGAGGCTGGCACGGCCATAGACATTGCACATAGCACGCCCCCCAAAAGATGGCCGGCGGCGACGGACGGGCAGCAGAGAAACCGAAGCTTAAGATGGAGAGCGGACTGTGGCCCTACGCCATCGTCAACAGCAGCTACTTGCTGTACACGATCACGGACGGCGCGGTGCGCATGATAGTGCTGCTGCACGCCTTTAGGCTGAGCTTCACCGCGATGGAGATCGCGGTGATGTTTACGCTGTACGAGGCTGCGGGCGTGGTGACGAACCTGCTCGCTGGCGTGGTCGGTGCGCGGTGGGGCATCAAGGCGACTCTCGTAAGCGGGCTGACGCTGCAGCTGTTCGGGCTTGGGATGCTGCTCGGCTGGGACAACAGCTGGCAGAAGTCTGCGGCCATCACCTACGTCACGCTGGCGCAGATGTTGTGCGGCATCGCCAAGGACCTGGTGAAGCTCGGGGGCAAGACGGTCTCGAAGTTGGTGACGCCGGACGAGAAGCAAGGGCAGCTGTTCCAGCTGGTGGCGATGATCACCGGATGGAAGAACTCGCTCAAGGGTTGCGGCTACTTTCTGGGCTCCGTCCTCCTACTCTGGGAGTCCGGCCCCAATGGCTTCTACGGCGCGATCATGGTCCTCATGGGGATCATCCTCCTAGCGCTTCCGTGGGCATTGATCTCCCTATCCCCGGAGCTGGGGCGCGCGGACAAGAAGAACGCAACGCTGGCCCAAGTCTTCGCGCTGCCACCTGACGCCACGGCTATGGACCGGCGAAACCAGAGGAACCGCAATTGGCTCTCGCTCGGCCGCTGCTTCCTCTTTGCAGCACGGGATTGCTGGTTTGAGGTGCCACTCCCGCTCTACCTTCGTGACCCAGTGAGTGGGCTGGGCTGGTCGCGGCCGGCGGCGGGTGCGTTCCTGGGCGGTTACATCATTGTTTACGGGCAATTCCAGGCGCACTCCACACTCTTTCTCCGCCCGCTGCAGCAGTTTGACAAGGACAAGAATATCGTGCCTCACAAGTGGCACGTGGTGCTGTGGGCCTTGTTTTGTATCCCGTCGCTGGCCTGGCTTGGGAGCTTCGTACAGTGGTCTCCCGCGTTCGACTGCGTGCTGCAGCCCGACGCCGCCGCCACCAGTGCCAACAACAGCTTGGTGGACGCCGTGGGAGGAGTGGTTGGGCAGGATCAGCAACTACACTGGTGTACGGACAGCGATGCCGTGCTCCGGACAACCGTGTTGATGGTTGGTGTCAGCACATTCGCTTTTGTATTTGGGATCAACTCCGCTGTCAATTCTGGCTTGATCGCGGCGTATTCGACGAACGCCACGGCCGCCAAGAATATCGGATTCTGTGCGCGCACGGCCGAAGCCTCACCTCTTGCTTGCCTCTTTCTTCGCACTATTATATAGATTGTTACTACGGCCACACCACGAGATCTGTCAGGCGGAGGCTGCCGTTGCTTGTCTAAGGCGCTGCCTCTGAACCATAGTAGAATGCATGATGATCACCCAGTGCTGCTGCTCTGCTGCTGCTGCTGCTGCTGCTGCTGCTGCTGCTGCTGCTGCTGCTGCTGCTGCTGCTGCTGCTGCTGCTGCTGATGCTGGCGGTGACGGGTGTGTTGCCCTGGTGCTGACTCTAATGATGATACCAGACTACATGAGCAACGCAGCAGGGCGGCTGCTTGGCACTCTCTTGTCGGGGGTTCTCTACTCAGTATGTGGCCATCTATCCCCCACCCCACCCTCTGCATCTTACACACTGTGGCACCACCTCCTCTACATGTAATGCCAGCATCACTGTCACATTGTTGTCTCACTTCTCGGTGCCATTGTGTATCTGCACCCCGTGATGTACCTCGTCGTCGTCGTCGTTTGCTGCTGCTGCTGCTGACGATGGTCATGATGATGATCATGATCATGATCATGGTGATGGTGATGGTGATGTTGCTGATCGTGATGCTGCTCATGATGATGATCTATATGCAGAACGGCCGCTTCTCCTGGTGCTTTTGGGCAGCGATTGGGTCTACACTCCTCGTTGTCCTCGCATCGCTCCCACTCGATGACCCCGGTGTGCTGCGTTGTGGCTCGTGCGCGTCATGCTGCGCCACCGACACCGACAGCAACGACGAGGAGGAGGGTGGGCAGGTGGTGAAGAGAAAGTGTGACGATGGAGGCGCGCAACAGCAGCAGCAGGCAAAGGTGGTGGCACCGTAGGATCCCCGTAGACATCTATTGGTGCCAGACCCCGAGTGATGCAGAGTCAAAGTATAGTCTTCACAATGCACGATGGATGACAGGCTGCTATTTGACCCTGCCTCACTCACAGTCTAGCACTACGGGTGTGTCTACAATTAATCCGACATGTTAAAACATGCACGACTGATATTTACCTACATAATTAGTGAGCGCATGTCGGATTATCTATAGACGCACCCATACATACTTAGGTAGACGACGCTCGCTGGGTTATCGCTCGTTCTCACTGTGTGAGTTTGGATGTGTACTAGTACGCGTATTTGGATTTTGACTTTGCAAGCCGGTGGGGGGCGATCAAGCACACAGTAACGAATGAATGCATCCATTAATTGCTTACTTTCCTGGCTCCTGGAATGTTCAGTCGGTCAGCCCCTGCATGAGTCGGGGCACTCACAAAAGACACATTGTGCCTTTTGGATCATATGCATGCAACGCAGAGCTTTCTGTATGCTCATTTCGTTCGCCCATGCACGAATCGACCCTGGCTGACCAACTGAGGTACAGAGGACCAACTGGTGCTAGTAGCACATAGTATACCATGTATAGACCGACGGCGCGGGTGGTTGTTGGTTACTTAGGCCAGTTCCATATGCTTGGCAACCATGGCCGCGACGTCTATCATCCGCGAACAATAACCGTATTCGTTATCGTACCTATCAACACATAAGACGGCGTCACGCGTGTGAATACCAGGCAAACTTTCGATGCGCGCATGCGCGCAATCAATCTGTAGGTAAATCACATAATTGCATGGTTCGAAATGTCATTCCGCATACGCATCGTGCGATAGCCGCGCAGCAGTCCGGCCAGTACACCACCATTCACCGGGTGGATCACCCAAACGTTGATCTCGATGATCAAGATGCAGAGGCATGTAAGGAGAACCGGAGGCAGTCTAGTCTAGCTGCTGAAGTGTTGGGTGTTTTGTGGGCATTTTTGATCGTTCGTACCAGACGTAGAGCTTGAGCTGTGTGCCGTCGATGACCATCGTCGAGAGGCCGTCCACGATGCCTGCGGTGGTGGTTGATGATGAGTACGTTTGAGCATAAAGATGTGGATATATGTATATATGCGTACAATGCACGAGATGGTGATGAAACACAGGAGGAGGAGGAGGAGGAGGAGGAGGAGGAGGAGGAGGAGGAGGAGGAGAAGGAGGAGGAAGAAGAGGAAGAAGAGGAGGAGGACGTACCTGAGCGTGGATCGGACTTGTAATCCGATGAGACTAACGGCTTCATCTCAAAGCCCATGACCCCTTCTAGATCACCACTCTCGCTCGCTGCCTGCAAGACAGCGTTGACTTCCTCCTTCGTGGTAGGTCGGCTTAGCTCCAGCGTCAAGTCAGTGATCGAGGCGTACCTGTACATATAGCCGATAGAAACCAGCCCAATCGATTGAGCTTACCGTCGTGCCAATGCGCGCAATGTGAGATACAGGAAAATAATCCAGAGCAAATCCCGAATGAAAATTCCGCAGCAGCGAGGCGAGGAGTAGGTAGGTGCGTACATCAGTGGCACACGCACAGCCATCCCATTCAACTTCCCCTTAAGCTCAGGATAAATCATCGTGATTGCTGTTGCGGAGTTCGTCGAGGTAGGCACCATATTCGCCATCCCCGAGCGTGCGCGGCGAGGGTCGGCTTTCTTGCCGACGACTGCATCGTGAAGAGGCTGCGTGTTGGTGACGCAGTGCATGGTAGTGATAGAGCCGTGGACGATCCCAATTGCCTCCTGCTCTCCGCCGCCGCCAGAACCAGCGGCAGCAGAAACAGCAGCAGCGCAGGCGCCAGTGTGAATGCCACCGTCAGTAGCAGCGGCAATAACTGTGGCGGCGATCGTGTGGCAGCGACGGCGACAGCGACGACGACGACGACGACGACGACGACGACGACGACGACGACGACGACGACGACGACGCGACGGTTAGGTGAAAGTACCTTGATGACCTTGATCGGGGGAGCAATGCAGTTTGTGGTGCACGAGGCCGCGGTAACGATGTCCATCGCCGAGTCGTAGAGACCATGGTTGCACCCGTAGACGATGTTCAAGATATCGCCCTTGCATGCTGCTGAGACGACCACCTTCTTGACGCCGCCGGCTAAGAATCTGTCATCCACGGGTGAGATCATAAGGCGGCGGCAGATTTCGTGCGTAGGCATGCTGCGGTGGGGCTGGCCGGCGCAAGCAACGCACGGCGCCAGTTTCTCGCGGGTAAGGAAGTGGCCCGAGCATTCGAGAACCATCTCAACGCCCAGCCCCGTCCAGTCAATGGCCGCTGGGTCGCGCTCCTGCGAGTAGCTCACCTTGCGCCCGCCCAGCAGCATCTCTTTGCCCTCTCCGCTGCATTCGTGTGGCCAGACACCGTGCGCCGAGTCGTACTGCAGCAGGTAGGCGTTCGTCGCAGCGTCGGCCGCGGGCTCGTTGATGTGCACGATCTCGAGAGCCTCGGAATCGAACGCGCAGCGCGTGACGATGCGCCCGACGCGACCGAAGCCATTGATGGCGCAGCGAACCCTGCGCAGCGCAGTCTTCTGCTTCTTGTTAGCGGACATGCCCTTCAGCCCCGGGCACAGCCTACGCAGCCCCCTCCGCAGCTGCCGCAGTGCGGCGCAATTGCCCTTGCGACGGCCGTACAGCTGTAGGCACAGCAGCAGGTTCAGATCCGGATACAAATAAAATTTGCTGAGAAGATCGGTGCTGAGATCATGGCTGAGATATCTAATCGGCATTAGCAGCAGGGGCGAATGGGTTAGGGTGGTACTACAGCTGTTATGTCAGACTGTCAAACGCCCCTGTGATTCTGTGATCCTGCTACCAGTACAGCTGTCGACCTGGTCGACTAGCATGCATGTAGTCGTTGCATGCATTTAGTAGGGGCCTCCCTGCCATTAGATCTTCTGGAAGATGGTGACCAAGACGCTCGCGCCAGCGATGTCTTAGGCGATATTCCGGGTGGCCAGGGCAATTTCGGCGACTGGTGTGAGACTGTCAGTGACACCTATAATGGTCTCCGACATGGCGGGCGTCCCCACCACAAGCCCTTCTCCCTCTTGTCTTGCATTTCTCTTTGTACCTTCGTTGGCTTGCATTTCACAGGTCTAATCTGTCTAATATGTCGGCGGGCAGGAGGGGCGGGTTGAGCGGCGCCCGTTATTCGGCGTGAAACAACAGCGCCGACGGCCTTCGACCGGCCGCGGCGCTTTCCTCCCTCTGTATCTCACCCTGCTCGTGTGTACTTGGTTGGTCTTGGGCAGGAGCAGTTCGCGGCAATTTCGGGGGTGTTTTGCA
>Ga0307985_10002051_pt1 | contig 11375 bp, 10 predicted proteins | sample EllFjometageno80_FD_203155 | JGI IMG/M metagenome (GOLD analysis project Ga0307985, IMG submission 203155) | Marine microbial communities from Ellis Fjord, Antarctic Ocean - #80 | ecosystem: Environmental > Aquatic > Marine > Unclassified | place: Southern Ocean | collected 2014-10-09 | reverse complement strand
CACCCACCCCAACCCAACCATGAGTAGAATCACGAGTACAGACTGGATAACTGGTGAATTACCTGCGGAGGACGTCAAGTGAAGGAGGGCGAGGGAGGTTGAGAAGGTGAGGAGGAGGGGGAGGAGGAGGGGGGGCATGGCGTGGCGGTTGAGATGAGGGATAAGGGGGATAAGGGAGATAAGGGAGATGCTTATTGGAGAGCAGGTAATCTCTCTCTCTCATCTCTCTCATCTCTCTCCAACAGAGACGCAGCACGAGTGCATCGGTGCGTTCCTCCTTTCTCCTGCGCTACCCCCGGCTCCAATGCTCGCCCGCTGGTGATTCGTTCGTTGCGAAAGCGTCGCGTTGGTTGGCGTGCAATCCGTCGCGCCCTTTCGGGAACTTGTGCCGGCGAACGACGTTTTATTGTTTTATGCGCGTGTGAGCTCAGCTTCGAGTTGATGGTGGCAGCAGTGTCGTCGGTCGTAGCCACAATGACTTTCTCGAACCCGACCTCGACGGCTTGTTCTCCGAGCAGCTGGGCGCGCTACGTCCCTCTCGGCCCATTTTGGCATGTCGATCTGAAACGCTCCATCTGAGCTCAAGCTTCCACGTTGAGCACCAGAGCCGCAGTTAGCTAAGGGAGGGGGGGATGGTGGTCAACTAGCGTGCGCTCAGCGAGGATTGGCAGCGAGCCCGTAGATCCTCACTCGGTACTTTCGGTGCTTGTTGAGCGTTGATTTTTATCATGAAGGGTTAGGGTATTATCTTGGCGTCCAACCTCCCTCTCGTCAGCTTGCCGGTACGCCATTCGACGCTCGCTTGCCCCCCCCCCCCTCCCCCCCCCTCGCGTCTCATACACTCGCGATTCTCTTCTCGCTCTTTAACAAGCCGTCAATTGCAAGATCACTCCCATCAGCAAAGATCTGCTCACCCGACAAACACCTTGCCTGCCCTTGCTAACCGTCTCAACTCAACTAACACTCATTATTCTAGCTCGTAATTCTAGCCCATGAGCAACCCCTTCGCGGACGACGACGGCGCCTCCCCTGCCCCTGCTCGGAGACGCTCAACCAACCCATTTGCAGAGGATGCTGATGAAGCAGATGAAGATGTGACAGAGAACACCAACCCGTTCGCGGACTCTCCCATCCCACCCACCAACCCGTTCGCCGCCGATTCAGACTCGCCTCCCCCCCCTCCTTCCCCATCTGCGTCCCCTGGCACTCCCATGGAGGTTCGCATGCGCCGCGCCGTTTCTGAAGCGCTCAGAGGCACCCCCATGCAGTCCGTCACGCCGACGTACGATGGCGACGATTCGTCCTTCCGCAACGCATCCATCCAGGAAGAAGAAGAAGACGACCCAGCACCCGCTCAACGCACTATTGCCGACACTCTTGACCTGTCCTCGCACTCCGAAAACTCTAATACCTCCTCCACCGAACACGCTCGACGAAATTTCGAGTCCGTTCGAATCCCACGAGCCGCCTCGGAAGCTCCCCCCGCTCCCACCACGCCCTTCGAAAAGTCCCTTCACGAATACCTCTACAACGACGACGACGAAGAAAGCGACCCCCTCGTCCTTCTCAACTCCCTCCTCCCCTCCTCCTCCTCCACCTCCTCTTCCCATAGCGGCCTTACTTCGACCCTCACGACCGCCCTCGCCTCGGCGAACGAAGTTTCCAATCACCTCTCCCACGCGCTCCCCTCCAGCCACTACCCCCACTTCCACACCGCGCTGTCCACCTACCAGTCCCGGCTCGTCCGGCACCAGAATCACCTCGCTAACACCACGCTCCCACTCCTCACGTCGGCCGAGACGCAGTACGCCGCCTCCCTCTCCCGCCGCGGCGGCGGCGGCGGCGTCATCGCCGACCGCCTTTCCCAAGCGGCCAACGCCGTGTCCATCACCTCTCACAGCCAGAAGATCCTGCAGGTGAGACAACCCGCACATACACACCGATGGTATGCACCTCTGGCCCAGAGCTTATAAGTCGGTGTGAATAAAGGGGGGGGAGGGCGCGTTTTGATCGCGAATAGCGCGTTCTGGGCCGCTTGTGGCGCGAGGAGCAAACGACCGGCGAGTTACGGACGTTCTGCACAGACGCGCGGCTCAAAACGCGCTGCTCAAAACACGCTGCTCAAAGCGCATCGTTCGCCAATCCTCTCCTCCCTCCCAATCCCCCTCTCCACACTCTCTAACACTCCCGTGTTCCGACGCTCTTTCGATCGTGCAGGCGTTCCACGACCTTCAGTCGCTAGCCGCTCAAAACAAGACGGTCTCCATGTCCGACATTGAGTCGCAGGATCCTGCCTCGACAACGCCGCCCACCGGTTCCCTCCTGCCCATGTCCCTCATCTCCTCCCACACCGGCCCCTCCTACCTCGCCGTCCTTCGCTCCCTCCTCAAGTCCCTCGCGACAGCGACCCCCTTGATCGCCAACCTCCTCCCCGCAATCACCGCCATCGTCATGACTCTGTCGGACAGACACGAGCAAGCCCTGCTCACGTCGTTCATCGCGACGTACACCGCCGGCGGCACGTACACCGTCCCCCCGAACGTCCCTGGCTGCATCGACCTCGACACGTTGAAGCAGCTGTCCGCAGACTCGCAGTTCTTCAACTACGGGCGCAACCTGGTGGCGTCGTGGATCAGCACAGTCGTGAACGTGAGGTTGCGCGGCAACGACGGGATCAGTTTCGAGAGTTTCATGAAGGAGGTCGCGTTACTAATGAAGGAGGAAGCAATCCTTGCCGACTACGTGTTTGGATCGTCGCCGGAGCAGGGGAGGGAGAACACGAAGCGGCTCATGGCGAGGATCGTGGAGGATCCGGTCGTGGGCGTGATTAAGCGCGCCGAGGACTACGTCAACGTTTCGGCGCTCCCCGCGGGCGGCGCGACGTTCGACGCGGTTGACGGCGGCGGGTCCAAGACTAGCAAGATTCTGGCCGTCCTCGAGATCATCACGGAGCTGTTCGAGAGCCTCCAGGATGCCAACGTGGCCCAATTCGAGAGCACTTGCAAAGAGGCGGTGTCGCAAGAGGCGGAGGAGGTAAGCACAAGCACACACACCGCCGCGCACACACAACGCCACACACTCACTGCCACACACACACACATCTGGCATATAACTTAGAAGGCGATGGGAATCTCGCTGAGCTGCTCCGAGTGGCGAGCCAGGCGCTGACGCGCTTCGCGCTCACAAACGGCGCTCTCTACGCTCGCAAACAGCGCTGCCCTCTGTGCACACCGCCGCTTTCCTTTGTTCTCACATGTTCTTGGCTGCCCCCGCAGGTGCTCGTTCGCGACTTGGAGGGGGCGATTATGAGCCACGTGACCTTGGCCTCCGGCACGCACTTGAAGGACTTCCAGGTCGACATCACGGCTTCCAACATCGAGCAAGTCCTCACGGAGGGGGTGCCGGCGATCGCCAACACCCTCGTGCGGATGCTCGCGGACACTTCTCTCATGTTTCCCGCGTCGCCCTCGACCGTCGCCAAGATCGTGCTCGAAGTGTACACGGACGCCCTCACCTTCCTGCACCTCGGCGTGTTCACGCCGGCTCTCTTGACCATTTCCACCATGATTCCTCTGCACGCGCCGACCTTCACTGCGAAGTTACCAATCACGCACGACCTGGGCGCCGATCCCACCGCCCTGATGCTGCTTTCGCAACTCTCTGCCGCGGCGCGCTCCTTCGACGCGCTCACATACAGCTCCGAAGGCGGGGTTTACGCCACGATTCAGAACTGTGGCCTGGCCACGTTTACAACCATTGCGCTGGAGCGCCGCATCAGGTGAGCCACACGCGCCATACACATGTTTGAGCAAGGGCCACACACGCGTGTGAACAAAGGGGACGGGTGTGTGAACAGAGTTCGGAGAGTGTTATGTCCCTCCCTCACTGCTAACCCCTGCCCTCCCTCAGGTTCGTCTCGTCTCTCGAGAAGGCCGGCGGCGACGTGGTCCTGCGCGCCATCAACTCGGTGACTGCCCATTCTGAGTGGATGCTCAAGACGGCGTGCACGTCCGCGCACAACGCGCAGTACAGCGTCACCGATGCGGACGACGTGGACGGCACGGTCGCTATCCAGTGCCTCGCCAAGTCGCTCGGCGCCGTGCAGACCAAGCTTCAGGAAACTCTCCCGCCCGTGCCTGCGATCTGGGCGACGATCATGGACGGCGTGTTCGAGTCCTTCTCCAACTTGTTGCTCAACTCGCTGCGCGTGTCGCAGTTCGGCGCCATTCTGCTCGCGCGAGACATCGACGCGCTGCTGCATCTGTGCTCGCCGGACCAGCCCGACACGCTGGACTCGTGGACGCGGCTGAGACTCATCGTGGCGGTGTACATTCCGCCGTCGGATACGCTGCTGCCCATGGTGAAGGACATCGCGGGCGACAGCGAGGAGGGGGAGGAGGAGGTCATGAAGTACGTTGAGCGGCGAACGGACTGGAGAAGCGGCTTGGGCCGGAGCAAGTGGGCCAGCGAGATGGTCAAGGAGATCAGGGAGGGAGAGGAGGAGGGAGGGGGAGAGGAAGGGGAGGGAAGGGACAGTAGCGGCAGGAGGAGAGGATCGAGCGGCTGCGAAAGAGGAAGCGGGAGCGGAAGGAGTGGGAAGAAGTGGGGCTTCTCGGGCGGGAGTGGCTGGAGTGGCGGCAAGTTCTCGGGGAAGATGGATACGATGAGGGAAAAGTGGGGGGGGTGGAAGTAGCAAGCTTGAGTTTTCGGAACCACACACACGCCGATGGCATGCACCTCTGGCCCAGAACATATATGTTGGTGTGAACGAGGGGGCAGCGTGTTTTGATCGCGACCCAAAGTTACGAGCGAAGCAAGTTTAGGCAAATGTATGGAATGAGAACAGGGGCGAGCGAGCAGCGCATGTTCTGAGATCATGTACTGTAGTACGTGTGCTGATGCGCCGAGAAAACACGCCGAACTGGCGGCACATGGGCAGGAGGCGATCTGACTTTCAGCAGCCAACTCTAACAGGGAGAAAAAGAGGAGCGGAAATACGGCGGGCGGGGTGGCGGAGAGCGAGGAGAGCTTGCAGGAGATCGGTGCCGCAACCCTAATAGTATGATGAACAAGGAGAAGCTTTTTACGTGGTCGAGGCGATTGTGGGCGAGCGTTACAACAAGAAGCTCCGCCCAGAAGAGTTCGAGTTCAAGTGGGCAGGGCATGCACAGATCAGCTGGGAACCGGCGAGCGAAGCGCCGCCCTCAGCAAAGCTAGCTTGGGAGAACGACGGCGGTGTGACACAGCGAGAGAGTAGCTTTTATAGACAAAAAGAGAAGAAGAAGGCGACAAGGATAAGAAGAGTAGAGAGTGCGAAAGAGTCGGTTCGGCGGCGCAGCAGTATATTTGGATCGGGAGTGCTAGGTGCTAGCATGTACGCAGCTTCTTAATTATACGAAAGGTTTACTACAACGTCGACATTTGCCCTACTCACATGTATGAACAAAGGGGGCGGCTATGGATTACGTAAGTCGCTCAAGATTCCTCGTCGAAGGGGCTCGTTGAAGGCTGGACGGCCGGCATGGAAGAGAATCTTCTGGTGTCACCGAAATCTCACCGGCCTCGCTCTGCATGCTGCACTCTCAGCTCCGGCGTACTTTGCTCCGCCCCTCACCCTCTCCCCCCCTCAGCCGCTTGCTCTCCTCAGAGCCGGCGGAGCAAGTTAAACTTGTGCAGAAGTCCGGCATGAACATCAGGTTGCCAGGTGGGGTGCCTGACTTTGTCGAGAAGTGGAACCCCGGGAACTATTACAAGGTAGGATATGGCCTATCCGCACTGTCAGCCCTCAGTCTCCCAACGATCGCTTACGACGCCGTATCTATCCACCCAGGTAAGCCCACTGAGCCCCGCCCCCCTTGTTCTCACATGCTTGTGGCATTTGTTCACACACGCGTGTGTACGCATGCGCCCCTTGTTCACACGAGTTCACCCACACGTGTTGAGTCTCATACATGTGAAAACCCCCCAGTCCTCCCATTGACCATAGCCAGTTTTACTGCAGTGTATTGGAAGGTTGGCCTGTCTGATCTTGCGCAGAAGAACCACTCGCTGCGCCGCAACTTTCCCTTCCTCTGCCACGTTCGCTACCTCTTCGAGTCTATCCGTCCGGAGATTCAGCAGTAAGTTTAAGGCGAAAAGCGCGAACGCAAAGCGCGAACGCAAAGCGCGAACGCAAAGCGCGAACGCAAAGCGCGAACGCAAAGCGCATTGCGCGAACGCAAAGCCCGAACGCAAAGCGCGAACGCAAAGCCCGAACGCAAAGCCCGAACGCAAAGCCCGATCGCAAAGCGCGAACGCAAAGCGTACAGGTGTAACAGCAGCCGGCCGTTCTGAGCCAGCCCGTTGCGAACACCGCCGCGAAGGGTGGATGGCTTTACGGTGGGCGGTCGTCGTTGGTCCTTTGTTCACATATGTGTGCGGGGCGCTTCCCACAATCTCAAACAGCGCTGTCTTCGTTCACACACGCGTGCGGCGCTCAGGCGTTCACACACAGCGCGCTGCCCTCGACGCTGCCCTTGACGTTGCCCTTCCTTCACACTGCACCCCATGTGGGTGGCACTTTTGAGTGGCACATTTGAGTGGCTCACACATGTGCCTGGTGCAGATACTTCATCGAATCAGATTCCGACGCTTCCCCATACTCCCGCAACATGCGGTCTGTGATCTACCAGCGCTCCAAAGCGCAGCCGGACACCACCGCGCTCGGGACTCGTCGCAACGTGTACGACGAGGGGTACGAGTGGGGCGCTCACAGCATGTGGCCTACGGACCACCGCGACGTGAAGACTCGCGTGACGGTGGGACTTGAAGAGAATGGCTGCAAGCAGCCGTACGAGGCGAGCATCTTCAACATTAGTGCGATGAGTTACGGGGCGTTGAGTGGGCCCGCGGTGGAGTCGCTGAACCGCGGCGCCGCTCGCGGCCGATTCTACCACAACACGGGCGAGGGCGGCATCAGTAAGTTCCATCTGTCCGGCGGCGACATCGTCTGGAACGTGGGCACCGGGTACTTCGCGTGCGGATCAACAGTTGACGGGAAGCGCGTGTTCAACGCTGATATGTTCAAGGAGAACGCCGCCCGACCCAGCGTGCGCATGATCGAGATCAAACTGTCGCAAGGCGCAAAGCCGGCTCACGGTGGCATCCTCCCGGCGAACAAGATCACGCAGGTAAGGCGAGCAAAGCGAGCCGCTCGGCGATTGCCGCGAAGACCGGCGGATGAATACGAATACTGGCGGGGCTAAAATCGCATTGTGAGCCATGCGGCGAAGAATGCGAAGACCGGCGGAGCTGAAATCACATCATTCTCCCGTTTGTTCACAGATGTGTGTGGCGTATTGTTCGCCCTTTTGTTCACGCCGCCTTCCCCTTTGTTCACACTTGTGTGTGGGCAGGATATCAGTGAAGCTCGTGGACTGGGGGCGGGACCGTGGACGGAGGATTGCGAGAGTCCGCCGTTTCACGACGCGTTTAGCACACCGCTGCAGATGATGGACTTTGTCAAGGAGCTTAGGGAGCTGTCGGCGGGCAAACCGATCGGGTTCAAGATGTGCGTTGGGAATCCGGTGGAGTTCGCAGCGCTGATTCACGCCATGATCAAGAAGGATGTCTACCCCGACTTCATTACCATCGACGGAGCGGAAGGCGGCACGGGCGCGGCGCCCCCAGGTGAGGCGAACGAAGCGAGCCCCACAAACAGTGTGCACAAGGAGGGCGGCCCATAAACACGGTGTGAACAAGGAGGGTGGTGGTGTCGTCAGCTGAAGGCAAGCGCCACAAACACGGTGGGCCCACAGACAAGGCGTGAACTAGGAGCGAACGAATGCGCAACAAGCGGCCCAAAATGCGTCACTAGCGGCCAAAAACGCCCACGAGCTGCTCGAAACACGCCATTTGCCCACACATAGCCTGCGAAGACCGGCAAATGATGCGAGGACCGGCAAATGTTGCGAAGACCGGCAGATGAATAAAAATACCGGCGAAAACTGAAATCACATTGTTCGCATCTTTGTTCACACATGTTTGTGGCGCCTCCCCCTTTGTTCACACATAATTGTCGCAGAGTTTCAGGACAGTATGGGCATGCCGATGGCCGAGGGACTGCGGCTCGTGAACAACATGCTCAAGGGCGCGGGCGTGAGGGACAGGATGAAGATCATCGCCGCTGGCAAGGTGTACAACGGCTTCAGCATGGTGCGCACCATGGCCAACGGCGCGGACATTTGCAACGCGGCCAGGGCGTTCATGTTCAGCTTGGGGTGCATTCAAGCTCTCAAGTGCAACAGCAACAAGTGCCCGACGGGAATCACCACGCAGGATCGCGCGCTGAACGCGGGCGTTGACATCGAGAACAAGCAGATCCGAGTGAGCAACTTCCACGCGGCCACCGTGCTGGCGGCGACCGAGATCATCGCCGCGATGGGCCTCACGGAAGGGTCGCAAGTCACCGGCGAGCACCTGTGGAAGAGGGAGAACGGCGTGCACGTGAGCAACTATCGAGACATGCACAGCAAGTACGTGCGCGAGCGAATCGAGTGAACGCAGCACCAACGTGGAATCGCTTTCGCGAAGTCTCGAATATCTGTTTGACTCACTCACGCCTGTGCGCTCTCGCCTTGTTCCTCTCCCATGCTCTCCCATGAACCCTCGCTCGCCGCTCATTTCCTCACGCTCTGCTCGCAGGTACCTGCCGGAGATGGTGAGCGGGGAGCTGAGGGAGGAGGGGGGGGCGAGGGTGCCGGGAGTCATGTACAAGCAGTGGTGGGCGGATGGGGAGCAGCTTTGCGAGAACATGGGGGAGTAAGGAGCAAGCAGAAGAAAGAGAGATAGGGGGGGGAGAGTGACAATGCAGCGAGTTGCTAATCTAGCGAATGATCATTTTTTGCAGCCCGGGGCGAGCGAAAGAAAGAGAGATACAAGAGAGACACTGACAGTGCACAGCAAGTTGCTAGTCTAACGAAAGATTATTTACTTGGTAGCCCCTCAACGAATGATGCAATGTAGTCAATCCACCGTTGATAAATGACGGCCTTCTTGAAGTGCATTTTGTCCAAGTAGTCCTCCTTCTTCAAAGTCTTGAACAGATCCTCCCCGAACGGAACCACCGTGCACACGTCCGGGTTCTTCGCGCAGTACCTATCCGCCGCGTGATCAGTCGTCTTTCCACTCCATTGATAGCCCTGCGTGACCTCCATCAAATGCGGACTCGTTCTAATCCACAACACCCTCCCGTGGTCGCCCACGGCTGCCTTCGCGGCGGGCATCCACTCTGCGATCGACTCGGCGATGTGCTCCGCCTTGTTCCACAGCCCGCAGTTCATCATTATCGTCGTCGGGCGCGGCGACAAGTTCCCGACGTGTAGTCGCAGAGTCTGAGTCAAGTTCGTCTCCCACGCGTGGGGTCGTTTAGACGTCGCTCGTGTCGAAATTTGCGATTTTGAAGCGTCCGCAGCAGAGTACCAGCCACGCCCCTCCAACCCGTCCTTCAGGAACTGCAAATATGTCAACGTTATACCGTCGTGCTCGTAGTAGCGATTTTCCGTAGCCTCCCCAGCAACGCCCCCTCGGTAGCAGTCGCACTTCATCGCATCGGGCCCGAACACTCCGGCGGGGCTTGACGTGTGCTTGAAGAACTTGGCCCAGTCGCGGTGTGTGTCTGAGATCACGTCGCGCGGCGCGAGGGAGGAGGCGGGGAAGTGGAGGCTCCACGCGTGCTGGAGGAAGCGGTAGCGGGTGAGGGAGTCGCCCATGTATACTGTGTGTTGGGGAGGTGATGTGTGTGGGGGAGGCACTGCGGCTGCTGGGGTTATTGGAGCCGGGACAGTTGGAGTTGGAGCAATTGGGGTCGGGTCAAATTGCTGCAGCTCCTTGTCGGTTGCAATCAGCTCCAAAGCCGGTGTAAAAGCCGGAGGGCTCTTTTGATAATGTGAGGGAGATGGTGACTGGAACGGCTCTTGCGAGAAGTAGGTCACTGATAGGAAGATGTAGAGGGACAGGAGCGCGACGAGCAGCCCCGGAGAGCGCCTCATGCAAGCGCACCGGCTGTGCCCTGTTAACCTATAAGCCTTGTTAGCCTAGAGTAGTCTAGTATCTATCCTCACGGCAGTTCTTCTATCGATGGGGGTAAGGGAAGAGTGGGGGGGGGGGGAGGAGCCAGGAAGAGGAGGGAGAGGGGAGAAGGGAGAGACGTGGCGCGGTGTTGGCTGCGAGGGGATAGAGTGACGTCGAGGGAGTCTATAAGGGGAGAAAACCTTACTGAGTGAAAAATTCTCAACGCTGCAGAGGGCATGGCGAGGTGCGCATACTACAAAGATTATGGAGAAGGCTATCTGAGTGGGGCTCGCGACATAAAACCAGATGAGGAAATACATGATGGTCATATATGCCACGAGAAATAAATTTATAGAAAACGAAATGTCGAGTTGTCGCTGTTATAGTGATGATGAAAAAAGAAGGCTAAAAGAGGGACTTTCAGGGGTCATACTACCGAGGTGATGAATCCTAAATGTCTGAGAGAAGCTAGACAGTTAAATTTACCGTAAATGAATAACTCCAGGTCATATGTGCCACGAGAAACATGTTACACTCAATTAACAGTTCCGCTCACGCGAATAATCCACAAATCAATTACCGCAATCGGAATTTTATAAGTGTTTCAGCTCCCTCACTAGCTGTTTCCCTTTGCACTTTGCACTTTGCACTTTGCACACTGTCTCGGCCTTCTTTCTAAACACCGTCCCAAGTTACATCACCGTTCCCCCTCTCCCCTCCCACCCACTCTCCTAATACCAGCATACCTTCCCATCCCCCGTCACTCAAGCACTCCCCCGCTCTAAATTTTCTATCTCCATGTCACAAATGACCTTCGTGGACATTAGTCTTGCAGAGGAGTCACACCTCCTCCTCCCCACCGGCTGGACGAGACACCTCGGCCCTGACGGTTCCTTCATATACTTTTCCGCCACCGCACCGTCCGCGCAGCATCATGAACATCCTCTAATCAAGAAGGCGAGATTTGCAACCGTGGACACACCTGTGCCATTTGGATGGTGAGCAGGGACGACGTGGAAGGGAGCTATGGAAGCGAGCGATGGAAGGGAGCTATGGAAGGGAGCGATGGAAGCGAGCGATGGAAGGGAGCTATGGAAGGGAGCCATGGAAGCGAGCCATGGAAGCGAGCCATGGAAGCGAGCGATTCGTCGCATATCTCTTTGCCTCTCAGATCAAACCGTACCGCATGAACCCTCGCCGCTCATTAACGAGACGCGAGTTTCGCCCCCCCCCTTTGTTCACACATGTGCGTGGCCTTTGTTCACACACCCTGTGTGTGCTCTTACTCACGCTCGCTTCGCTCTTAGGAGGTCTCACACGGCCCA
>Ga0307985_10002048_pt1 | contig 11377 bp, 7 predicted proteins | sample EllFjometageno80_FD_203155 | JGI IMG/M metagenome (GOLD analysis project Ga0307985, IMG submission 203155) | Marine microbial communities from Ellis Fjord, Antarctic Ocean - #80 | ecosystem: Environmental > Aquatic > Marine > Unclassified | place: Southern Ocean | collected 2014-10-09 | reverse complement strand
CCCTCCCTCCTCAGGAAACGGGCGAGATTTTGTCTCACCCTTTGGATACGAAAATCGCCAGGGGCAGGGACTCTAAGCAGAGGTCCGAGATGATTCAGAAGCGGAACACGCTGCAGGCTCAGTTTGTGGAGCTTCAGAAGGCTGAATATCCAGCCTCGTACGGGCGAGAGCACGAGCAATCCGCCGACCCCATCAAGAACTACAATGGCCCCCGACAGCGGCAGCAGAAGCCCAACCCGAGCAACGCCGTCGCGGTCAACCCCAACAACGGCAGCCCCAGGACCAACCCCAACAACAACAACAACAGCGCTCCCAAAACCAACCCCAACAACAACACTCCCAAGACCAACCCTAACAACGTGCCCAAGACGAATCCCAGCATCGTGCCCAAGGTGCCGTTGTCAATCGTCAACCCCGTCCAGTACACGGCTGCTGCGCCCTCTCCGACCCCCCCTGTCAAGTCCACTCTCACCGCCGCCAAGGCGGAAATTCCAATGACGATTCCGAAGAAGGCCAGGAGCTTCGACAGAGACAAGGCGATGGAGATGCTGCGCGCTCTCTTCGCCAAGGGCGACCCCGTCGACGACCCCGAGACCCCCAGCTCCGCCAACAGTCCCGTCCCCGCAAAGACGAGAGAAGAGCTGATGGAGCTGCAACGCAAGCAGTGCGCCGAAATGAACGTGAAGGTCAAGGGCAAGAGCGCCGCGGTGAAGTCCAAGGCGAAAGTCAAGACCAAGAAGGAGGCCAAGAAGACGACGAAGGCGCGCGGGAAGAAGCGAGCTGTCGTCGATGACGACGAGGAGGAGGAGGAAGACGTTGGCGAGGAGGAGGAGGAGGAGCTGGAGTTGGAGGAGCAGGAGGCGCCCGCCAAGAAGGCCAAGAAAAGCGCCGCCAAGCCCGCTGTGAAGCCCGCCGCGAAGAAGCGCAAGTCGTCGAGCCCCGTGCCCGCCGGCGGATCTACGCACTGGGTCAGGCGCAGCGTGCGCGAGCCCGGCCAGTTCGAGTTGTCGGCGCCGAAGGTCCTGGACCTGCTCGAGGACGTGACGCTCAACAAAGAAAGCACGCAGGTGCTCAAGCTGAAGAAGTGGCTCGGGCCGGATACCATCAGGTGAGTCCGTTAAACGCGAGCAACGTTATGTTCACACCGCCGCCCCCTTTGTCCACCGTTCGCGTGGCACTTGCGCTAACCCACTCCTCAGCCTCGTCTTGGATTGCGTCCTCGACGCGATGGTGGATAACACCATGATCCAGGCGCTTTACATCCAGAACTTCGCTACCGGCATGCGCGATGGGCAGATGCTCAAGCTGCTCAAAGTGCTCAAGGAGGGCAACATCTGGTCGCTGAACATCGGCGAGACCTACAAGGTCTCTAACGAGACGTGGGAGACTTTCAAGGAGGGTCTGAAGGAGACCAACGTGACACACATGTACGCGTCTGAGCACACAATATCGGGTCCCATGAAGCTGCAGGTAAGAACGGAAGCGAGGCGGAGGAGCGAAGCGTGGGAGGAAGCGGGCGTGGGCGCTGAAAGGCCGGCTCGGAGCGCGCCGTTTGCTCGCTCGGCGCGCAAAACGACCGGCTCGTCGCGTTGGTTGCCCGTTGCACCTCAACGCGCCGATCAAACCACGCTGGCCCTAACACCTCCTCCTCCCCTCGCTCACCCGTTGCTCCAGATCATGGACGTCATCAGGGAGAACAGAAAGAAGCACAAGCGCCACTGTGACCCCAACAACTTGGCCGTCATCAAGCGCATTACACACTGCTGGTGGAATCCCATCAACTCCGGCGCGCTCAAGCCATACCTCGGCGTGGCGGACTCCATGCTGCTAGGAAACGCGAGGGAGAAGAAGTTGGACGAGGACAAGGCCGCGGGCATTGAGGTCGACAGTGACAGCGACGCTGATTGACGCGGATTGACGCGGATCGACTGAGCAGATAGTAATGCATGAGAACATATATGAAGAGGCTTAGTCGTACAAACGTGAATACTAGATGTAACCTCGCGGAGCGGCTAGTTCTTGTTGTCGCCCATCCTGCGTGTTGGTTAGCGTTGCGAATGTGCTAGTGCGAGCGAGGGAACAAAATAGGGGGGCGCGTTTGGTATCTCGTTCACTTTGTATGTCATCGCCGAGCCATCATCATCCGTCCATCTCCTGCGTACCTGAGCCAGACCGCCGAGGTGCACTTGAAGCCGCTGCCGAAGGCGACCTGCATGACTCTGTGTCCGTTCTTCATGGGGTTCGTCTTTTGCTTCTCCTCCGCGTAAGCCAGCTCGTACCAGATGCTGCTCGAGCTGGTGTTGCCGTAGTCGCGGAGCGCGGCCCTCGACGGCTCGGTGTGGAACAGCTCGAGCTTGAGGTTCTTCTCAATACCGTCGATGACGGCGCGCCCGCCGGCGTGGATGCAGAAGTGGTCCACGGCGCGCTTGAAGTCGGGGACGTAGTGCTTGGGGATGCGGGACATGCTGAACTTGGCCGCTCCGTCCCAGCCGAGAGCCGTGAACAACGTGCACGCCTTCTTGCACATGATGCGCCCCACGATGGAGACACCGACGGGGATCTGCTCGCTGAGCGGCAGGATATGGGGCCCGAGCGTGGTGAAGTTCTTCTCCATGCATTTGCCCGCGACTTTGACGATGTCCTTGCTCAGGGCGACGCCCTTGCACCCGTCCTTGTCCTGCGTCTCGTAAACGCAGTTGTAGTCCGCCTCGCCGGTGCCCTGGACGCGCACGGTATTGAGGAGCTTGTACTTGGCCCTGCGGCCGTCAGAGTACTTGTTGGAGAGGACGATGGCGGCGCCGCCGCAGCGGAAGAGGGTGTTCTGGAGGAGGAACCCTTTCTCGTTGCCCTTGTAGAGGTTGGGGGTGATGGTTTCGGTGGAGACGACGAGCGCAGTGCCGCCGAGGGAGCGGTTGTTGAGCAGGTTCTTGGCCAGATCGATAGAGATCAGGCTGGCCGAGCAGCCCATGCCGCCGAGGTTGTACGACTGGACGTCGGAGCGCATGCCAAACTTGGAGATGACCATCGCGCAGAGGGACGGCGTGGGCGAGAAGAGGCTGCAGTTCACGACGAGGATGTCCACGTCCTTGGCTTCAATGTTGGCCTTGGCCAAAGCCTTGGTGACGATGTCCGTGATGACGAACTCGGCCTGCCGGAAAGATACATGTGTGAGCCACACACACGCCACACACATGTGTGAACAAAAGAGGGGGGGGGGTGAACCGTGAACTCGCGGGTGCTGCCGGCTCAACGCTCCTGCGCTCAAAACAATCGACTCGGCGTTTGGACTCACCTCCTCGCGTGACCTCTCGATGGAGTTGTCAGCCACCGGGTACTCCCCCTCCTCGTTCTTGTGGAGCGACTGCACGATGCCGGGGGGCCACGCGGTGGCCTGCCCGGTGCCGCTGCGCTCGAGAATGCGACGCATGAAGTCGAGGCTGCCCTCGGTGAAAACCTTCTGGCGGGACATCATGGTGATGATGTCAGAGTGGCTGACCTTCCAGCTGCGCGCATGAACGTGTGAGTCACAGCCATACACATGTGTTTCGCAAACAAGAGGGGCGGCTTGGTGGTGTCATGTCTTATACGTACCTGGTCGGCGGCTCAAAGGTCGCGAAGTCAATCAAGTACACCGGGTTGTCCGCGCGCGCAAGGTAGTAAACGACGCCGCACATCAGCAGCGTGATTTTCAACCCCGTCGTGAAGATGACCGGCTCCTCGAGCGCGTCCATGAAGACCTTGGAGAGCTCGTGTTTCACAACGGTCATGCCGTGGTCTTGGCCGACGAATATGTTGTGGAAGAGCTGGACGATGCCGAGGGAGAGCCCGAGGGCGAGGATGGTGGGCATGTGGGAGAGGAGTACGTGGGACCAGTTGATTAGCTTGAGGAGCTTGGAGCGGGAAACCCGGTACTCCTTGGGAGAGGATCCGTTGACGAGGTGCTCCAGGTCGCTGCTGGAGTCATTGGCAGAGTCGGTGGAGGGGCTGGTAGACATGGTGATGCTGGCTGGGATTGAGTGTGTAAGTGTTAGAGTTGTGGAAGATTAGAATTGCGGAAGAGGGGATGTGGCACTTTGCACCCGAGGGGAATGGAAAGGGTTGGGGTGATGAAGCTGTGGGGGCACGAATCTGCCACGATGACAATAGCTGTGGGGGTCGTGTGGTTCAAGAATGGTGTTTGTTTGGCTCTATATTACCTCGCTGGTACGATGGTGATGTTTGCGAAAAGTTAGAAGCTAAAAGCCATCAATTGCCATCGTGGGATGACACGAACGCGGTGGCATGGTATGTAACGGGAGGGAAATGGGTACAGGTGATGTGCGTTTACACGGGAAGACGGAATCGGACAAGGCTGCAAACGGCGCGCCAAGTCCAGCACCTTTCCAAAGTTGAGAGTGGCTACGCTGCGAGTGACGTTAATAAATTATTTTGTTGCCATGGAAAGTAAGTCACGGCATTATAGACACTAAGACCGGAGGGGGCACAGCCGACAGACGCCGAGGCCGGATTGCCCGGGCACACCGCTGGACTGAGCAGCTGGAGAGTGTCTGACTTTGAGATAGCTGTTTTCGCAGCAAATCGCATCGATCGCAAAAATAAAATAGACGTTCTTCCGGCAATTTCTGCGCATAATGGTTTGGGGGTTATTCTTAGCAGGTAGCATAACCCCCAAACCGTTATGCGCAGAAATTGCCGGAAGACGTTCCCCCTTCCTTTGCTACCCCTTTGAAAAGCCCAAGAAAAGCCTCCTCATCCTCCCAGATTCCTCTGTTAGTATCCATCACAATAGCACATCTATTACATTACCTCCGATTTCACGCGCCACATTCTGCTTATATAAATGGCAACCTGACTAGCCAAGCCCATCAGTTAGACCCAAAACGGCGCATGCCCCACTTCCTGAGCCCTCAAATGTCTCCCGGATGGCACAGAATATTGTAATAAATTCCGTCAAGATCTTGGTCAAACACATCGCCATTATGTAAACCTACTCAGATGCCCCCCTTACATGCTCCCAAAAAGGTCCGACTCTTCTAGCGCCCCCCGTTCCCGACTTATGCCATGATCCAACTTATTGCATCTTAAATGAGATAGTGGGGAGGGTGGTGGGGGGGGCACGGAAGCTCAATCCTGGTACGTCCAGTTCATGTTTTGGGGGGTAAACCGAGAGAGGCGCGAGAGGCAACCGTCAGCTCCAATAGCTCGCCCATAGCAGCCGCTGCGGCCGTGGCTAAACTTGTTAGGAAAAATCACAGTGAAGGATGGCCTTCTGAAAGTCAGGGTCTCCTTGGACTGAGTCATGCGTGCAAAGATTTACCTGAAAACATACCTGAAAACATCTTCCACGATCCTTGTGAGATGCTACGAGCCCACGGCCACCGACACAAAGCACGGCAGCGAAGCCATGTCCCCACCCCCTTTCTAAGCCCCACCCCAAACGTACTGCTTGCAATGTAATACTTGCCATTTACTGCTTGCCATGTACTGCTTGCTGCTTGCCCATGTACTACTTGCCATATACTGCTTGCTCTGGTACTGCTTGCTCTGGTACTGCTTGCTCTGGTACTGCTTGCTCTGGTACCTTCCAGATTCTAACCCGCCAAATAACCCCAGCCCCTTCCACAACTCCCTACTAAACAATGCCTCCTCTCACAATCCACGTGCAGTACTGCGGCGCCTGAGGTTACACTCGTTACTTCAAAGATCTCCACCAGTTCCTCCTCACCGAGTTCGACGATTCCGAGGTCACCGTCGTCGGCGAGCCTGACGCCAGCGCCACGGGAAACTTTGAAGTGTCAATTGTTGAGAAGGGGGAGAAGATCCATAGCAAGCAAGCTGGCGCTGGGAAGGCGAGCAGCCCGCAGGAGGTGAGGCAAGCGTGAAGCAATGACGTGCCTTATGAAGCGCCCTCTGTTCATGCTGGCTGCCCCTATTAACAGTCTCATTCCCTAACCCAAGCCCCTTCAGCGCGAGAACATCGTGGCCAAGATCAGAGCGAGCTTGTAGTAAGCCCCTGCCCCCTTCCACTACCCCTACATATCGCAGAAAGTGACTATCTTGCCGTGTGAGTGTGAATGACGTGCTGAACACCCTTGAGCATTGACCAACACCTAACATTAATTAGATCAGTCCACAACAACCCTGCAATTAGGACAAGTCCGATTACTGCTCCCCCTGCTTCTTATCCAGGTCTTCAAACACTCCTCGTGGAACATATGCCCGCACTTCATCAGCTGCCGCCCAGTCTCTCTGCTGATAATCTCCATGCAGATGCTAAGGGCGAGAGAAAGAGTGTCAGCGAACGTTTTAGAACGCGGTCGAGGAAGGTTCCGTAGCAGCAAGCGAGCGGCGAAAACGCGCAACGAGAGGCAAACCGCTCTATGGGCGACTCAAAACGCGCTACACGGGACTCAAACCGCGCCGTTCTCGCACTCGCTTCGCTCGTGTCCCTTTCCGCTCGCATGTGGCGTACCTGCAGTCCAATCCGACCTCCTCTTTCCCCCTTTCAACCATCTCCACGTCAACCTCTCCCTCCTCTATCCCCTCCAGCTGCACTCCCCGCTCCGCCCAGTCGCTCCCCCAGAACCTCCGCTCGCTGATCTCCTTGCTATAACTCCGTATCGAGTCGCTTTCGACTTGAGGCAAACTCAAGCGACGTGCGCCTAACCCAGAACTCCTGCTCGCGCCTAATTCTGAGCGCCTTCTCGCCTCAAACGAATAATAAGCCACAGCACCAACAGAGATACTCGCGGTAAGGACGGAGAGGATGATGACAACAATTTCCACAGCAGACAGCCTATTCGAAATCTCCTCTTCTCCTTCCCAAATGATGCACCGCTCCCCGTCCCCACTCAGGAAGTTCTCGCACACACCCGTCCTCTGAAAACTCAAGTTAACGATCTCCCCCGTCGTCAGCGCTCTGTGCCAGACCGCCAAATAGCTCAACGTCGGACCGAACGCAGCGTCGCCCAACCAAGAGGGGGCATCGCCACCTCCGTCCAGATGGAGCCGAATGTGCCAGCCAGGAGCGCTGGCAGCCAAATCCCCTGAGGCACATGCGTGTGAGGGGGGGCGCTGTGAACAAAGGGGGGGGGGTTGACAGCATCGCTTCGCTAGCGCGTCCCGCGCTGAACTCGCTCTCACCTAATCCATAATCTGTCTTCCTCTGCTTGCCGTTCTCGAAAATCCTCCAACCTTCCTCAGTTCTCGTTACCACAGCATGCCTCCAGGGTCCAGCCTGTTCCGAGTTACTGCTCCAGTCCTCCACAACACTCGTGTTAAAGTAGTGATTCTCGTCTGCTTGGCCCATGAATACAATCGCCTTTCTTGCTCTGAACACAATCTCCACGCTACTGGCATCCCCGAACTGCCACGCCGACAAGTCAACATTCGAGATCTTCCCGCACTGCCCGCAGGTCTTCTGGCACGCGCCGCCCCACAGCCCGCACTCGTTCTTGTTCTTGTAGTACTCGCACTGGGTGCTAACGCCGTCCGCGTAGGTCCCATGCGTGTCGTCGCCGTGTGCGCCGTATCCACTGCCACGCGTGTCGACGCAGGGGGCGGCGACGGGGGTCGGTGAGGGTGAGATGGTGGTGGTCGGAAGATAATGCACAATCATCCCTTCATCACCGCACACGGCATCCACGCTGCCCACACTAACAACCCCCTGCTCATCTGATTCCCTCACTCTCCCCTCGGTCATCACGCAACCCCCCAACTCCCACTCGTGGTGCGGTCGATCAAACGGCACGTAAAGAGCCTTGGCATCCTCCTCGCCAAGCTCCACTTCCTCCCAATAACGGAAAAGCTTCACAGTCCCAACGAAAGTCGGCGACCCGATCTGAATCGGCCCAGTCCCGCTAACACCTGCCGCGCCTCCTATCTGGAAAATCAAATCGCCGTTCTTGTACACGCGTGCACCTGCAAGAGCGCCACACACTTGCGTGAACGAAAGTCTCATTCGGTGTGAACAAAGAGCAGTGCTGTTTGTCAGCTTGTCGCGTGGAATGACTGGCTCAGTTTGAGCGGGTCAAGAACGCGCGACGAGCTCGCACACGGCGCGTTCCGAAGTCGGTCTTTCACACCGACACGCTACAAAAGGCGCTCTCCAGGCTCACAAACGGAACATTCCGACGTTCCTCGCAGGCAAACTTTCAGGCGAGATTCGCTCGCAACAAGAGCTTTCTGGCAAGACTCTCACAAATGGCGTGTTCTGGCGCCAGTGGCTCGCAAATGGCGCGTTGCCAGCGATTCGTTCGCCAAAAGCGCGTTCCGAGGGCGAATGAACTGTGCTTGTTCCTGTTTGAAGCGGGAGCGCGCTGTTTGAAGCGGGAGCGCGCTGTTTGAAGCGGGAGCGCGCTGTTTGAGCCGGTCGCTTCTCGCTCCTCGCCCGTCGCTCCTTGCGCCCGCTCACTTCACTACTCACCATCAGCACTCCTCGCCACAACCACGTGGTTCCACGAAGCCTCGTCGCCCGTCCTTGGAATGTGATTAAACTCCAGCCCTTCATAATCACCGACTGACAAGGCAAGAACCTCGACGCCTCCGACTGTGAGCACAGGAGAGTCCTCAACATTCACGCCAATCCTAAAGTAAATCTCCATCGATGTAACGCTCGCCTCAGTAGGGATGGACAACTGCGACCATTCTGGATCCCCAGTAAAATCAACATCATAACTCGCCGTCTTGAACGGAAACTGCGCATACCCGTACCCCGGCTGCTCCTTCAAAAAGACCTTCACGTCAGAAAAAGTCCACATGTCAGTCCACTCCTCACTCCACGTATTCCAAAGCGTTGTATCAGCAGGGTAACCCTTGTGCATGATAACATAGTTGGTTGTGGTCGAGAAGGCGAGGGACCCGTCTTGATACAGTTGTACCAAGTTGTCATTGATCTTGAATATTACAGTCGTTGTTGTCAGCGGTGAGATGTGAGCGTCGCCATACGGGACAGCTACATGTGTTGTGTACCCGTCTGCCCCCGGGTAATAAATAGCAAACGTGCCGTCTCCCTCGACGTACAACCCAACACCAACCTCCCATATCCCCACCAAGATGATATCATCGGGCAGCACCGGTCCAGTTGGCTTACCACCAACCATATCATCACAACCATAGCACACATCCCCCCCTCTCTCTGGCCCCCATTCACTGTCCCCGTCGACCCCACACGGGCCGCACCAGTCGTGAGTGGAGCAACATCCCCACCCGCAGTAGTTTGAGCCGCCGCCTTGGCAAGAGGAGCAGCGGGAGGGGTTGGTGCAGGTCGGTGTTTGTGGTGGGTTTTTTAGAGTGAAATCCACCGGGGTGAAGGTTAGGGCGTGGGTGATGGAGCCGTTGTGGGCGAATTGGCCTTCGCTCTCTGGGAGTTGTGGGGACGTGGTGGGGAAGATGGAGGTGTGTTGGGTTGGGGTGATGTCAAAGGAGGGGGAGTATGAGGAGGTTTCTGGGGAGGGTGTGTTAACATGGTTAATCAGATCCGGGGTGGAAAGGGGGGATTCTTTTACCTGGGAGAGAGAAGCAGAGGAGGAACATTGAGATGGTGGCGGAGACGGGGATCATGATGGAAGACTCTGTACTCCTTTGTTACGCTCGCGTCGAACCGTGAACCGTGAACCGTGAACCGTGAACAGTGAACCGTGAACCGCTCAGAAGTAGTTCCAAAGGGGAAGAGGCACAAATTGCGCAAAACACAACGCCCTCTGCTAAATCGTGTTTGGTGCCTACATGCGAACCCCCACAGGTGCAGCACGCCAGGGAGCGTGTGTTGAGCACGGGCTCTTCACTACAACGCCCCGTCCCTTATTAACTGCTCCAGCACTGCTATTTTTCTCTCCAGCCTCGCAATCTTCTCGTCCTTGGACTCTGCTTCCTCCTCGCTCTCTGCCTCCTCCTCGCTCCCTGCCTCCTCCTCGCTCTCTTTCGCCTTCCTCACTTTCGCGCCCTTCTTCCCGTCGCCGTGGGTCCTGAACTTCTCCAGCGTCCTTCCCCTGTTCTGAATGCCATCCGGGTACTCGCCCTCCGTTTGGAACGACTGGTCGTTCTCGATGCCCTGCGGCGTCACGATGACCCAGCCCGCATGCGATTCACGCCTGCCACATACACGAGTGAACAAAGGGGGCGGGGTGGTATTAACAAGGGGGCGCTTGGCTTGCAATCGCGCTAGACGGCTTGCTCACTCACCTGAAATTCCAGCCCATTCCAATCAGAACGTCCCAGCGGCGCTTGAACGCCTCGCAGTCCGACACCCCAACAACTGCCTCCTCCTCCTCGTTGTCCGACACCGCCACCTTCTCTACCTTCTTCTGGACCTTCTTCGGCCTTCCTGGATCCCTCTTAAGTGGGCTGGAAGAAGGACGGACTTCCTCAGTGTCCTCCGTGACTACGTTCTTCGCGACCTTCTTCTGGACCTTCTCCTTCTTCGCGACAGCGGCGGTCGTCGTCGCCCCCGTCGTTCTCTTTCTCTTGCCCAGCCTGCCGTCCCCGAACTCCCTAAACCCCCCCTCTGTCCTGCCCCGCCGCGGAATGGTGTCCAAGTAGGCGGAGTCGGAGCGGAAGAAGTCGCCATCGTCATTCGCCAAGAACCAGTCGGAGAGACTGTCGCCCGGCTTGTAGAACCAGCCAGCGCTCTCAAGCTGCCCCCAATAGCGCTTAAACACCGTCCTGTCAGTGACTGCACGAGCGAAGCTAGTGTTAAAAGAGGAGGCGGTGGGGGAGGGGGGGGGGGGAGGGGGGGAGCCGTTGGGCCAGTCTTGCCACACACGCATCGCGTTTCGCGTCGCTTCGCTCGCCTCACCTGCAGAGTGTCCGGTCCCCTCCCCTGTCTCGTGCTCGAGCCTCCGCAAAGGGTTCATTTGCTTCTTTGGCATCCTCTTAAGTCCGTTTGCGAGACGGCGCGGGTTGAGGAGCGGCGATTCTGGGATTTCTTGTCGGGCTTGATCTGATCCTTCATTCGCTTCAAGGTCAAGATCTTTTGCTTGCGGACCGTCCTTGGATTGGGCGGGAGGGGTCGGGACTCCTCCTTCCCGTTGGGGTTGTGGATCGAGCCGAGACCGAGAGACTGGAGGTACTCCTCGTTGCGACGCATCCGCTCGTTCCTGGCCAGCTCGTAAGGGGACGGATCGGGGCTTTCTCGGTCCACCAAATGATCTTCTTGCCCTTTTAGGACCCAATTTGCACCTTCGCCTCCTCGAGCTCGAACTACCGTTGCATCGGTAAACGACAGCTCGACCTCCGACTTGTTCACCAATTTGTGCACGGTTGCCTGATACCTTTTGCCGAAGTAGACTGCGGGGACATATACTCGCTTGCCGATGATATTTTGGAAGGGGTTGTTGGAGGTGTTTCTGTTGGTTGAGTTTTGGGGGGCTTGTCGCTT
>Ga0307985_10002047_pt1 | contig 11378 bp, 7 predicted proteins | sample EllFjometageno80_FD_203155 | JGI IMG/M metagenome (GOLD analysis project Ga0307985, IMG submission 203155) | Marine microbial communities from Ellis Fjord, Antarctic Ocean - #80 | ecosystem: Environmental > Aquatic > Marine > Unclassified | place: Southern Ocean | collected 2014-10-09 | reverse complement strand
TGCCCCCCGTGCCCCCCCCCCCCCCCCCCGTTCACGCTGTCCTTTGCTTACTCTGTGTGCCTGACAGATCCACCTCGTCTTCGGGCTGGACGTGGACGAACCGGTCGAGTACGGCGACATGAAGGCGACTGATTTTGTCGCCGCCGGAGAAGCAGGAGTTACGCCCAGCGGCCGGGCGAAGTTCGACCTCTCTTTCGCCGTCGATGACTTGGCCTTCCAGCAGCAGTTTATCGACACCTGCGATGAGATTCACAGCGTCCTCAGCACCTCTGACGTGTACAGCATCCAGAAGCAGTACGGCATCAACCCCCAGTTGGCGAACAGCGTGAACGGCGTTCTCGACTCCACGGAAGCCAACGGCAAGAAGTACGGCATCCAGTGCGTCCTCAAGGGCATGGAGCAGTTCAACAACGTGACTAAGACGGCAGCGGACGTTACGCTCGCGAACACGCGTCTGGAGAACAGCGTCAAGTACACCTTCGAGCCTATCCCCACGGACGCCTCGGACGGCTCCGCCTCGTGGATCGGCGACGCGGACTCCGCCCAGTCCTGTCGCTACTGCTTCGACGAATTCGCTATGAGTGAGGAGGTTTCCGAGAACGTCTTCATCGAGGGCGTCATCACGGACACGACAACGATCGCGAAGGTGAGGGAAGAAGGGGGGGGCGAGGAGGGGGGAGCGAAAACCAGTAGCTAGAAAACACGGGAAACACCAGCAGGAACAGCTCAACCGGCCAACAAACGCGCCGCTCCAACGCGCCGCTCAAGCGAACGGCGCTTGCCGCTTTGTTCACACTGTATGATTGGCCCTCCTCACACACAACTGCTTGCAGGGCTGCAACTGCATGGGAATCTTCCCCATCCCCAGCCGACTCTGCCTTTCCGAGTTCGACTACCTTGACTGGACGAGCCCGTTCAGGTGCACCAACGCCAACTTGTTCAACAACTTCCTGACAGGCTACTTCCAGCTAGGAGGGAACCAGGCCTGGTGGAGCAACTACGTTTACGCGCAAAAGGACGAGGACAACAAGTTCAACCGCGTCGCCATGGCGGAGATCACCGTGCAGACCGAGTTCAACAACTTCGACACGGACGCGTGGAAGGGCATGGAGATGGTGAACGCGTGGCAGGACTGGGCCGACGACTACAACAAGAAGAACGAGGGCGTGATTGGGGCGGCCAAGGTAAGCGCCCAACTCTGGTGCGGGAACAAGGGGAGAAGCGGTGCGAGTCACGGTGCGAACAAAGCGGCTCGAACAAAAGACGACGACGCAGTGAACTGCGAGCGAGCAGCTAGTGGGCGGCATCGCGTGCGGGCGCAAGGCTCGAGCATGAGTGGGCACCGCTTTTCCAAATGCCATCATGTATTTCATTTCTAACACTTGCAGGTCATGGTTCACTGCCCCAGTTCGCCCAATTGGCAGCAGACCATCTTGCTGGCTCCTGCTGCGATTTCCGGCGTCTTCGTGAGCCTAATTCTGAGCTGGATCATCTTGTGCATTGCTTGCGAGAACTGGATATTGGCGAGCCTGGCCATGTTCACCATCACTTGCATCACCCTCGTGGTCTTCGGGTTCTTGACGTTCATCGGCTGGGGTCTCGGACTGCTCGAAGGAATTCTCGTAGTCCTTGTGATCGGATTTAGCGTGGACTACACGGTGCACCTGAGCGACTCCTACAGGGCGTGCAAGGCGCCCACCAGGTACGAGAAGGTACAAGCAGCTCTCGACGCGACGGGCGCGAGCATTGTGAGCGGCGCCGTCAGCACGCTAGGGGCCGGAGGTATCATGCTGACGGCATCGGTCGCGTTCTTCAAGAAGTTCGGCACGTTCATCTTCCTGACGATCATTCTGAGCTGTGTGTTCTCACTGGCGTTCTACGCCTGCTTGCTGCTCAAGTTCGGGCCGCTCGGCAAGGATGGAAGGCTCATCAACCTGTACGGCGGCTTCTTGAAGAAGGCGGGCGAGCACATGAAGGAGGAGGAGGAGGCCGCGAGGAAGGAGGTGGAAATGGGCAAGAAGGAAGACAGGGGGCTATAGGAGATAATGGGGATTATTTAGTAGGAGTAATTGCCATTATTAGTCCACGTCGTCCACGTCGTCCAAGTCCACATCCCAGTCCTGGCAGGCGCAGAGACTCCTGTCGCCCCAGTCCCCCACATCGATCTGCAGATTCTTCCAGTCCGCCGTATAAGTGAATCCCCCGAACAGCGCCGGAATCTTAACCGTAACATCAGCGTCCGCTGCAAAGCTCAAAGTCCCCTTGTAGTACTCCGCCGAGATCCCCGCCGCCTCCCACTTCTCCGAGCTGAAAGTGACCGTCATGAGAACATCCGTAATCGCCGTCGCCGCAATGCTAACTTCCTCCCCGAGATTCATGACCCCAACGCGCACCCCGTCGTGACTCAACACCCCCGCTCCACTCACGACCACTGCGTCAAAGTGGTTCGGATTGTACACACTCACGAGAAGCTGGAACGTCGCGCCGGCTTTCAAGGAGGTCATGCTGTCCACAATCGAGCCCCAATTGAGCTCGTCGCTGCATACGTTGTACTGCAAGAGAGTGAGAATATGGGTACGCGGAGGAAGAGGTGGAGGCTGCGGGCAGGGACAGAACAAGAGGAGGGACGGAGAGCGATTAGCCGTGGCTGAATACCGAGAGCGGCAAGAAGAAACGGGGGGGGGGGGGAGCCGCGGACGCCGGGAACACTAGCGGCTCGCAAGAAAAGAGCATTCTGGGCCGCTTTTTGGCTCGCTCACAGCGCGTTCAGGGCCGATCTTTCTGGCAACCGGCTCGCTCGCGGCGCGCCGGGGAACACAGGGCCGCATTTGCGTGCACTCACCGTGGGAACTTGCGGCCAGAACGTCAAAGTCAACGACGTCACCATCACCACGGCCAGTATCGCGATGAAGTAGCCAGCTCTGCACGTGTTGTAAAGGCAATCGATGTTGTCGTTCCTTGTCGACGTCTCGCGGTTCACACTGTCGTCGTAAGCATGCTGTATGTCCCCGCCACTCGACAACTCTGCGTTCCCGTCGTTCTCCACCAACGCCAAATCGTAATCCATATCGTCGCTCAAGTCAAGGCTCGGTCCGCTACTTCTTCTCTTCTTCTTCTTCCCGGCACCAAGGCCAGCACCAAGGCCAAAGCTCTTCATCTCAGTTAGTCTCTCCGCCAGGCTCGGTCTCCTCACCGGCTCCAGACTCGACCCAGACGACGTAATGGGGTTACTGCTCGGCAGCGGACTCGGCATGAGATCGAGGAACGCGCCCCTTACTCGATGAGCGATACATAGGCACCCTGTCAGCATGCACCCTGAACAAAGCGCCAGGATTGAGAGAATTATTACCGCCAAGAGGGAGGCGGGGAGCGAGTCGGCGGACTCAGGGGAAGTTCGGACGCAACGGTCTATTGAGTAGCAGTTCACACCAGACACACATCTAGGGGGGAGGCAGGTGTTAGGATATTTGAGATTATGAGCTACTTCCGGGTGTCAGAGTGTCCGGGTGTCAGAGTGTCAACTAAAAAACAATAAAAAAACTTCAGAATGCAGAATCAGTGCACAAATGTATGCCCATATGCGATGCGTGCGTATCCCCGGAAAGACAAGCCCCGAAAATACAAGCCCCTGAAAGACAGGCTCCTAGAGCGCGCCCCTTGTACCCTTTGTGGACTCTGTTATAGACTCCAAGAGTGTCACACATCCGGAACTCTTAAAGTTTAGCCTTACCCGTATATTGAACCAACTGCGTGGCAAGCCTCATCGAAGGCGCACCAGTGGCATAGTGTCGAATTCCCGCCGCAGCTATCACACGTGGTATGTGATGAGCAACTCATGACATAATTAGAGCCTGTTAAGAGAGTTCTTTTTGCGCAGAGCGAGGGTTTAAGCTGTGTCTGCTCCTCGAAGTCCAACGCACGAATTTAAACCTTTCGCGATAACTTCCCCATTACCTTAAATTTTCTATCTAACTAACCATATTCCCCAGATGCAAAATGCTCTCCGCCGCCCTCTCGCTCTCTGCCTAAATTACGCTCAACAAGCCCACGACGCCTAATAGAGCCGCAACAAACATGCTGATTCCAGCCCTCGCTCCAGCCCCATCACCGTCGATGATAGCTCCCCCGTCGGGCGCCGTGCCCGCCACCGTGCCCATCTCTGTCGGTTGATCTGTGAGTGCCACGGTCGGCGCGTCTGTCGGCGGTTCGGTCAGCGCGACAGTCGGCGCGACAGTCGGCGCCGCCGTCGGCGGTTCAATCTCATTCACCACCAGTTCCTCACTGACGAGAATTGCGTCGACGATGTTCCCTTCGACGGCGTCGCTGACGGCGGCATCCCCGGCGACCACAGCCGCTCCAACAACGACTTCGCTCAAGTTCACAAAGTCGCCATTCAAGATGTCCGCCACCGAAACTCCCTGCTCCTCGGCGACCTGCTGCGCGACAACCAAAGTGGCCGCGGCGATCTGGTCTCTGAAGCAGTTGTCGCCGCAGTCGTCACTCGTAACGGCGATCAGCTTCTCGCTGGCCTCAGCCAAAACCGTGGCCATCGCATCCGCGCTGAAGTCGCTGCAGTCCGCGGTAGCGCAGCTCACGGGAACGGCGACCTCGAAAACAACTCCCCCCGAGCCCTCGAGCCTCCTGGAGTTCATCACGACCCCGTTGATGCTAATAATGGTCACCTTGGCGCCGTCGCCGATGGAGCTGGAGACGGCCTGCTCCAGAATGTGAATCAGGATCTGCTTCTCCTCATCGGTCTCGGGCACCTCGACGTCCATGTCCAAACTTCCCTCAAAAGTCACCTCCAAGTAGGCGACAGCGGTACACTTGCCCGCCATGGTGATGATCTTCTTCTCGCAGACGGCGCTCAATCCCTCCTTGCAGTCGTCGCCGACGAGGCTCTTCATCTCGCCCTTGGCCGTGTAGCCTGCATTCTTGATCCACGTGTGGCACGCGTCGTCTTCCGCGACCGACTCGCAGCCCAAGTCCGCGGTCTCGTCGCAGAACCAGTCGATGGCCGCGCCGTACGAGACAGGCACGACGATCTCCTCGTACCACTCTGGCGGTGTGCAAATCAAGCAGGCGATGGGGCACTTGACCTGGAGCATGAGACTCTGGAACTCAGTCAGTCCGTTGTTGACGAAGCAGCTCGTTCCTTTCCACTCGTTGCAATCCTTGCCTAACGCCTCGTCCGTCCAGCCCTCGGCGTCCTCGCAGTCGTCGGCCCCCGCCTTCGTGAACCCGTCGCCGCCGAGGGAATCGGGGAAGCTCTCGAAGCACTCCTGGACGAACGGAGCCATCAAGTTCTCCTTGTCAAATTCGGACTCGCCGCCACCCAGGACCACGGTGTAGAACTTGTAGCAGCCCCACCTGTCACTGCACGTTTCCTTGTTGGCGAACTCGGCGGTGTCGGTGCCAACCTTGAGGGCCTCCGCGGCGTCCCTGTTGACGCTTTCGCAGCAGTACTCGCTTGTGACGAAATCCACACCACTTCCGTAATCGACGGTGCAACCCTCCAAGGCCCTGCACGCCTCCTTCCACGGAGCCAAAAGTGGCTCGTCGATAATATCAGCGTACCAGATCTCGGACGCCGCGAGACCCTTCTGGACGATGTCGCCGCAAGTTCCACTGCACGTCATCTTGCTAGTCAAACTAGTCGGACTGCCGTTCATCTGGCCCTTGGCGTACTTGCCGACAACACTCTGGATGATATCGCAGCACTCCGCGAAGGTCTCGCCGATGTCCTGGCCCTCGGGGTGATCGTCGTCGTAAATCATGCACGTGGGCTCTTCGACATACTGGACGTGAGAGTCGCAAGCAGCCTCGAACGGCTCTACCAGAACTTGGGTGGATAGGTCGACCATGAGCGCACTGATAGCCGCTTGTTGGCACGAGCCGGTGCACAGCATGTCTTTGTTGAGCGCGGTGAAGTCCTGAATGTCCATCACGTCCAGGATAATTTTGGGGGCTCCGTAGTTGAGCAAGTCGCAGCATGCCGTGGACACGAAGCCGACCTTTATGGAGTCGGCGATCAAGCAGTCCTCGTAGTTGGATTCGTCCACAAAGGCGGGCGTGGGCGAAGAGGTGCCTAACGGGTAAGCCGCCTGAAGAGCGTCTCCGCTGTTGAGGTCGCTCCACGATTCGTAGCAGTTGTCGACGAAGGGCTGCACCAAGTCGGGCACGTTGAAGGGGGCGTCTTCGGCGCTCGACATGGTCTTGAGCACGGTGTAAACGCACGAGCCGGAGCAAGTGTGCTCGTTAGCGTACAGGCTTGTGCTGTCGACCTGGCCGGTGAGCAGCTTGGGCGCGAGCATGTTGAGAGTGATGCAGCACGACGAGTCGGTGTTGCCGAGCTCGAAGGCTCCGAGGAGCATGCACGTGTCCTCGCGCTGGCCAGTCTCCATCACGTTGAGAACAACTTCCGAAGCTCCGAAGGAGCGCAGGGTGGCGGAAGTGACGTTGGAGTCGCTTCCACCGAAAAAGTCCTCGACCATCATGACAGCCTCGGCCTCCTCTATGAGGGTAGCGATGGTCGCGGCGAGGTTGGCCGAGCTGACGTCGCCGACGCCTTCGATGTAGTTGTCAGCACCGCGGGGAGTAAGGGCGACCATCGCGTACATGGTGGTCATGCCCATGGTGGGCGCGCTGGTCTCGCCAAGCATCGTGGGAGACGGAGTCGGGGTGCTGCCGCCGCTGCCGTCTTGGGCCCAGGGCTTGCACTCGAGGACGAAGGGAGTGGTGAGGTCAATTCCAGATATGGACGATCCCATCTGAAGAACATTGATCGTGGTGTCGTAGCAGAGAGGGTCGCCGCACTGGGCCTCGTCGGCGAAATCGGCAGCGGAGCCGCCAGCGAGAAGAGCTTGAGCTCCAACTAACAAGACGTCGCAGCACGCTTGGGAAACCGTGCCCGCCATCTGGGCGAGAACGATGCAGTCGACAAGCTCCTCCTCCTCCTCGTCCTCCAAACGCCTCTCGGCCGCAGGGGGCTCGGTGAGGAAGTCGACGAAGGATTCCTCGGCGACCACCCAGTCCAAGAGAGACGCGAGCTTGTTCACGAAGACGGTGACGTGCTCGAGCGGCTCTTCAACGATGGCGATGGCCTTGTGCACGTCGATGTGAATCTCGAGGTCGACGATGATCTCGAGGACAGTGACCTCGGCAGACATCATCTGGCCTGCCAGAGCAGTGGAGTTTTCGAAGCCCTCCTGGGCATCAAAATCCCACGTCGCAACAGCATCGACGTCGTACGAATAAGACATGTCGTCGCCGCCGCCGCCCAAGCCAACAAGGTTGGAGAGGCCGCCCCTGACGTTGAAGCCGAGGTCGGAGCAGTGACCGACGAAGGCGTCCTTGTAGTTCGCGCCAGTGAGCAAGTCGACGAGGTTGAGAGCGACCACGGAAGGGGGGCCGCAGCCCTCGTCGCAGTAGCCGGCTTCGGCGTAGGTGAAAGCATCGAACTCATTGTTGAAGATCTGCATTGCACCGGTCTCAATGCCGTGGCAGCACGCGTGGGTGATCTCGCCGAACGGGATATTCTGGAACTCGCACTGTACTGTGCCGCAGTCTCCTCCGTCAAAGTCGTGCTCGATGCACAAATAGTTCGTGTTACACACGCTGTTGCCAACCTTCTTCGCCTTCATGATCTTGCAGTCGTCGTAGCCCAACTGCTGGCAATCGTAGTCGGTGAACTTGTCGTTCTTACAGTTCGTGAGGGTGGTGGGCAGGCAGTCGCCCTTGTCAAACTCAAACGCTTGGCAATTGAGGTTCGGGCTGCTGCTCGTGTCGGCTCCGGAATCGCAAGCTCCGTTGCCGTGGATTTCATCCAGCATGAGAGCGCACGAAGACGACGAGACACCGTAGCAGTCCGTCTGCCCCCAGCACGTGCCGTCGCAGTCCACCATGCCTTCGCAGTCGCCGTTGTCGATGGTGTGATCCTCCTCTTCCTCGGTGGTCGGGGTGACAGTAGGCGCAATGGTACTGCCGTCGTTGGCGACGCCGCCGCCGCAGCCGCAGCACGCCTCCGCGGCCGTCCAGCCGCCGGTTCCCATCTCGCTGCCGAACGACACGCACCAGTTGTTGTTCGTGTACGAGTCGCAACCGTCGCCCCATCCGTTGTCCGCCCAATCGGCCACGAGGTCAACGCAGCCGACCTCCATCGGGCACAGAGCTTCGAAGGCGGCCAATGAGACCGAGAGCTCTTCGAGCTTCTCCCACACGACGGCGCCGCAGGCACATAGGTGCGCGTCGGAGATGGAGCCGCCTCCGGCAAGGACGGCGGCCTCGGCCGTGATCGAGTCGCAGCAGTGCTTCGAGAGAGGACCGAGGTCGACGCCGCCAACGGTACAGCTGGAGTAGAAGGAGGTCTCGCCCTCGCACTCACCGCCGTCATACTCGAAGTCGGCGCAGTTGAAGTTGAACAGAACATACTGGTTCCCGACGTTGTGGTCCTCGCAGACGCCGTCGCCAACGATGTTCATGCAAGAGGGGTAGCCGTAGCAGCCGTCCTCCTGCCAGTTGAGGCACTTGCCGTCGCAGTCAGTGACCTCGCAGCCAACGAGCTCGGTGGCCGCGGGGGTGGGGGACGCCGTGATGTCCGCCGGAGCGAGCGACGTGTCGAAGGGCAGGCAGAACTCAACAGTGGACGCGGTCCAGGCACCGTTGACAACGTTCGTGCCGTCAGCGAGCTCAATGTTGAAAGAAGTCTCGTCGATGCCAGTGCCAGAGTCACCCTTGTAGGTGGCGAGGTAGCAGCCGCTGTTGACGAGGGAGAAGGTTGCGGTGGAAGCACCGCAAATAATGGACGAGGAAGAGCAGTCAGTCCCTGCGGCCGTGAAGTCGTCAAGAACGTAGTGAGTAACGTCAGGCTGCTGGTCGCAGACGTTGTCACCGCCGCCACAGGCGCAGCAAGAGGAAGCGGCGTCCCCCTGGTCCCCGTTCGTGCCAGTGCCGACCAAATTGCCGTAGTACGTGCAGTACCCATAAGTCCCGTAAATCGCGCACGAGTCTCCGTATTGGTCAGCCCAGCCCTCGACCGCGTCGGTGCACTCGCAGTTCTGCGGCTCGGGCGCGGGGGAGGGGGAGATGACGAGCTCGGTGCCACTCCATCCGTTGCCCTTGGTGTCGTGCATCGTGAGCGTCAGGGTGAGGCCGCCGGCAGTCGGCGCCGTGGTGTCGGCGACCGTGGGGGCGTACGTGTACCCAGCAGGCGTGGGCGCGGACGTGGGCGCCGCAGTGGTCGGCGCGGAAGTCGGCGCCATAGTAGGCGCGGCCGTCGGCAGATCGAAGTCGTCGATGCAAACCGCCCAAGTTCCCGAGCCGCTCTGTGAGTAGAAGACGTCCCCGGCCGTCGTGAGAAGCTGCCAGCCAACCTCGTTCGCGTAATTCCCGGCGACCTCGATCGAGAAATGGTAGCACCCGCGGTTCTCGAGGCACAAGTCGTAAGTCTTTTCGTACCCGCTCGCGGCCATCGTGAACTCGCCAACCTTGTCTTCCCAACCCGGCTGGTTCTGCCCGGCGATGTTCAGGTACGGGCAGCCGGACCACCAGTCGCACCAACCGTCCCCGTAAGTGTCCGTGAGCTTGAGGGTGACGCAGAGGTCCGGCTGGTCATCGAGCTCGTAGCACGCCGAGTCGAGGTTGGACGCGAGGGTCGGCACGTCAACGACTGTGGCGAGGTCGGCGTGGGCGAGGAGGATGGCGGCGGAGTCCGTGGCGCAGGAGGACTCGCAGAAGGAGATGAGGGCCGAATCCTCCCATGTGTAAGTATTGTTTGCCGCAGTAGCCAACGCCAACGCAATCGCCGTCTCCTCTTCCGCCTCCGCTTTCGCGACGTCTTCAGCTATACTAGAGATTAAACCGGCCCACGAGGTCCTCCGGCGGTCGGAGGAGTCGGTGGAGTAGGAGTAGGACGTGGAGTAGGAGTAGGCAGAGTCGGCAGCGGCGGCAGCCTCGTCAATGCTCGTCTGCACGATCTCGTTCAACATGTCGCAACACTGCGGCTCTAGGGAGCTGAGGGCCAGCCCGTGCACTGAGCAGGAAGGCATCACAGTGGGTGCCGAGGTCGGCGCCGCGGTGGGCGAGACCGTCGGACTATCCGTCCCCCCCCCGCAGTCCTTCGTAACGCCCCCAGGGGCGGTGGCGGAGGAAAATCCGGGACCCCAAGAAATGCCGTACGTGTCGCACACGTCGTGGCACACGGTGGTGATGCCGTCGTGCTTCGCGTAGTGAGTGTACGCGTCGTACGGACCGGCGTACGAGAAGGCCGTCGCGAGCGCGGTGGCTGCCACAAACACGGGTGTGAGGAATGCACATTGTGTGAACAAGGGGCCCCACACACATACACCGATGGCCCCGAACATTTAAGTCGTTGTGAACAAGGAGGCGGGGGGCGTTTTGAGGAGCGGGTGGTTGAGGAGCGGGTGGTTGGGCGTGAACAGGGGCGTATATAACGAACACCGTGTGCCGCAAACATAGCGTGAACAAGGGGGGTGAATATGAATACTTGGCTTACCCGCAGCAGCATCTTCAGCGTCCGCCAACGCCCACGCGTTCTCCTGGTACACATCGTTGTTCATCGTGATGGTGACGCATCCATCAGCCGGCAGACAAACCTCCATTCCGCCAGTATTGCAGTTGAACTGGCAATCCGCGTCGAACTTGTACTCGTCCAGGCGCAGACCCGTGAGTGGGGTGAATCCCAGCACGTCGGCCGCGCTCGTCCCGGTCGACAACGCCACATCCAGCGTCCCGTACGAGCCCCACGCGTCGCCGTAGTTGTCCATCATAAGCAGCCAGCTGCTCGCCATGCCCACGCCACACCCTTCGCCCTCGGCGACGCAGTCGCCCCCGTCGAACTCCCACTCTTCGCAGTCGAAGTCGAAGTGAGAGCCGAGGTCGGTAGTGCACTGGCCGTCGCCGATGTACTTTTCCGTGAATAATGCGCAGTTCGCAACCGTGAAACCGGAGTAGTACATGCACTGTGGAAGGACAGAAGGACACACAGAGTGAGCAAAGGGGGGCACACATAGTACACACAGTGTGATATGCACCCATTGATGTACACACATTGATGTACACATTGTTCACAAAGGGGGGGCACACAACTGTACACACTGCGTTCACGGCGGCCACACACACAGTGTTCATTACACAGTGTTCATTACACAGTGTTCATTACACAGTGTTCATTACACAGTGTTCATTGCACAGTGTTCATTACACAGTGTTCATTACACAGTGTCCATAACAGTGTCCATCACAGTGTCCATCACAGTGTCCATCACACAGTGTCCACTGCTTGGGGAAGGTTGGCTCTGAACAGCTGCCATTTTTGCTTGCGCTCCTATGGCGTTCTTGTATGTCCCCCCTCCCTAATT
>Ga0307985_10002046_pt1 | contig 11384 bp, 14 predicted proteins | sample EllFjometageno80_FD_203155 | JGI IMG/M metagenome (GOLD analysis project Ga0307985, IMG submission 203155) | Marine microbial communities from Ellis Fjord, Antarctic Ocean - #80 | ecosystem: Environmental > Aquatic > Marine > Unclassified | place: Southern Ocean | collected 2014-10-09 | reverse complement strand
CCAAACCTATTGACAAGTTAAGCCTAACGATCTATTCTGGCCGCCTTACTAACTACAACATAAATTACTTGGAGGCCGCAAAATGGCAGATTCATCACTAGAGCGAGTTAATCGACACACAGAAAAAATGAAATCAGAAGGGCTGAAGCAGATCAGGGTTTGGACTAAGCCTGAAAGGGTTGAGGACGTTAAAAACTTCGCCGCAGGATTCAAGATCGAAAGCACAGGCGAGACAACGCAGCAGCTCGAACAGCAACTGAAGATTAAAGAATATGTCAACGTCAGGCTGGAGGCGAAAATCAGGAGGGTTGCTGATAGGCTAGCGGAGGCAGAGACTCTTTTGAAGGAAGGAGGCCAGAGCAAGCAAAAAGACGCCATGTACATCGCTCCCGAAAAGGCTGCGATAGTGGAGGCTTTCATCAAGGCTCAGAACGCTGCTCAGGAAGCGATAAATAAGCGAAAATAAATGATTAATACCTATTGACAGCATCTTGACATGTGCTAAGATTCAACTTCACTAATAACTTATCAGGAATTAAAACATGACTACACAAGCAATAAGCAACGAAGACAAACTAAAATCCACCCTAACCGATATGGTATGTGGCGATCAGCTCGTCTCATTCGTACAAGACACCGTAAAGCTTCAGCTAGGTGGCGCGAAAAAAATTATAGTAAAGGATGGAAGCGGGAAGAAGAAAACCGAAATAGACGGAGTCTTCCACAAGGATATGCCCCTAGTATTACAAGCGGCAACCACTGGAGAAAACATTGCTCTAGTAGGCCCGACAGGATCAGGCAAAACCACCATGGCGATGCAAGTGGCAGAGTCGCTTGGATTAAAATTTGCCTTCACTGGAGCGATTCAGCACGAGCATAAATTAACAGGCTTTATAGACGCCAACGGCAATTACAAGCCCACAGCATTCTACGACATTTTTGTAAATGGCGGCCTATTTTTATGGGACGAGTACGATGCTTCGGGAACAGCCCCAATACTAGCCTTCCAAGCAGCAATGGCTAACGGCTTAATGGATTTTCCAGATGGTATCAAGAAGAAGCACCCAGATTGCCACATCATGGCCTCCCTCAATACTTGGGGATTAGGTCGAGACAGGAATTATGTAGGGCGCAACAAGATGGATTCAGCAGCAATGGATCGATTAACCGTCCAGTTAGAAATTGGTTACGATGAAGACTTGGAGAGAATGATCAGCTCAAACTCAGCTTGGACGTCCTATGTCATCAAGGCTCGTCACGCAATTATGGATCTAGGTCTTCGCCACATCGTTTCACCTCGCGTATCAATCGCAGGAGGCAAGATGCTCGACGTAGGGATGGAGCCAGAAGTTTGCCTTCGCGCCGTACTTTGGAAGGGGATGCCAGAAGTCGATCAGAAAAAAGTAGTTGCAAAAATTGGAGCTTACAAATGAGCGCCAGAGAGACAGTATCAGTTCGCAACGCTTGGGTATCAGAAGGCAACACATACCCCGCAAGCCCGAAAGGTCAGGACTTCTCGATCCACTTCTCGAACAGTAGCGAGTTTATGGATTATGTCGAGGCAAACCCAGCCAAGGGGAGCAGATCAGGCTCTCTTGATAGAGGCGGGAATGATTGGGTAGACTCCAAGTCCTTCAAGGAGGCATTAAAGTGGGGCAGAGATGGCAACCCAAAGCTAACAGCCAAAGTCTTAGCGGCTCGCGAATCAATGAGGATTGGACTAATCCCTGAAGAGTTCACCATGATTGAGGAGCTTCTTCCTTCAGGAAGCGTTCCAGACATTTCGACCTACCTCGCAGGAGAAGAATGTCACATGATCAACTATAACTCGTGTCAGGATACCCCGATCATAAAGATAGCTTTTTCAGCTTGCTTCATGGCAGGAATCAACGACGAGACAGTCCATAATTACGGCGCAGCATTAATGAACCTGATAGACGAAATCGAATCAACTGGAGCAGCTACGGTACAGCTAACCACATACGGAACATTATTCAACCGATTCAGGGGATTCAAAAACAAAAAGATGGGCTCGATCTTTTGGAGTTGCGAAATCAAGCGAGCAGGGGAGGATATGAACGAGCACGAGGTGGCAATGTTCACCTCGTCCAGCTCACACTTCAGAAGGTTTGGTTTTCGGTTGATTGAGACTTACCCAAACAGGGAAGCGTCCGAAGCCCAGTGCTCAAATTCATACGGCATGAAAAAAGAAAACAGCAAAATAAACCACGACGACTTCCTCGACGAGTTTGACGTAATCATCCCGAATATTGAGCACAACGAAAGCAGCGAAAATATCAGAGAAGAGCTACACTCAAGGTTCTTAGAATCTGAAGCAGTCAGCGCATTATTAAGAGCAGGAGAATGATATGAGAAACACCAACCCAGAGATACTTGTCACGGTCGATGCCCTCGATACACTAACGGTCGAATGCGCGCATGTTTGGCGCAGCTCTACCTCGACGACAGACGGCCTAGGCACATGGTTAATTAAGAATCTAGGCCAAGAGCTTAGCGGCCTTCAGTTTGGTAGCAGCAACATTGAATTGACTGGAGGCATTAACTGTCAGATATACCTACACGAAAGGACAGTTACGATAGAGTCGGCAGAGTACATCCCGCTTGATGGCGTCAGAGTTGTTAAGTTGGCGAGCTTTGGCAGGACTGGAGTCAGCTACTTTGTAAATTCCAGAGAGTCGTTAGGCAGAACATCGTTCAGCATGACCAGAGTTCAGTATCCATCCAAGCGCACAGAGTCAGTCGCCCTAGATAAGGACGAGGCCGAATCTTTAATCGGAATGGTTAACAGCGACGGAATGGATAAATGCGAGTTTTTACTGGAAGGCTCATTTTAGCCATGGGAGGACTAAGCCCCTAGGCTTGGTAATCTATCAAGTTTAGGGAATTAATGCCCATGGCATACCTTTAAGGAGCTTTAAGGGCTACTTTCAACCACATTAATAACGTCAGGAGAGTTTAAAATGTTAAAAGCAAGCACATGGTACTGGTTCAGTATGAGTGGCAGAGCATGGCATCCGATTTACATAGATGCCGAAGGTAACGGGATTGTAGACGGTCAGCCGATGAATAGGATCATCGATTCAGGTGAGTACATACTCAGCGAGGCAATGATGCCTGACAGACTTGGGGAACTTTCGCACCCTCAGCCTCGGTCGCTCTCAAGGAAAATACTTTAAATTTTACTGAGATGTCGCAGAGCCACGCAATCAACTCACCCTCGCACTCGAACATAGATCCAGTATTCGACTTAGCGCAGGACTTGGCTCTCGACTCAACCTCACCTAAGTCAGCCTCTTCAGCCTGAATGATCGGCACTATCTTGTTTACTATGTAGCGAGTCTCTATATCGTTCGAGGCGCAGCCGCTGAACGCTATCAGGCACAGGCAGATTATCCCAATTTTCCACATCTTTCATCGCCTCTTTTAATTTGCGGTACTTGCCGCCTTCAATTTGAGCCCTCTTCAGGATGCTCTTTTTCTGGTCTTCAATTTTTTGCCTGTCATCAGCAAGCCTGCGCACTTCTTCTTTGTGCTCCACAGCCTGCTCAGCCAAGTCTTGGTTAAGCTTAACGACCTCCTGAGATTTACTCTCGTACAGCGAGGCGTCTTTTACGGTGCTGATTATTTTACTGATGCCGAAATAACCTACGGCGGTAAATGTTACCGCCATAAGTATTCTGCGAGCCGCAAGGCCTGTAAGCAAGGCAATCACCTAGAGACTTCCTCCAGAACCGTCTGAGCATCTAATGTAAACCCCGTCCACAATCACTGGGTCGCCACCCGCAGCCAAGCATGTCGCTTCGTCCGTTACTGGCACAACAGGATCTGCGCCCAGAGATATGTCATCAACGTTAGCAGGATTCGTCAGGATGCCCGAAACTTGTTCAGTCGTTGCGTAGGTATTGCCTTCGCCTAGGGCGCCTGTGATGGTCGAACCATCGCTTGCGTTTATTGTGGTATTAGATCCTGCACCAGATAAAGCGGCAGCACCTAATTTTACTCCTCCGTCAATTATGGATCCGCCTAGACGGTCTACCACCGTTCCAGTAATCGCTGCGGTCCCTATGGCTTTGAAGACTCCCCATCTAGCTTTCGTCTGACTCGACTTTCGTGCCTCAACCGCAATTAGGGCGTCAGCATATCCGCTTCCGCAATTCACCTCTTGAGCCATCAGCCTGAATTCGCGAGCGACTTGAGCGTGTGAGTCCATACCTTCTGGAGTAGGAGCAGCCATGTTCTCGTAGCACGTCGTTCTGGTTTGCTCTATGCTTCGGACGTTCTCGACCTTCACAAACTCCTCGCCAGTTAGAACGACAGTCAGCGCCTGACCATTAACTGTTTGTTGGATTGTTGTCTGGTTCGTCTTGGGCTTCCTCTTGAGGAAATCCCAGAAGCCAGCATAAGCATTCACCGAGAAGGTGAGAGTCAGCAATATCAGTAAGTATTTCATTTTAGTCTCCATTATTGGCATTGTCTGCCGCCGTGATTGGCGTACAGTATTTTTTGGTGTCTCGATATACGGTCGGAGTAACTTGAGTTTTCTCTGCAAGCCCATAAAGCGCGACCAGTATCTGAACATACCTGAATCAATCCGTCGTAGCTATGGTCTGAAGTTAACTTTGCTTCGCGGGTTAGCCATCCCAAACCTCCGTTGTATCCTCGCTCAGCATTGCGCTTAGTCGAGCAGTAGGATCCATCAGACGGCGTTCTTTCCTCGATCCAAGACATGTACGCCTCTGCGCACTTAGCTGACCACCACGCGCTTGTGAGGCGAGCTTTTCCTAAGTGCCTACAGAATGATGACTCAGCCCATTCGGCTGTTTGAGGTGTGAATTGCATTAAACCCTCAGCGAATGGTGATTTAGCTAACGGGTTGCCTAGGCTCTCTTGGTGACATTGCGCCAAGAATCTGGATTTATTAGATCCTTCGCTGAATAGGCCTGAATACTTATCGCATGGCGCGGCGCTGTTAAGCTTAACGACTTCAGCCTTAACCGTCACATCACTGGAGCATCCAATCAGGACTATAAGCCAGAAAAGACGCCACAAAGGACTATCCCCAACGCTATGATTAAGTATAGCTCTCGATTCGCTCGATCTTTAATGGTCAGCTCATGCGTTCTAGTGTGAACGATCGACCGCACCGCATAATAGAATGCGAAAACAGCCAAGCCGATCCTGCCTATCGAGTGGATTGCCTCCCATAGCCATATATAACTGGACGCACCAGACTGTGATGCGCTAAGACCAAGGAATATCAGGGCGATCAAGCCCACATGCCACATTCGATACTTGCCTTTTGGTGATTCCATTTCAGCCTCTCTAGTTGCTTTGATCGACGTTCAGCTTAGTGGCGATCTGTATAGTTAACTTGGTTAAACTTTTGATAGCCAGCGTCTGTTCTGACTGAACCTTCAAAGCCTCTTTCGTCTGATATTCCAGCAACTGAACTCTGCTCGCGATGGATGCATTGTCATCCCTGTTCTCTGTACTTCGCATGTCGGCCGTAGCTGCCTGAATGGCGGCGGTTTTTATGGCTCCCTGCATCCCGAAGTAAATGGAGAAAATTCCAGACACAAATATGACGATGTATATAACTGACCGAGCACCAGCAGCCCCATCGAAAACTTCCTTTATTGTTAAGCTCATCTAATTAGTCCCATTCACATATTTTCGTTATTTAACTATACTGCATCCGACAAGGGCGTCAGGTCTTCTGTCGTCCAGAAATCCTTCGCAAGCATGATGCCTAAATGCTCTTTGTTGCGAGACATTGTGTCGGTTTCTTCCTCAGTCGGTGCGGATAGGGCTTCTAGCTCGACAATTAAGTTAACACTATCCATTGCTGCGCTATAGTGCCGTGCGATTTCTTCTGCTGTTATTTCGTTCATTGTTCTATCCTTCCTCTAGTGTTTTTATGCGCGCGGTTAGCTCTTGTATTGCTTTTACTAACACGGGTATTAGTGCCGCTTCTGCTACTTCTTGTGAGCCGTCTTCCCGATCATCCCATAATCTAAAGCCGTCTTTGATGCTAGAGTCGGCCTCAATTGCCGCTTTAACTTCTTGGGCTATGAACCCGTGGTTTGTTTGAGTGTTCTTGAACACCTCAGTTGAGCCTTCTTCATAGGCATCAAAGTTTTCTGGCAGGTCTCCTAGCGTCCTGTAGTTCCAAGTTATAGGGCGTAGAGCGTTTACAAAATCCAGACCCGCCGTAGCGTCTGTAATGTCTTTTTTATACCGTTCATCCGATACCGTAGACCAAGCTGTGCTGCCGTGCGCAGTCCTAATTTCCGATGTGGAATTACCCAGCGTTGTATATCCTCCAGAGCCAGTCACATTATACCCAAGGATTACGGCCTGAACGGCGCTTGTGCTGTTGGGTCGGGCGTAGTAACCAATGCAAGTGTTGTAAGTACCCGTAACGTTGCTATACCCCGCATACATGCCGACTGCAGTGTTATACCCTCCTGTGGTGCTATCAGCTAACGCATGGTAGCCCACTGCCACGTTATTGTGAGAGGAGATATTTGATCTTAGTGAGTGACGGCCAACTGACGTGTTGTAGTTGCCTGCAGTATTTGCGGTTAAGGCTTGAAAGCCGACGGCCACATTGTGCGACCCTGTAGTGTTAGCGGTCATCGCGACATAACCGATTGCCACATTCGCGCCGCCTGTAGTGTTTGACGTTAAAGTGTTGTAGCCAAGCGCGGAATTCTGCGCCCCTGTGGTATTAGAGGTTAAGGCTTGATATCCGACCGCAGAGTTCTGGGATGCTGTCGTGTTTTCAGACAATGCCGTGTAACCAACCGCAGTGTTACTATTGCCTGTAGTATTATACCTTAGCGCGTAAGACCCGCTTGCGGTGTTGAATACACCGTCTATGTTAGTGCTTAGCGCAGAATAACCCAGCGCAGTGTTGTGATAGCCCGAAGTGTTGGCTTTTAGCGCGTAAGACCCGTTTGCTATATTGAAATTTCCTGTTGTATTGACCTTCAGGGCAGCATAGCCCGTTGCCGTATTGTGGTAACCCGTAGTGTTGGCCTCTAGGGGTAGTGTACCTACGGCGATGTTGGTTAATATGCTGCCGCCGCCTTGCGAAACCAGCTCGCCGACTACTGCCGCACCATTGAGCGCGTCAGCACCAGCTACTCCAAAAATTCTGAGGCTGCTTTCAGTCGCTCCGAAAACCACCAGAGCGTTAGACGCAGCACTGGATTGAGTAGTTGATTCCCTAGTGAGGTGAACCTTCCCGCTTACGATTGCGTAAGAAGCCCAGAACTCTTCAAGCTCATAAGACACATTTTTATCGACGTAAACACACTTGAATAAAAACTCTACCCCAGTAGGGTCTGTATCGTCATTCGAGTAGGTGCAAGCCTTGGTTATATCGAGCGCGCCATTAACGGCACTATCGATTATAAAAACGCCAGCAGAGTAGTGGCCTAAGCCCATGCAGTTCGCAGCATATTTCATTGTGAGTATTTCTCGCGTAAGTTGATCGGCACCGAAAAGCCAAGGTGATAAGGGTTCGACTTCCTGCCAGCAGAAATCACAGCCAAATAACTTGACCGCCAATGATCGTCTTCAATGTCACGTTCAAATAGGCACATACGGTCAACTAGCTTTTCGTCCATCATGTAGCGCAGGGAGAACAATTCGTCATCAGAGAAGTCGTGAAGAGTTATTGATTCCTGAGCCTTTGAGTCACGCAGCTTAGCATGAATCATGCCCAAACTCTCTATCTCGTCATACTGATCTGCGAAAGATTCATCCGCCCCAAAGTCATAGTTGTGCGATGGCAAGAAGCCAGAAGTAGCGAACACCATCTGCGTGATGTTTAACTTGCTCTGGCCTACTCCCGTAATTAAGAGCGAGGCAGTCGTGGAAGTTGTTGCGGTAGGTCTCATTGTTTGTCGATGAGTTCCCTTCGGCTCAGCGTAAGCTGTTTGCGAAAAAGTCTCGGACGCAGCTCCAATCGTAGTGCTGAAGCTCAGTCCAGTGAGGTTGCTCAGGCCGCACAAATGAACTCGATCTACCACCTGAGCATTAGTGAATGCCCCAGATATTAAAACCTCGTCACAAGCGTCTGAGACAAAGTTTTTTGTCTGCTCATTAATGCCTCTCACCATTGTCTGGGCAGCAGTAAACGAGCCTCCAGTATCTTTGGTCTGGTAGGTGTAGGTGGCGTCCGTGATCGGAAGCGAAATTCTCATCTTACCCATAAATTGTTGGTCCCTTAAACACCTTGATAATATAATCGGTCTGACCCAATTCTGGATCTTCGAGAACATCCTTAATTAGGCATGCCCTCCTGAATGGTAGCTCATCATTGTAAGCAAATCCAACATCATTGATTTTGTGACCCAGCCCGATACCCACCATGGATAGTTTATATATCCCGTTTGGCACTGAGTCACGCGCAATTCTGAGGGCTATATTTTCTGCGTCAGCCTTATTGTGTAGGACTGTATCTATGGTTCGCTCTGGAAATCCAGCGTGTCCAAATTTCGACTTGACGGTTTTTGTTTTATCGTTGCCCGAATAATCTTTTTGATAGTTCACTATATAGCGAGCCTGTCTCTGAGCGTTACCTAAGCGGCTAACGCTGCCCAGTATTATCTCCTCACCATGCTCTTGGCCACCAATCTCTGTTGACCACAAAAAGTCGGTGGGATAAGAGTCATAGCCCCATCGTTTTTTTATCGTTATCCCGTCACCAACTTTATTCTCTTCTATGAAGTAATCCAGTCCAAGACACATATCTGAGACATGCTCGATCCACGGCTTTTGCGTGTCAATGGAGAATGAAACTCGCTCGCCATCAAAGTCACATGTGATTAGGTCTTCACCAGCAGCCATTACTGAGAGCTTGCGAAATGCGGCAATTGCGTTTATAGGGTCGCGCTTAATGTTAACCTTAACGCCGCTATACAGGTCAGAGACCACCAGCCGCCCTAGGTCATCATATAAAGCAATGCCCAAAGGTAGGTTTGAAAAATGGCCAGTGTCGCTTACACGATAGGTGGGGAGCTTAACGTCGATGTTATCGACCACAACAACAGCCACACATGCGCCCTGTATAGGCTCTCGCTCCTCCATTTTAATAAACTCAACCTCAACCTCGAAGTCTGTGTCTGGATTTTGGCCGTACGGGTCGTTGACATTATCTCGAATAGCTTCGATGGCAAAGTACGCTGGCTGAGATGGGGAATTGTAGGAAGTGAAAGACACTTCAGAAGTCACCCAGTCCAAGCCTCGATTGATTGTTTTGTGTTGTGAGCTGACAGACCCATATCCAGAGCCGAACAATACAGATCCAGCAGAAAACAGCGAGGAACTCGATGTAATAGTCCCGTACGTTGAAATCTTTAGATTGGCCGATGTCATTGTCGCGCTATCCATCCGAGTCTTATACTCGACCTTAAGATCGGTCGCAGATGGAAGGGCTCCAGTAAGCAGGGCTGCTGCTGTAATGCCGCCCCTGTTTTGAACCACACCTGATGAGGCGTCTGTGTAATCCTCTCTTGGGTTGGGCTTCAGTAGAATCTTGTCGTCGATCAAAAAAGCACCATAAGTTGTCGCACTTACTCTGCCTTGATCGATCCACATTTTTGTCGAGCCGAAATCAACATTCATATCCACGTTGAAATTGGTTAGCTCTGAGTCGATTCCGTAAGTCACTTGTCCAGTGCCGCTTGATGTATTTGTTGCGTCAATCTTATTTACTGAAATGCCGCTAGTTTCCTCAACCACTAAATCAAGGCTGGCCATCTTGTCGTCAAAGACAAAGGAGACCCTAGCCTCGTGCGCTGGGTAGGTGGTTACTGACTCGAACCATACCGCAACAATCTCACCAATATTGCTGCACGTATAGGTGAAGCTGATTGTGTGACTCGCTAGGTTTTTAAATGAAATTCTATGGTTGTGAGACTTCCCATCAAACGCTGGCGATATGCTGTCAGGCGTAGTTGACCACCCTGTGATTGTTTGCCCAGGATTTACGACGTCACGAATAACCAAGACAGCATCGCTGACTTTATCCGTGAAGGTTAAAGTAACCACCCCGCTTGTCCCAGTCCGTATTCTCACATAGCCGTTACTTGCCGCTCGCCAAGGATCGAATGTCACGCCACCGCTTAGCTGCAAGACAACTTTTGGCTCCGCAAATTGTTCGGCCTTCGTGGTGCTTGATACTGACCAATTGAAATGGCCTTGATAGTGCGTATCCGTGCCTTGATCGCCAATACGCTCTATGCTGAAACTGTTGTCGTCGTTAGCCACCAACTCAACATCGGTTGCATCGGTTGATATGGTTACTGGGAATGAGCCTCCGCCAGCTACGGTCTTGGAGTCTGTTTGCGTGTAAGCATAGCCAGACTTAGCAACCAGTCCATAAGTGCTTTTGTCTGGGTCGTAGGATGGCGTGTAGCCGCTAGTGTATATAAGGTAATCTTCCTGAAAGAAGCTCTTTCCGTAGCCAAAGTATGCAAATGGCGGGTAGGCGTCTCTAGTGTAAACAATGTCGTTAGTTTCAAATTGCTCGTCTGCAAATATATAGCGGCCGCCGCCAACTGAAGCGCAATGAAAACCATTGTAAGAGCCTACGCCCCAAGCCTTAATTTGTCCTTCAGAGTCGCCTGACTCGTAGGTATTCAGAGGAAAGTGAGCGTTAAGCTTATCGCTCTCAATCGTTATCCCAATATCAACGTCTGAGTTGTCATAGGTGAATGATGTGACTCTACCAATAATCCAAGGCTGATATTCTGAGAGCGTGAGGTTTACCTCGGTGGGCTTCCCTTTGTCGATCAATCCGCCGACCTTGATAGTAATCAGGGCGTCCTCAAATTCCCGCAGACGAATATAGTCTGACGAGGTTACGTTGGCGAACCTAAGATTAGCCACGCTAATTTCAATGGAGGAGCTTCCGTATGGCTCGCCAAGCGAGTTTTGAACAGAAAAGGAGCTTGTTATAATCTGTGACGTTTCGGACAGGTGTACGGGCGCAGAACTCGCCACAAGCTTATTATTCGTTGGATAGTCGATGTCGTAGTGATGGCCGCTAACGCTAACCTCACCAGACAGCCAATCCTCGAACCCCTGATCTTGCCTAAGAGTATTATTGACGTCAGCCTCAGCCACCAGTATTAACTGGTCAGCGTTCTGCTTTATGTATTCTAGGGTAGGCATTATCTAGTGTAGTCCCGCTTATTTCTGGTTCGTATCGACTCACTAATAAACGAGTTCATGGTTTTAATCAAGGCGGTGGCGTCTTTGTGCGTTAGTCCGCTAGATCCTGCTCGATCAAGCTTAGACTCAATTCGCTCCATCGCTCCAGCCTTGGCGAAGGTTGCCTCTTCTCCACC
>Ga0307985_10002044_pt1 | contig 11386 bp, 9 predicted proteins | sample EllFjometageno80_FD_203155 | JGI IMG/M metagenome (GOLD analysis project Ga0307985, IMG submission 203155) | Marine microbial communities from Ellis Fjord, Antarctic Ocean - #80 | ecosystem: Environmental > Aquatic > Marine > Unclassified | place: Southern Ocean | collected 2014-10-09 | reverse complement strand
CTGAATTTGTTGAGAAATTCAAAGATGCCGGTGACGCCAAAGAGATCATAGGTAAATTTGGTCTTGGATTCTACTCCTCTTTCATGGTAGCAGACAATGTCGAGATTGACACTTTGTCTTATCAGGAAGGTGCAGTAGCGGCACACTGGATTTGTGATGGAAGTACCACTTTTGAAATTAAAGAAGGTACAAGGAAGACAAGAGGAACGACTATTACGCTTCATGTTAATAAGGACTCTAAAGAGTTTTTAGACAAGCAAAGAATCCAAGGTATTTTAGATAAGTATGCCAAGTTCTTACCAATAGATGTGCAATTTGGTGAAAACGAAAAGTCTGTAGAAGACGGTGAGGATAAAGAAGGAAAGAAGCAATACAAGACAGTCAAAGAGGACAATATTGTTAACAATACAAACCCACTTTGGACAAAGTCTCCTTCTGAATTAAAAGACGAAGATTACCTGGCTTTCTATAAAGAGCTATATCCAATGTCTGAGGATCCACTTTTCTGGATTCATTTAAATGTTGATTATCCATTTGAATTAACTGGAATATTGTATTTCCCTAAAGTCAAAAATGACTTTGAAATGCAGAAGGACAAAATTCAACTTTATTCTCGTCAGGTATTCATTACTGATGAAGTGAAGGATGTTGTTCCTGAATTCTTGATGTTGTTACATGGAGTAATTGATTCTCCAGATATTCCGCTGAACGTTTCTAGAAGTTACTTACAGTCTGATGGAAATGTTAAGAAGATCAATGCTTATATCACTAAAAAAGTAGCTGAGAAATTAGGGAAACTTTTCAAAAATGAGCGTGAATCGTATGAGAGCAAATGGGACGACATCGGACTTTTTGTAAAATACGGAATGATATCGGAAGAGAAGTTTTACGACAAGGCCAAGGATTTTGGATTAGTTAAAAACACAGATGATAAATGCTTCACCTTCTCCGAATATGATGAGCAAATTGCTGCTAATCAAACTGACAAGGATGGAAACAAAGTGTGGCTTTATGCCAATGATGTAGCCAAGCAAGATTCATTTATCACAGCTGCTAACGACAAAGGATATGACGTATTGGTGTTTGACACACAAATCGACAGTCACTTTATCAATCATATGGAGCAGAAATTAGAGAAAACACAAATCAAACGTGTCGACTCTGAAAATGTGAATAAACTGATTGAAAAAGACGAGAATAAAGAACTGGTGCTTTCAGATGAAGAGAAAGAAAGTGTCAAAGGAATATTTGAAGGAGCTATTAATGACAAAGCATATACTGTTGCTGTTGAAGCATTAGCACCAGAAGACGCTCCTGTTTCGGTAACAATGCCTGAATTCATGAGAAGAATGAAGGACATGCAAGCCACTGGTGGTGGAGGCGGATTCAACATGTTTGGTTCAATGCCTGATAATTATAACGTAACTGTTAATGGTAATCACAAGTTGGCAGCTAAGATTCTTAAGTCGAGAGGCGAGGACAGAAAACAAGGTTTTGCAAAGCAAGCCTTTGATTTGGCAATGCTCTCTCAAGGATTGCTAACTGGCAAGGCAATGACTGAGTTTATCAAGAGAAGCACAGAAATTTTAGGAGAGTAGATTATTATTATTCTCTATTCTTCAATAACAAACTTAGGCCCATCAGGTTTTAAAAAATCTGATGGGCCTTTTTCTTTCTACCGACCGCCAGCGAACACCATTGTTCTTCATTGGACAATAACTCAACATACTAGAATCAAAAACATCGTTTAAGGTGAATCAGGGCTCACCTATTTTGGCATTAGTTTTGGAATAACATTCTCGTTCAAATACTTAACTTCGAATAGATATGTTACAAAATATGTTCAAAATTGCCTGGAGAAATGCCATCAGACAAAAACAATTCACACTACTAAATATTTTAGGACTTTCGATTGGAGTGACCGCATGTTTACTGATCACATTGTATGTTCAGGATGAAAGGTCTTTTGATAAGTTCCATGAAAAAGGTGATCGAATTTTCCGTGTAAATCAATCGATGATTTGGGGTGATTGGAATGAACAATTTGGTTCAACAGGCCCAAATTTGGCTGTAGCATTACGTGAAGATATTCCGGAATTTGAGGAGGTAGTACGAGTACATGATGCAGGGGACGATTTTGTCACCTACAAACCTGCCAATGGCAATACTGTAAGTTTTAAAGAACCAAATCATTTTATTACCGAAGAAAATTTCTTTCAAATCTTTTCTTTCGAGTTGATTCAAGGTGATCCTGAGACAGCATTGAAGGCGTCATCAAGTCTTGTCGTAACACAAGAAACGGCATTCAAATATTTCGGAGATGAAGATCCAATGGGTAAAACATTGGAAATCCGCCAGGGTGAATTTACAGGCCCCTTTATAATTACAGGAGTCGTGGAAGATGTACCTGAAACTTCACACATTCAATTCAACATGCTCTCTTCAATGAGCACCTATCAACACATCAAACAGCGAGAATGGACTTGGATATGGACAACTTTTGTCACTTATGGCTTAGTGCAGGAAGGGATCGATATTGATGCTTTAGAATCAAAAATTCAAGCAATCCCTCCAAAATGGACTGCTATTACTATGCAAAGAGTTTTCGGCCAGACTTATGAAGAATACATGTCTGATGGTAAAACATGGGATTTGTTTTTACAACCTGTTGAAGACCTTTACCTATACTCTCCACCATCTGGTAATCGATTAGGTGCTTCTAGTGATGTTGCTTATGTGAATATATTCTCGGCTGTTGGCATTTTAATTTTGGTGCTCTCAAGTATTAATTTCATGAATTTATCAACAGCAAGGTCTTCAAACAGGGCCAAAGAAGTTGGCATTAGAAAGGTGTTGGGTTCAGAGACAAAGGCGCTAGTCAAACAATTCATTTTCGAGTCAGTTTTATATTCATCAGTAATTACAATTGTTACTATCGTACTCACAGAACTCTAGCTATAAGTTATATATCACAAACATATAATTTAATTAAACTAACTCAAATTTATTAGACGATTCTAACTTGCTAGTAGAAGATCAAACATGGTGAGATATCCCATTATACATTGACCTTAGATAGGCCTAATTCTTTTAGGCTGCCACTACTTTAGCTAGTAGTTTCTCAAAAAAGATGTCCAAAAGCCAACTTGATATAAAAAATAGCAAAACTCAAAGGCTTAAAACAGAAAAAGGAGTCTTTTAAGACCCCTTGCCAATTAAATATAATCCCTAAACTTCAACCGAAAAAAGTCTTGGCATTTTATTCGTTGGTTATCATAAGAAAAACTCAGAAGTAGTTTACCCTTATTTGAGAAACCAGATATTTCAATATTATTCAGATAATTACGAAAACCTTGCATTAAGAAGGATACAGGGCTAAAAATTCCTTTCCCAATTACTCGCCCTCTGTTTCCTTTTTAATTCCCCTGAATCCATCTCCCCTTGCAGCCTCTCATTACGCAGGTCAGATTTGCTGGTCATATGCCATGCTCCGCAAATATCACATTCATATACATTTTGAGGCCCTTGATGTACTTCAAAACCTTTATAAATATGTTGGTCTAATAAGGCGTCTTCAGCCAAATCTTTAGAAATGTATTCGTATTTATGGGTTGAACAGGCCATTCTGGCAAGTTAAAAACTAATTGAGTTTATTGAAAAAGTTACTCCTCTAACTTCTAAAAATAAAAGTAAAATGAATTATTAGTACCCATTTCATATAATTAAATCGGCTTAATCAATTATATTTGAATGTCTGTGGTTGATAAAAACTGCAATCAACCAAAAAACTAATACGAATATAATGGGAATGACATCTGACGATATCCAGAAAGCATTAAGAGTAAGAAGGACAGTTAAAGAGTATTTTGAAACTTCGCATGAAACTAAAGTGCAGGCTAAAGAATTGATGAAACTGTTCATGGAAAAAGGAATTTTTACCAAAAACACTCAAGATGGTCTTCAGATTCGTGAATTCTTGAAATACCTAGATGAGCAAAATCATCTTCATCTGATTCCTCAGATCTACTTTGAGCAAAACAAAGTAAGTAAGAGTTGGTTCTTTATTGAGTCGAGCAAATAAAAATCTAAGACATATTGGCGTTAACATTTAGAGTATCTTTATGATGCCATGGAGTATTATGCATTCCATAAATGTATTTACCTTAAATAATATAATTCAAATAAAATTTTGTTATAATAGCACATGTCATTTGAATTAAGTGAAATTGCCAAGACCACCGCGAAATACATAAACACCACCGATCGGCATATTTTCTTAACTGGTAAGGCAGGTACTGGAAAAACCACTTTTCTCAAATACATTATTGGTCATACACATAAAAAAGCGGCAGTAGCTGCCCCAACGGGTATAGCGGCAATTAATGCCAATGGGGTAACATTGCATTCCCTGCTTCAGTTACCCTTTGGAGCTTTTATTCCAGATAGAATAGCTCCTCCAGACATCAACTTACAAGTAACAACACTGTTGACCTTATTCAAGGACATGCGCTTCAATGCTTCCAAACGAAGTTTAATCCAAGAATTGGAGCTGCTAATTATTGACGAGGTAAGTATGCTTCGTTCTGATTTATTGGATTGTATTGATCATACGCTTCGGTTCTTAAGAAAAAATAAGGCCGAGCCATTTGGTGGCTTACAGCTACTATTCATTGGCGACCTGCTTCAACTTCCTCCAGTTGTTAAAGAAAGCGAACAACGAATACTAAAAGATTATTATTCCAGTAGTTACTTTTTTGATGCGAAAGCTTTAGAAAACAATCCGCCACTTCATGTGGAATTAGATAAGATTTATCGTCAAAGCGATCAAAAATTTATTGATCTGCTTAATCGTTTCCGAGAGAATAATCAAACTATAGAAGACATAACTTATCTGAATTCCTTTTACCGAGACGATTCCCATAAATATTCAAGCAAAGGCTATATTCATCTTACTACTCATAATCGAAAGGCCGATGACATCAATAGCCGACACCTGAATGAATTAGATTCTAAAACCTATACTTATACAGCAAGTGCCGACAAGGAATTTCCAGAAAACTCATATCCTACGGCACTGAAAATGAACTTAAAACTTCATGCTCAGGTGATGTTCCTTAAAAATGACCCTTCAGGTGAAGGCCTGTTCTTTAATGGAAAAATAGGCCACATTTCAAAACTCAATAGTGATGACATTACCATCAAATTTGAGAATGGAGAGGAAGTGGAAGTTTCCAAATATTTATGGGAGCACAAGCGATATACACTCAACAAAACCACTAATGAAGTCGAAGAAAAGACACTAGGTAGTTTTGAACAATACCCTTTAAAATTGGCTTGGGCAGTAACGGTGCATAAGAGTCAAGGATTAACTTTTGAAAAGGCAATATTAGATTTGTCTGGTAGTTTTGCACAAGGTCAGATCTACGTGGCACTGTCACGGCTTACCTCATTGGATGGGCTAATTCTTTCCTCTGCGATACCTCAAAAAGGATTTGAACTTAGTGAGTCTATGAAAGGCTTCACAAATACCCGCGCCTCTCTAGATCAATTATCTAAAAGTCTAGATGATGATCGAAAGCAATACCTCCAGAAATTAGTCGCACAAACATTCAGTTTTTCTGGTGTAGTTGGAGCGATGAAGTACCATGCACAAAGTTTTGACAAACAAGAAAACCGTTCACTCAAGCAGCAATATGATGTATGGACACAAGAACTGTTTGACAAAGTATTCCCCATAAAAGAAGTAGGTGCAAGTTTCGTAATTCAGGTTAAAAGGATCATGCATGAGCAACCTGAATACCTTACACCAATTCAAGAACGGGTTGAAAAAGCTGCTTCTTATTTCTTACCAATTCTCCAAAATCTGATTGAGGCATTGGAAAAGCATGATAAAGACCTAAAAGAGAAAACAAAAATTAAAGGGTATAGGAAAGAGCTTAAAGAATTGACCCAATTGCTTTTCAATAAAACGCTTGCACTCACAAAAGTGAATCTCTTGTTGAAATCAATTTCACAAAACAAAGAATTGACGAAAGAAGATTTAGAGCAAACAGAATTATTGAAAACGCGTAAAACCAAGATTTCCGTAAAAAACAAGGACAAGACCCCTACTGCAGAAGTGAGCTTTGCACTCTTCAAAGAAGGTAAAACCATTGAAGAGATAGCGGCTGAGCGAGATTTTGTTAGAGGTACTATTGAAAGCCATTTAATCAGTTTTATACCTACTGGAGAAATTAGAGGGGCTGAATTAATGGACAAAACCAAGCTCGAAAATATTCTAACATTGATCAACAAGGACACTACTGGCTCAGGTGAAGTAAAAGCCAAACTAGGAGAGGAGTATTCTTGGAGTGAAGTACGAATTGCTATGGCCACTTACAGATCAAACCAGGCTTCAAAAGGCTAAACCCTTGATACTAATTTTCACAAATAAAAAGCCCGCCTTCGCTCTATGAGCTATGGCGGACAATTATATACCAAGTATTTGTAAACTGTTAATGTAAGTTTAAATAAATCTCTTGTTCATGAATGCTCTTCCTGAACCTGATTTCAAATACTTTTCAAATTGATAAGCCTTATATTTATCAGGAAAATTGACAGTTAAAACAACTTCAATGGGTAGTCTTGATTTAGAATAATGAACTTCACCTCGATTATGTCTTATGAGCCTATTATCCAAGTTTGAAGTACAACCTACATGGCTAGAATCGTCTGAACATTTTAGAATGTATACAGTATGCATCGTACCTCAAAATACAAAATTTTTATGTGGAGTGTCTCCACCGAAGCCCGCAAATTCTCAAGATTAAAACGTTTAACAGCTTTAAAAACAAAAAAAGCCCGCCTTCGCTCTATGAGCTTCGGTGGGGCAGAGATTGTTCATACACACATGGCATGCCGCACTAGCCCTCGCGAATTTCGCTGCGCTACATTTCGAAACCTTGTCGTTCGAACCCTAAACGCAAACAAACAAAAAGAGCTACCCAATGGGGTAGCTCTTTTTATTTGTGGAACCGCAGAGATTCGAACTCTGGTCCAGATAAGGAACACTAAGCGCCTTCTACATGCTTATTTGCTGATTGTTTTTCGAAAGTACTTAGGTCAGCAACCAACCTATAAGCACTCCTTATCCGCGATTGATCTTACTACTGTATCACGGACCTACAGCAGCCAGTTCTGCGTGTAATGCCTCGATTTCCAACCCGGCAGAACAGAGGGTCAGAGAGACACATTACTGGCTAATTATAAATTAGGCAGCAAGGGCGTATTGTCTTTCGCCAATTAAAATGTGAAGGTTTGTCTACGGGAAATACCCACAACTCCCGACATGCTTACACTTGCATTACACCTACTGTCAATTCCAGTCGGCCCCATATTAGTACAAAGGTAGTGACTATATTTTACGTAATAAATGAAAAAATGATTATATAATTGTAGAAAATAATGATGATCAAAAAATTATAAACCATGAAAAATCTTTTTTTAAAATTGGCAATTGTAGCGATTTTCTTCGCTGCTGCGCCAAATGATGCCAAAGCACAAACTGAAATTGGTGTCAGATGGGGTGAATTAACAGGCGGAGACTTTGGAGTCGATGCTCTTATTGGAGTAGGCAAATTCAGTAGAGTCCATGCTACTGCATCTTTTGGAGGAGGTTCAACAAGCTTCGGAATTGATGCATTATGGGATTTCATCTATCGTCCTCTTGGCGGTGAAGCATTCATGTGGTATGCTGGAGCTGGTCCTTTCTTAGGTTTTGGAGATAAGTTTTCGCTAGGTGCTGCCGGTGAAATAGGGCTAGAATACAAATTTAATTTCCCTATGTCCGTAAGTATGGATTTCCGACCGGCATTCAGGCTTGTAGAAGACACAGACTTTACGGCAGGATTTGGCCTCAACGTTAGGTACATCCTTAATAATGGTGCTAAATAAAAATAATTCACCCATTTAAAAACATTAAAAGCCCAGTTTCTGGGCTTTTTTTATGCCTTACATTTTTATCCAAATTTCATCTCAATTAGGCCTCACTTTCTATTAAGATTCATATCTTGCAGTGATGGAGAATTTCGTTGTATCAGCGAGAAAATATAGACCGGTTGGATTCGAAGAAGTAGTAGGTCAAGAACACATTACTACTACGCTCCAGAATGCAATTAGTAATAACCAACTGGCCCAAGCGCTACTGTTTTGTGGCCCAAGAGGTGTAGGTAAAACTACATGTGCCAGAATTGTGGCTCGGATGATCAACGATCAGAATATTGAAAATCCACTTGAAACAAATGATACTTTCAATATTTACGAATTAGATGCTGCATCAAATAATTCCGTTGATGATATTCGGAATTTAATAGACCAAGTTCGTTACCCTCCTCAACAAGGTAAATTCAAAGTCTACATCATTGATGAGGTGCACATGCTTTCCAATCAAGCTTTTAATGCTTTTTTGAAGACGCTTGAAGAGCCGCCATCCTATGCGATTTTTATTCTCGCAACAACTGAAAAACACAAGGTCATACCAACCATTCTTTCCCGTTGTCAAATCTTTGATTTTAACAGGATAGAAGTCACTGACATTGCTAGTCAAATTCAAAAGATTGCCGATAAGGAAAAAATTGAGACTGAGGAAGAGGCTATACATTTAATTGCGCAAAAAGCAGATGGCGCAATGAGGGATGCACTTTCTCTGTTTGACTTGATTGTCACTTTTTCACATGGTCAAAAAGTAACTTATCAATCCACCATTGACAATCTTCACATTCTGGATTACGATTATTATTTCAGAATGACAAAGGCGCTCTACGATGAAAACACTTCGGAAGTGCTTTTGATTTTTGATGAAATCTTAAAGAAGGGTTTTGACGGTAACAACTTTATAGTCGGCTTGAGTAGTCATTTCAGAGATGTGATGGTATGCAAAGACGAATCAACTATTGCCTTATTAGAGGTTTCAGCAGGTATTAAAGAAAAATATAAGGAGCAGGCCAATCTAGTTTCCTTGTCGTTTATATTGTCTGCTTTAAATATTGCAAGCACTTGCGACATCAATTATAAAGCAAGTAAAAATCAGCGCTTGCATGTTGAACTGGCTTTAATAAAAATGGCACATCTCAATTCAGCCATCAGCTTAACCACATTGAGCACCAACGCTGACGCTTCAAAAAAAAAGTCCTAACGGCTCCTAAAAAGGAAGAAAAAGAGACCCCAGTTGCTCCAGTTGCTCCAGTTGCTCCAGTTGCTCCAGTTACTGAAAAGAAAGACATTGAGGTAGAGAAACCAATAGCACAGCAGGGCGAGACAGCCACGAAGACTCAAGTTCAGCCACCGATTACGAAGCAACCTTCTAAAACATTTGAAATGCCCACTCGGGCTTCCTTAAAAGAGAACATCAATAAGCCAAAAATTGATGATTCAGAATTAGAGACTGAAACACAAGTAAATGAAGGAAGGAATAAATCTTTTTCATTAGAAGAATTAAGACCAATTTGGCAGGGAATTTTACTCCAGAAAGAGCAAGCTCAAAAGAGTACTGAAATTCAAATTTTTCAAGGTGAGTTTACCCTAAAGGATGAAATAATAACTGTCGCCATTTCGAACGAAGCGTTATTGCCAATTTTTGAAAAAATCAAATTTGACCTTATCAATGATTTAAGGAATAAGTTAGAAAATGATAAAATTATTGTGAACGCGAGAGTTGTTGAAATTGAAAATGGCAAAATGCGTTATACAGACTCGGAAAAATTTGAATACCTCAAAGAAAAACACCCCTTACTTCAAAAACTTCAAGACAAACTACATCTTGATCCAGAATTCTAAGGGTTAAAACCAATAGTAAACCCTAGATTAATAATGTTCTTAATCTGAACATCAGTACCAATAGTACCATCTTCTCTGACACTAGTCACCTTGTCGTCATAAATTGAATGAGAAGAAATATTTGAGCTTATAAAATTATTTACCTTCAAATTTATAATCATTTCAATATTTACCACCGTATTCGGAAATGTTTCATAGTTGGCGAAAAGGTTGCCATTTACTTGCAGATTAACATTATGAACGAGTTCTTTTTCGAATTTACCCATCAAACTAATACCCGCTTCTGACCTAATATAATCACCAGGGTTAACACCAAAAGCGCCTGCATTTGATAAAGAATCATTAAGTACAAAAGTAAACCTCCCAGTAAAAGGTGACAGGGTGATAAATACGTTTTCTGATTTCGTCAAAGTCAATCCGAGAGAAGCCTGTAAGTAACCAGGCGCCATAAAATCAGAGATTAAAACGGTTTCTATTTCACCACTAGCATTTTTTTGATCCTTATATCCTTCATCCATTTGAGTTCTGAAATAAACAGCCGTGGTCATCATTACTTTTTTGTTGAATTTCTGACCATACTTAGAGCCTAAGATTACAAAATCATCAGTTTTCTCAAATTTATTACCCTCTCCACCAATACGAATCATCCCATAACCAACCTTCACATTGCTTTCCCAAACTTTATCATCTTTTGCGTAATTGGCAGCCCCTTCAACTGCGCCACCAACAGCAATTGATGAGTTTCCACCAGCTGCCCAATTCATTAATGCTATTTGCTGTAAATTAATATTTAAACTTCCTGATGTTTTCCATAAAATTAAGCTGTCTGGCATTGAAAAGACAGTATCTAATGGCAATAACCTGGCGGCTATGGCTGTAGAATCCACTGAAGTAGAGTCTCCTTCTTGCCCAAAAGTCGCACTGATGATGCCAATCAATATGCAGATTGACATTAGAATTTTATTCATTCTTTCTCTCTGAAATTGTGCCTAAGTTAATGATCTCAGGCTATTTTATCTTTAATATTCTAAGCCTTTCTCCAAGGGCAAGTGTATCTTCACTTTTGTTATTCCATTTTAAAATTTCTTCAATAGTTACTCCGTATAATTTTGAAATTCTCCATAGTGTTTCGCCTTTTTTCACTTCATGGATTTCTTCAGAAGTTATGGGTAAATCAACTTGCAGTAATTGATTTTTAGCAACTACCAATTTAATCTCTTGATCGATTTTCAACCCATCCATTATTTTCAGCCCATTCCATTCAAGGATATCGTCTATTGCAACATCATATTTTCTTGATAAGCCAAAAAAGGATTCTTTCGACTCAACAAAATGAGTGATAATCGTATCCGATTCCAAAGCCACAAGGGCCTTCTTTTTTATTACAACAATCTTTTCTTCAGGTATTTCAACTTCCCGCGCAGGCACTTCTGCCGGAATAATCTCATCCGCAGCTTCAGGCAAGTCAAATTCCTTTATTAACCTGTTTTCTGCAATTATTTCGGAGGAAGGAATAATTACATTACTGTACTCAATAGGTGTTTTAATAGGACGAATAAACCTAAGCCAAAGC
>Ga0307985_10002041_pt1 | contig 11398 bp, 16 predicted proteins | sample EllFjometageno80_FD_203155 | JGI IMG/M metagenome (GOLD analysis project Ga0307985, IMG submission 203155) | Marine microbial communities from Ellis Fjord, Antarctic Ocean - #80 | ecosystem: Environmental > Aquatic > Marine > Unclassified | place: Southern Ocean | collected 2014-10-09 | reverse complement strand
CACTTTGGTTCCTATCAATTGTCCATCTTTTACCTTACAACCGAAACCGTACAAGGTTCTGCATTGGCGGGCGATAGCTGCCTTAAATATAGCCTTTGCCTCCTTGTTGTCGTCATCATCGAGCTGCACATAGCCTTCTACCAAATCAGCTACCGCCGCACCTTCAAATACAGCCTCCTGCGCAATACCAGCAAATCTTAAACCTTCGAGGGCATTACGGAATGCCTTGTCCCTGTTTGCTCCTGACTCGCAAGCCTGAGCGTATATATTGGTATATTTGGTGGATACTGTAATTGTTATTTCCTCTTCATTTGTATCTGTCGCTGCAAGTATTTTCATTGTATAAGACATAATAGTAATCCTAGTTTATTTCATGGTAACTGCCAATCATCAGTAAGAGTCATACTCTTATATAAACTGTGGGTTAGTGCTGAACTCCTTAGTCCACCAGCTACCCAAAACGGTCAATGCATTGTCAATGCTACTAGGGTGAGGCCGTGTTACTACATCCTAGGTCTTGGCTTACTTCCGAGGTTTCGTGCCAAGACAAGAGTTAATATACAGACATTGTGATCTATAACAAGGGTATAGAACAAATGAGTTAGAACAAATAGTTATAACAATACAGATTCTTATACCCTGTGTTACGTCGACTATCTATATAGGTAAATATTAGGTGATACAGTAGAATATAAACTCCTTATAAATCAATAGGTTAAGTATTCAAGATACAGTGTTTCAATCAAGAGACATAGCCCTAGCAGGCCCTGTATGGTCGTGTGAGAGATTCTGTGAATATAGGCACTAGGATACCGGCGAAGAGCTAACGTCCCAAATTGGGTACTTTCACTGTATGGATATACAGGTAAATACGGGTATGTATAACTTATGTATAACCTGTGCATAAGTACGAATCAAGGCAGAGGTAATGGGGTTTACAAGGTTCGTAGAATATCGATCAAAGGCGCATGAACTCTGGGGTATGGGCGATCTAGATTGTCAGGGTAATGCGATGTATTCTCAAGTGCTAATGATTCTTATTCAAGGTGCTGTGGTTACCCATCACACATGCACCTGTATGTATGTACAGTACTGTATGGATGTACAGTAGTCCAGAGTTATGACAGCTTGTATGCCAATACCTTGGGTTGACTCGCATGTATTGACACAGTCTATGCCAAAAGTGAGGGGGCCGGGGGGCGGTTGGGATAGGCCTCGCGCGGGGGGTACCACTCTCACTTGAGAAAGTACAAAAGTCAAACTACCGAGGTAATTGCAATAGGTATTGTAACAGGTATTATAGTCGATTTAGCTAAAAAAGAGGATTAAATGGTCTAAATTATGTTATTTTACTCATAATGTAACATAAGTGCTTGACAAGACCCTAAATCCATGGTATAATATTACTATAGAGATGGATAAGGTAATCCAGATTGATTACGGTAGCAGGTTTCTTAAGGCAGCATGCCTTGAGTCCTCTGAAAGACCTGTAAAGAACAATAGTTTAGATCATGTTCTTATCAAGCCTTAGGTTATTATGTCTTTACTCTTTTGTTTTAGATCGTGCTATCATACCCTCTAATAGGATAATATGAACCTTGACTAAGAAGACAGGAAACCCTCTTGGGAGACCAAAGAAAGTAGCTAATGCAGTAGGTCGTCCTAAGGGCGAAGCTACAGTAATGAAGGAATACAGGGCTAGGATGCTTAATAGCCCTAAGTCCCCTAAGGTACTAGATTCTATCTTTAGCGCGGCTCTTGACGATGACCATAAGCATCAAGCCGCAGCATGGAAGCTCATAGTTGATCGTATTGTTCCTGTATCAGGCTTTGAGGCGGATACAAAGGCCAATAGAGGTGGTATAGAGATCAACATCACTGGCCTAGCTACTACGGTCACGGCTAAGATAGACCCTATAGAAGCGGAGTTCGTGGAAGTTAAAGATGAGTGAGCCTAAAGCTAAAAGAAAGCTTAACAAGGTAGAAAAGCATATCTTAAAAGGTATGGGACTTACACCTGCTGTAGTAGTCGATAATGTCAAGGACTTTTATCACCGTATAGGCGATATGGAGTCAGATAATAACTCACAAGCCTCGGCTAAGAGTTCATCAGCTAAGGGCGTGTACCAGTACCTTAACGAGAACAAGACAGCACTGGATGAGAATGGAGTAAAACAGCCTGCTAACTCCAGTTTCCAGACAGGCCTTAACAGAGCTGCTAGAGCATACAAACTAGCAGGTGAGCCTATCCCTAAGTGGATAGAAGATGCTAACAAGCATGAAGATCCTAGAAAACTAACTCAGGAGCAATCAGACACTCTGATGATATCTGACTTAGTGTACGGAGCTAAAACCGTAAGTGCCAATATGCGTGAGTACTTCATATACGGTCAGAGTAATGCAAAAGCCTTGCATGATGTCTATAAGGAGCATCATACTGATGTTACAGACCCCGGACAGGGGGACGTACAGGGGCGTATGACTGAACGACTAGGTGCTATTAATTGAAGATAGACCTAAGTATGCTGCCTTGGCAGCTAGAGGTCATGAACAGCACCAAGCGGTTCAAGGTAGTAGCCGCAGGTAGACGAACAGGTAAGAGCCATCTAGCTGCTGTGTCATTAGTGCTAGCAGCCCTAGACGGTAAGCCCGGAAAGGTGTTCTACGTAGCACCCACCCAAGGCCAAGCAAAAGACATTATGTGGGACAAGCTATACGAAATAGCGGGTGACATAATATCGAATCATAATAAGAACGACCTTACACTGGAGCTTACTAACGGTGTAACTATCTACCTTAAGGGTGCAGATAGACCTGATACTTTGAGGGGAGTTTCCCTCAAACATTTAGTTTTGGACGAGTTTGCTTTTATGAAGTCAGACATCTTTGATGCTGTACTTCGACCTGCTCTCTCAGACAATTTAGGTACATGTATCTTCATTGGTACACCAGAGGGTCGTAATCACTTCTACGACAAGTACTTAGAAGCAGAACTAGGAGGTGATCCCCAGTGGGAAGCATGGCACTACACAAGCTATGACAACCCCTTGTTGGACAAGGCAGAAGTAGACCATGCAAGGAAGACGCTACCTAATTGGGCCTTTCAACAAGAATATATGGCATCTTTTGATGCAAATGGTAGCGAGCACTTTGATGTAGAAGCTTTCAAATACTACAAGGATCGTAAGACTAAAGTACCGGGAGACTACTATATAGCTATAGATTTAGCTGGTTTTGAAGAGAAACGGGGCAATAGGACAGCAAAGAGAGACAACTCAGCAATAGCCTGTGTATACGTAACAGATGATGGGCATTGGTGGGTAGAGAACATTAAGTTCGGTAGGTGGACACTAGCCGAGACAGCAGAGAACATCTTTGCTATGGTAGATAAGTACAAGCCTTTGTCCGTAGGCATAGAGAAGGGGATAGCACAACAAGCCGTTATGACCCCCTTGCAAGATTTGATGCGTATGACCTCTAGGGTCTTTCGTATACAACTACTGACTCACGGAAACCAAAAGAAGACTGACCGTATATTATGGTCACTAGCTGGAAGGTTTGAGAACGGATTTGTCCATCTTAAGAAGGCAGATTGGAATATTAACTTTGTGGATGAAGCGAGTAACTTCCCTTCTCCATTAGTACATGATGATTTACTTGATGCTCTATCGTACATAGATCAGATGGTTACAATACCGTACTATGATAACTTCAGCCAAGATGGTGATTTCGTCCCAATGGACTCAATTTCAGGATACTAAATGTCGATATTTGAAGAAAGCATAGAAGCACTATCTGACGATGTAGATATCGTAGAATGGGTAGTGGGGAAGGCAAACGATTGGAGAGACCACTATGACTCCAACTATGATGAGCTACACCAAGAATACTACCGTATATGGCGTTGCCGTTGGGCAGAAGAAGATAAGACAAGAGATTCAGAGAGAAGCAAGATAATTGCCCCTGCTACCCAACAAGCTGTAGAGTCTAACGTAGCAGAGATAGAAGAGGCTACCTTTAGCTCAGGTTTTCTATTCGATATCGAAGACGACATGGTAGACGAGAACCCTGAGGATATGCAGTTCCTCAGAGGAAAGCTAACAGAGGACTTCGACCAAGCAAGGATACGCTCTAGTATCGGAGAATGCCTTATCAATGCTGCCGTTTATGGCACAGGCATAGGGGAGATCCTGATTGAGGAAGTCAAGGAGTATCACCCTGCTACTCAAGATATCATGGACGGAGACCTAAAGGCTATTGGTGTAAACACTAAGTACAGGCCTCTCGTTAAGATAAACCCAATACAAGCTCAGAACTTCCTTATAGACCCATCAGCTACTAGTATAGATAACGCACAAGGTTGCGCTATTGACGAGTTCGTAGGTATGCATACCATTGAGATGCTACAAGACTCAGGGGTATACAACGATAACGTAGTAGTAGGCCTAGCATCAGCAGATGAAGAGATTGAATCTGATCGTGATCTTGCTACACTACAGGATGACAGAGTACGACTTCTTAAGTACTACGGTTTAGTACCACGAGAAGCACTAGAGAACGAAGGCATTGACGTACAGGCTGAAGGCATGTATGTCGAGGCTATTGTAGTGATCGCTAACGAAGGCACTCTCCTTAAGGTTATGGAGAATCCTTACATGTGTCAAGACCGACCAGTAGTAGCATTCCAGTGGGACGTAGTACCTTCTAGGTTCTGGGGCCGTGGTGTATGTGAGAAAGGCTACATGTCTCAGAAGGCTCTTGATGCCGAGATGAGAGCACGTATTGACGCACTAGGTCTTACTACTCATCCAATGATGGGCGTAGACAGTACACGTATACCTCGTGGAGCTAAGTTTGAGGTAAGACCCGGAGCTATGTTTATGACTGCTGGGCCTCCTAGTGAAGTCCTACAGCCCTTCCACTTCGGTCAAGTAGACCAGATCACATTTGCTCAGGCAGGTGCCTTGCAGCAGATGGTACAGAGCGCAACAGGCGCAGTAGACTCAGCAGGACTTGCAGGTAACATTAACGGTGAAGCTACAGCCGCTGGTATGTCAATGTCCTTAGGGGCTATTATCAAGCGACAGAAGCGTACACTGGTTAACTTCCAAGAGAACTTCCTGTTACCGTTCGTCCGTAAGGCCGCATGGCGTTACATGCAGTTCGATCCAGATAACTACCCCATAAAAGACTACAAGTTCAAGATCATCAGCTCTCTAGGGGTTGTTGCTCGTGAGTACGAGGTAGGACAGCTTACACAGCTAATACAGTCCTTACCCCCTGAGTCTCCTTCACACAAGGCTGTTATGACTAGCATCATAGAGCACCTTAATGTTACTAACCGTGAAGAGATCATTAGCATACTTAACACTCCACCCCCTGAACCTACTCCTGAAGAGCTGGCTAAGGCCGAGAAGCGTGAAGCTATGGAACTTGCTGTCCTAGAAGGCCAGATTGGGTTACTAGCTGCTCAGTCTGCTGAGAGTCAGTCAAGAGCTAATAAGTACAATATTGAGGCAGAGCTTGCTCCTAAAGAAGCTATAATGAAATACTCTGACATGAACAATGATGGAGAAATGGACAGGGACTTCGAGCGTAAGCTCAAGATGGCAGACCTCTCCCTTAGAGACCGAGATATGGTAGTTAAGGAAGGTCAGGCTCAGAACAGCTCAGCACGAGATGCAGAAGCAGAACTTATACGTCAACTTTCAGAAAGTGGACAGGTAGATCCTAATCAAGCATTACCTATGTAAAGTAGTATTAACCCTTAAGGAGAACCAGAAATGGCCCTAGTAAGAGCAGAAGATGTAAAGAAAGAATTATACGAAACAGTAACTCAGATTAATGTTATACTTAAGACTGTTACTGATAGGCTAGATAAGCTAGAGGAGCCTAAGAAGAGGACTGTTAAATGACAGAACTCTCTGTAGAGAACAAAGCCTACTACGAAGACCTCCTAGATCTGTTTACAGACAGAGGGTGGTCTACCTTCATAGAAGATATGCAGGAAGGGGCAGACCAAGTAACACTGGACTCTTGTAGAACAACAGAGGAGTTCTTGATAGCCAAGGGTAAGAAAGCTGTATACGATAGACTCTTAGGCTATGAGATATTTATTAAGGATGGTTACGATGCTCAAACTGTATGATTACAGATGCAAAGAGACCAAAGAAGTATTTGAACGATTAGCATACAACGAAGAGAGGATACTTGAGTGCAAGTGTGGCTCAACCTCAGACAGAATGATATCTCCTATCAAGTGTCAGCTTGATCCCTTCTCGGGGCATTTCCCCGGAGCAACAATGAAGTGGGCCAAGCATCACGAGGCAGGAGGCAAGCGGAAAGGTAACGGGTAGCCACCCAGTCTTTCTTTAATCCATAATACCCAAAGGGTACGGAGTTTAAAATGGCAGGACAACTGATTGACCTTGAGATCGAAGAAGAGACCATCCCCGAGGAAATCTCTAAAGAGACTGACCCCTTTGAAACTGAAGAGGTAGTATCTGAAGAGCAACAAGAGCCGGAGGAAGATCTTCCTGAGAAGTATCAAGGGAAGACTATAGCAGAAGTTGCTAGAATGCATGGAGAAGCCGAGAAAGCGTTAGGCAGACAGTCTAACGAAGTCGGGGAACTTAGACACGCATTCGATGAGTTCGTCACCTCATCTGTCGCAAGTAAAGACGAGCCGCCAACCGAGGAGATTGATTTCTTCTTAGACCCAGACGGTGCAGTAGAACGAGCAATCAGTAACCACCCTAAGCTTAAAGAGGCTGAAGCGGTTACTGCTGAAATGAAGAAGCGGTCTAGTTTGGCTTCTTTACAGGCTAACTTTCCTAAGATGAACGAGACACTAGCTAATCCAGCTTTTAATGAGTGGGTAAATAGCTCTCCGATTCGTAAACGTCTTTACAGGGATGCAGACAAGTCTTTTGATTACGATAGTGCAGCAGAGCTTTTTAGCAACTGGAATGAACGCGCTAACGTAGTAGAACAGACGAAGGTTGTAGAAAAGGAAGCCCGTAAACAAGACATAAAGAACGCTTCTACTGGAAGCACTCGTGCTAATCCTGATGGTAGGCGGCAAAAGAAAGTCTTTCGTCGTACTGACATTATTAGACTAATGAAAACCGACCCTGACCGCTATGAAGCTATGTCCGATGAGATAATGGCAGCATATAAAGAGGGCAGGGTCAAGTAGCTACTTAGTAGCAGGCAATTAAGCCGACCCTTTAAGGATTAAATAACATGGCAGCATTTAACAACGTCCCTAGTGTAACTAACACTACGGCGGCAGTATTCATCCCCGAACTCTGGAGTGATGAAGTAATCGCGGCATACGAGAAGTCTCTCGTTATGGCACCGCTTGCACGTAACTTGTCTATGGAAGGAAAGAAGGGTGATACGATTCATATCCCTAAGCCTACCCGTGGAGCAGCTTCTGCTAAAGCTTCTGAAGCTCAAGTAACATTGCAGGCTAACACGCACACAGAGTTGACTGTCGCTATCGACAAGCACTTTGAGTACTCTAACCTTATTGAAGACATTACTGCTTGTCAGGCATTGTCTTCTCTGCGTCAGTTCTATACATCTGATGCTGGTTATGCTTTGGCACTTCAGAAGGATTCTGATATGTTTGAGCTTACCAAGTGGATTGGTAATGGTACTGGTGCAAACAACCAAACCTCCAACAGCTTCACTGACACAGCAGGCGTACTGTCTGCTTATGTTACTGGCGTTGGTTCCACCTTTACTGATGCAGGTTTCCGTAACCTTATTCAGAAGATGGATGATGCTGATACCCCTATGGATGGTCGCAAGTTTGTGATTGCTCCTCAGGTGCGTAACCTCATCATGGGTATTGATCGTTACGTGTCTAGCGACTTCGTAAACGGCAAAGGTGTTGTTAACGGTAAGATTGGTGAGCTTTACGGTATTGACATTTATGTCTCTACTAACGTGCCTACCGAGACTGGCGCTCGTGGTAACACTCTGTTTCACTCAGATACGTTCTTGTGTGTAAACCAGAAGGGTGTTCGTAGTCAGACTCAGTATCAACAGGAGTACTTGGCAACATTGTACACTGCTGACACTTTGTACGGCACTAGCATCTACCGTCCTGAAAGCGGGTTCACACTCTGGACTGAGTAAACCTTAACGCCTGCCCCTGAAGAGGGGTGGGCTTTTTCACTATCAGGAATCGCTATGTCAATTACATACAATATTACTACAAACTTTGGAGCTAAGGATACCCTTCCTTCAAACGACCCTGATAAAGTTATACAGGGAGCAGAGTTCACTGTAGAGTACGAAGCAATTAAGACTGCCTTTGTATCGGCTATAACAGCCTCAGGAACTTCTACATTTACCAATAAGTCCGGCAACATAAGCCAATGGACTAATGATTCAGGGTACTCAACCTCTGATACTACTTATACCGCAGGTGTAGGTTTATTACTAACAGGTACTGAGTTCACTAATACGATAATTAACAACAACCAGCTTACTAACGGTTCATCTTACATTACTGCAATATCAGCCGATGCTTTAACAAATAAGACTGGGGCTATCAGCCAGTGGACTAACGATTCAGGTTATACCACTGCAACAGGTACAGTTACTCCTAGCTCAACAGATACCTTTACTAATAAGTCTGGAGCTATTAGTCAATGGACGAATGACTCTTCATATGTAACTACTTCTACCCTAGCCTCTGAGACAGTGGTTGGTATTATAGAACTAGCGACACAAGCTGAAGTAAACACTGGGACTGACGCAGTAAGAGCAGTTACCCCTGCTACATTAGCAACTTCACCTTATTATATAAACCCTGTAATGACAGCGGTTAAGACAACTACCTACACAGCAGTTGCTAATGACCTAATCCCCATAGATACATCGGGAGGGGCATGGACGTTAACGCTCCCAGCGTCACCTTCAGTGGATGATAGAGTGTACTTCTTTGACTACGGCCAAACTTTCAACACAAACAACCTCACCATTGCACGTAACGGTGAGGAAATAATGAACCTAGCAGAAGATTTGACAGCAGACGTTCAGTTTTACAGCGGTAGTCTTCTTTACGTTAACGCAACACAAGGATGGATATTAGCATGAGTCTTCTTTCAACATTTACAGGCGGTGGCGGTAGCTCACTGGTTAAGTATCAGGCACAGCTATTTACATCCTCTGGTACGTTCACTCTCCCAGCTAAGTTAGTGGGTGACACTGTACAGGTGACCATGATAGGGGGGGGAGGCTCTGGTGCTAGCTATCCAACTGGTAATGGTGATTCATGGGGAGGAAACGGTGGAGAGTCCATGCAGCAGATACCTACGGTTATTGTTGCCAGCCAGACAGTTACTATTGGAGCTGGTGGAGCTGGTGTTTCTGGCGCAGGGGGTAATGCTGGAGGAAGTACATCGTTTGGCTCTAAGACTGTAGCAGGTGGCGGAGGTGGTGCTAGTACTACTTACCCATCGCATATTGGTGGAAGTTTTGGTGGCACAAGATGGTCAAGTCTTATGATTGCGTTTGCCACAAGCCAAGGAGGGCCATTTGGAGGCTCAGGCGGGACGTCAAATCTAAATTATAATTACGCAGGCGCTGGAGGGGGCGGTCTTGTATTGGATGACTCAGGAACCACGGGAGGAGAACAGTCTGTTTACACGGCTAGCGGGGGTGTAGGGTACGGCGCGGGTGGTGCTGCAAGTACCAGCTCAACATCTGGAGCAGGCGCATCTGGTGCAGTATTAGTAGAATGGATGGAGGAAGTATAATGCAATACGCTAAAGTAGAAAGTGGCTATGTTACTAATGTAGCAGTAGGTCAACCTGACAGCTCATGGATACTAACAGACGGCACAGTGTCTATTGGTGACTCTTACGATGGCTCTGTCTTTACACCTAAACCTCAGCCAGAGCAGGAGAAGCAGTATACGTCTTATAGCTATGCTGACTTCGTTGAAGCTCTAACTGATAGTGGTGCAGCTCGTAAGATAATCATAGCTAAGAAGACCGATGCTGGTGCTGACTTAGAAGTGTTTATGGAGATTGCTCGTTCAAGAGGCGTGGTTGACTTTAACAATGCCACCACCCTGATGCGACTTAATGGGCTAGTACCGTCTATGCTTACACAAGCACAGGCAGATGAAATCACTGGAGAATAACGCTGGGCGTAAGCTCAGTATTAACTTAGAGGCTTAATATGAATATACTTACTATTAATACAGTACTATTTAGTTTTATCATGGCAACTTCAGCACTAGCTGACTACCTTACTAAGGATAGTGGGCAAGTTATTAATATACCTTCTGGGTATAATGCCTGTGCATTCGATGAAAGATGGAACCCCCGTGGTGTTGATGAGGCAGGTAACTTCCCTCTCAAGGCACTGGGTGATGCTATAGCAGAGAAGATGACTGCATGCGCTCTTACTGACGACTTCCCTACTGAGGCTGAATGCAACGGGTTGTCTCTAGGTGGAGAATCTGATCCTCGCTGTAACGTCTACGAGTAGGGTTTAGAGAATGGCCTTTAACTGGGAAAACATGTCAGATGTCGATAAGGCTCATTTTGGTGCAGCCTTAAGTTCTAATGAGGAGTTCAAAGCTACTGTCGAAGAACAAGGCATGCTAACGGCTCAGGCTGAGATGACTAATGAAGAGAAGTTAACAGCAGGTCTTGTTGAGATTAATAACAAATACAATGCTGCTGTTGAACAGGCTTCACAGTACGATCCTACTCAATATACCTCTGACGCTTTCAATGCCTTACCTAAGCCGGGAGAAGAGGGGTATGACCCTAATGTGTGGGCTTCTTGGAACAACGATACTCAATTTGCTCAACAGCAGAGGGTAATTGCTGAAGCTTCGATTATAGAGCTTCTCCATAGCCTAGGGTATAACAATGCCGAAGACTTGAAGACAGGTGTTAGTGGGTCTAAGAATGACACCTTCATTAACCTAGGTATTGGTAATCAGATTTATGATGACCCTACAAGAGGATTTGAGCCTAGAGGCGGGTCTGCTAGAGATGTAAACATAATAGGCTGGGAAGACATGCCTATTGGTTCAAGTAGCCTAGTTGAGCAAGGCGATAAGCCTAGCCTCTTCGCTAGTCCTATTTTTAACCTTATAGCAGCCATAGCCGCCCCTTTTACAGGTGGATGGTCAGTTGCTATACAACAAGCTGCAAGAGCCGCTGCTGGGGATACCTTGCATGGGGAAGATTATTTAAAGGCCATACTTTCCTATGTAAATAATAACCTAGACATGTTTAATGGTACTTCTCTTGCAGATGCCACAACTGCTGAACAGGCAGCTTTTGAAGCCTATGATGCTGCGTATGAAGCGGCACTAGAAGGTGGTATTACAGCAGCGGAGCAGGCCAGTATTGAAGTA
>Ga0307985_10002036_pt1 | contig 11411 bp, 13 predicted proteins | sample EllFjometageno80_FD_203155 | JGI IMG/M metagenome (GOLD analysis project Ga0307985, IMG submission 203155) | Marine microbial communities from Ellis Fjord, Antarctic Ocean - #80 | ecosystem: Environmental > Aquatic > Marine > Unclassified | place: Southern Ocean | collected 2014-10-09 | reverse complement strand
AAATTTGAGCTTGTTGGGACCAGGGTTGAGATTGAGATTAGGTTTAGAGTCCGGAGTTTCTTATTTCGCCGAGAAAAATATTCTAAATAGTGCCATCGTGTAGAGCGGGGTCGAATTAGTACTACTGCGTGCGACTTAACACCCAAGTAGTTTACGAAAGGTTACCTCAATTTTCCCTACTAACCCGCTGCAGCCACGGACGTGCCCAGTATGTTCAAATGATTGATCGCACCGCTGCTCCAAGTATATAAGATAGCCTATGATCGATTATATGTATACACTTTAGGACATCCCGCGAACGCCCCAGCCACAACATAGCTCCCTCCCTCCCTTTTCACTGCCTCCAGCCTCACTGCGACGGGTCGCGGGGGACGCCGCGAGCGAGGCGCCGCATCCAAAAGTTGCTGCGACACGCGCGATTGACCAGGGACATCGACCTGTCGCTCGGAACGCTCTGACGATCAGTCTGCGGCCACCGCCTGCCGCCGCACACCTACCGGCTCTGCGCGCTCAGAGTCAAGTCAAAAGTTGTCATTTTTTGCAATCATTTTCCAACTCCTCCCACCAGGATGCGCCCGTTCTCGTTCTCGTTTCTCGCCGCCCTGACACTGTGCCTCTCCACCCATTCCGCTATTTGCCGACGCATCCTTCTTACTGAGCCACCCCCCGTAGACTCCATCCCCTTGGAGCCTCGTATTCTCACAACAGCCCACACGCCCTCCTCCACTGCCCCCCCCGCCTCGTCCTACCTCGTCACATCCCTCCCCGGCCTGAACCCAGCCGACTTCACTACGCCTCACTACGCCGGGCACGTCCCCACCACCCTCGGCGATTACGCAGCAACTAACCCAGACCAGTTCTTCTCACACCTCTTCCACCCTGCCAACCCTGATGGCTCCACGTACACCGGCGCCGCAATTCCACCGCTTCTCATTTGGCTCAACGGCGGCCCAGCCTGTTCATCGATGGACGGGCTCTATCTTGAAAACGGCCCCTTCCGTCTCTCCCCCTCCTCAACCAACTCTATAACTGTCAACCCTCACTCTTGGCATCGCTCGCCCGCCTACACGCTTTACATTGATCAGCCGGTTGGAACTGGGCTGTCTTACACGGGCACGCACACATATGCCAAGAACGACGCGGAGATTAATGCCGCGTTTTACGGTCATCTGAGGAACTATCTCGAGATACATAAAGACGTGCTCAAGAGGACCGAAAGCAGTTCCATTCCCGTTTACTTTTCGGGCGAGAGTCACGCGGGGCATTATATTCCGAGCATGATCAACCATATACTGAAGCAGAACAAGGCCGCCGCTGTCAAGATTGACGTGGTCGGTGCAGCGATTGGGAACGGCTGGTTTGATCCTTACCACCAGTACGATGTTAGCGACTTTGCGTACGGCGCGGGACTTGTTGGGATGCCCGAGAAAAGGAACTTGCAGACTATGAACACTGAGTGCCAGAGTCAGCTTTCTCAGGGCAACTACAACTACCGCAAATGCTTCAACTTGATGGACGATGTCATCGCCGCAACGGCAAACACTGACGGCAAGAAGGTGAGAGGAGTGGGCAAGAGAACAGGCGACGCCAAGAGACAGGCGACGCGAAGAGAACCACCGCTGTCTTGTTCTCCGACAGCACTGCCTTCTCTCTTCCCCCCCCCTTTGTTCTCACACCATGGTTGCGCCCCCCCCTCCTTCCGTTGTAGGTGTCATCGTACGACACGAGGCTGTGGCAAGCGACGTGTAAGACGTGCGAGTCGTTCCCGCTCGGGCATTTGAGAGTGGAGGAGTACTTGGGGAACTCGAACAAGGCCAAGCGGAGGGAAGTTCTGACGGCGCTGAACGCTATCAAGACAGACGACAACGGGCTTGTTTTTAGAGAGTGCACTGATCCGCCGTACTATGCCTTAGCTGGGCAGGACGGAAAGGGTGTCACAAACGACATTGTTGACATTCTCGACGGCGGAGTCGTGCACATGCTTTTCTTCAACGGCATGAACGATATTATCTGTAACCACGTGAGCAACGAGATCGCGCTAGAGAGCTTGGGCTGGTATGGAATCGACGCTTGGAAGGCGGCGACAAGGAGCATCTGGAACGGGGGAGGCGTGAAGACGCTGGACCGCGGGCCGGCGGGATGGATGAAGACGAAGGGAAAGCTGTCTTATTTAAAGATTGCAGGTGAGACGCGAGGAGCGAGCGAGCCGACTACCGAGCGGCGGCGCGATGTGATGAACAAGCTATCTGGGCTCGCCCGCTCGCCCGAACGCGGCCTTTCTCTGGCCTTTCTCTTTCCCACCGTTTGCTACTCGCCGCGCTATGCTCGGCGCCACTCCAGAGCGCGCAATTCATCCGCTTTGAGCCGCACTTCGTCCGCACCGCGGCGAGCTCCGCTCCTGTGCGGACTCTGCTAACCCCCTTCCCCCCTCTCCCCGTGCAGAGTCTGGACACATGGTTCCCATGGACCAGCCGGAGATCGCGCTCGAAATGATCCGGGAGTTGCTGGGAGGGAAGCTGTCTGGCGACAAGAGCCAGAATCTCGGCACGAGCGGCACTGTCACGTGCAGCAGTAGCGGCCCGTCTTCGACGCCTCCCGCAGTTTCCCCCGGCGGAGAAGAGTCGCTGCCATGCGCCCCGGCCGTCGACAGCAGCACGACGGTTGTTTGGGTCGGGTTCTTGGCCGTGTTGGGCTGCGCAGGAATGGTTTGGTGGCGGAAGAGGAGCGCGAGGGCTCTGGCAGGGAAGGATGGCAAGTACGTGAGGGTGAGCACGGGCGAGCAGGGAACTGCTACAGCCTCGGGCGATATTGAGCTAACATAATGTGGAGTGAGCAGGGTTTGCAGCAAGCAGGGAGCTGGGAGGGAGCTGTTGTATTGCTAAGGTTGTACCGGGTACAGGGTCGGGTGTTGAATGCGCGATGCGTACAACTGTAATACAGCAACCCTGCACACAACTGTAGGCGACAAGGCGACAACAACCGCACTTTGCGCCCGCATACCAGTGACTGTGCCTCTCAAAATGTCTCTACTCGTACTGCGGCGCTCCCGCCACATCATGCCGTCCCTCCTCGCCCATCGCCACCTCCCTCAGCGCCACCTGTCGTCCTCCAACTCCCCTCCTTCTGTTTCTTCAGAGCTTGCCCATCTCGCAACCTCTAAGAAAATCACGGCGCTCGGCGAGAACTTGACCTCCATCCTCGAATTCACGGAGCGCAACCATGCCACTTTTAACGACTACAACTGGGCGCGACTGCTCAACCAACTGAAGAGGCTCAGTCCCAAGAAACGTGACCTACTTAAACTTGATGCCCGGTTCCCCCTTCTCCTCACTAACTTATCGCAAGCGCTGCCCACCTGCTCCTCAACAAGCACCGGCAGCATCGTCCACTCGCTGACAATGCTCCAACTCATAGCCACGCAGGGCCCCTCCGCCCTCCGCGCGACCATTCCGCCTGCCGTCTTCTCTCGGATCACGGCCGACGCCGACAGCTACGTCACCACCGCAACTCCCTCCCACATCGCCTCTCTCGCCCTCGCCTACGCCACCCTCCACGTCCCTTCTACCGTCACTGAACCCTACTTCGCCGCAATAAATGCCCACGCTCAAGCCCTCGTTGACCGCAGCAGCACCCCCCCAATCGTCGGCCTCACTACCGCCTTCGCTCTCACAAAAATCCGCGGCGACGGCCTCTTCGAGCACATTCGCCGCCGCGCCGGCTACCTCGCGTCCACCGGCACGATCCCCGAACTCGCCGCCCTCCTCAAAGCATTCGCAATGCAGTCCTTCTATGCGCCCGCTTTGTTCCGCGCGGCCAGCGAGAAGTCGTCCCTCCTCTCCTCAACCGGCACCGCATCCGAGCTCGCTGACTGCATCAGGAGCTACGGCATGATGCGCTTCGACTCGCCGAAGATGCTGAAGGCTGTGAGCGGGAAGAGCCTGTTCATTCTAGAGACCGGAAGCAGCAGTGACGTGTCGGCTGTGTGCGTCGCGTTCGCACACCTGAACAAGGTCCCTTCTCTGTTCCGCGTGCTTGAAAAGAACCCCCACCTCCTCGACCGGTTCATCGATGGCGCACAGGCGCCGCATCTCTGCAGCTTCGTGTGGTCCCTGAGCACTCTCGGTCTGTGCTCCGAGAAATCGCAGCTGCTTGAGCGGGCGTGGGATCACACTTTGACGTTGCCGGTTCACCACTTCACCAAGTTTGAGCTCAACCAGCTGGCAATGGTGAGGGAGTTTGCGTGGAGCGAGGGCGTCGAACTGAGGGAGATGGGGGGGAATATGAAGCGGCAGGTCAAGGCGGCCGAGGTTGACGGCACGCAGATCTACGCGTCGGAGTACGAGGATTTGTGCAGGTAAGGAAGCGAGGGCAAAGCGCCGAGCGAAGCGTGTGTGACGAGCGACCAACACACGCCGTTTTTGTTCGCACTCGCTCGTTGCCGATTGAGCGCGATGCACCCAAACGGTGACCACTCAGCCCATCACCCACACGCTGTTTAGACCCTGTATTATATTGTCTCTTGCAAATCGCTTCTTAACCCCCCTCCCCCGCAGCACGTTGCTCGACGAGGTGGGGTTTGTCCACGTGCGCGAGTTCAGCGCGTTGCGGGAGAGTCGGTTGAGTCGGATTGATATGGCGGACGTTGGGAGGAAGATTGCGGTGGAGTACGATGGGGCGTATCATTACTTGACGGACGTTGAGAGGCAGGGGGCGGGTAAGGCGGAGAGATGGCGGGGGAGGGAGAACGGGGTCACCGTTGCGAAGAGGAGGTTGCTACAGAAGTTGGGGTGGAAGGTGGTGAATATCTCGTACTACGACGTGGCAAGGTTCGAGCGGAACGAGAGGGGCGGGAAGGAGGATTACAAGCGGTTTCTGAGGAAGAAGATAAGTAAAATGGAGCGATGAGCAAACTGCAGTTCCGACAGACGGACCGCCGACGCCGCTAGACGCAGTCACGAAATGGATGGATCCAAAAGATGCTCCTGCTCATAGCGATTCCAGAACACTGCCGAACACTAAAATCGCCCGCCAACAAAACGAGTTACAGCCCATTTGCTCACCCCGGACGCAAAACGCATGTTTCGCCCTTTTTGGATCTTGGACGAATATGGTGTTTTTTGTGTGTGCTGTAACTAATTTTTGGGGGGGCTATTGGTGTGTCTGGAATCGCCATGACCAGGCGCATCTTTTGATTATCTGTTCGCGTTTCGGATTTTCATAACGAGCGCGACCTCCACGAGTGAGTATATGTTGTGCTGCTGTTGGCCCCTTGTTTCGCGCGTGTCCACGGAGCACGAATCAGGCTCTTTTCCTCCTCGCGACGATTGAGCCAGAGGGAACAGGGCTGCTCTACATGCCATTACTTAGTCTGCGCCGCCACCGCGCCAATCCTCTTCCTGATGTCATTCTGGTTCCCCAAATACCTGCCCTGCAGAGGCTCAATCGCATCCTTGTGCTTCACCGGCCTCATGTTCTCGTCCAAGTCGTATACGAGCGGTACGCCCGTCGGGATGTTGAGGCCGGTGATCTCGTCCTCCGAGATGCCGTCGAGATGCTTCACGAGGGCGCGGAGGGTGTTGCCGTGCGCCGCGATGAGGATTTTCTTGCCACTCTTGATGGCGGGCACCAGCTTGGAGTCCCAGTCCTTCAGGAAGCGCTCCTCGGTGAGCTTGAGGGACTCAGTCCTGACCATACGCATGTGTGAGCGAAGGGGGCCAAGCATACGCACACGCACAAACACACGCACTGTGCGCCACAACACGCTCTGCTCTCGCTCGCTCTCTTTACCTGGGAAGCTCTTCGCGATCGACGTCATGGTAGCGCTCAATGTTCCCGGGGTAGTGGACGGAGTCGGTCTCGCACTCGGGAGGGGGGATGTCGTACGAGCGGCGCCACACGAGCACCTGGTCCTTCCCGTGCTTGTCCACAGTCTCTTGCTTGTTAAGGCCCTGCAGAGCGCCGTAGTGGCGCTCGTTCAAGCGCCACGTGTGGATGACGGGCGTGTACATCTGATCCATCTCCTCGAGCGCGAGGTAGAGCGTGTGGATGGCGCGGCGGAGGACGGACGTGTACGCTACGTCGAACTTGAAGCCCTCGGCGAGCATGAGCTTGCCGGACTCGCGGGCCTCGCCGAGGCCCTTGACAGAGAGAGGTACGTCAGCCCAGCCGGTGAACTTGTTCTCCTCGTTCCACGTGGACTCGCCGTGGCGGAGGAGCACGATCTGGTACTTGGCTGCAGAGAGCTGGGAGGACTGGGAGCCACCGCGGACAGAGGGGGTGATCAGGGAGGGGCGGTGGGCCAAGGGGCTCGAGAAGGCCGCAGAGGGCGTGAAAATTGAGAACAGAAGAGAGGCCAGCATCAAGGCGTTCATCATGATTATCGCTGAGCTGAGGAGGGGTATTAGTAACGGACTCTTTAAGGGCAGGATTGTCGGTTAGGGGCAAAAGGGGGAAGGGGTGCATGGTACAGCGTAGGCGGTTTGTGAGATAGAATGGGGGGCACGGTACTGAAACGAACGCCGATAGATGGAATGCGGTGTTGTTAGAGGGACTCTGCTCACTGCTCACACACGAAGTGGCCACGTCGTGTAACCATTTTCAACGCCATATTTAAGTCAAGAGATCCCTGTATTTTTACTCCAAGCGTTTAGCACTCGCTACGCTCGTGCGCGCCACAGCTGCCTCTCTCTCCACACTCTTGCCGCCTCTTCATGAACTACGGCATGCCTTTTCGCCAGCACCTCTCCATCTCTATTGTACCCTCCCCCCACGACGCACGCTATAGGAAATCCTCCCTCGACGCACCGCTCGATGACAAACCTATCACGCCGTCGCATACCTTCCACCGTTAGCTGTAGCTTCCCCAACCTGTCCTCGGCCAAGACGTCAACTCCAGCGTCGTATATGACTAGATCCGGCTCGCACTCCTTGAGCGCTTGTTCAATCGCCGGCTCAATCGCCTCCATGTACTCCTCATCCCCCGCCCCGCTCTCCAGCTCAACATCATAGGAGCTTCTCCTCTTCTCAAACGGGAAGTTCTCTTTCGCGTGTACGCTCAACGTGAACATCTTGTTCTTGAACAGCGGCTGCTGGCTGAAGTACGCCGTGCCGTCGCCTTGGTGCACGTCGCAGTCGATCACGAGGACGCGGGACACACCGCTTGAGACCGTAGAGAGGAGGTAGTGGGACGCGATCACGAGGTCGTTGAGGATAGTGTAGCCCGAGCCGAAGTTTGGGAACGCGTGGTGGGTGCCGCCAGCTATTGTGGTGGCGAGTTTGTAGTCAAGGGCAAGGGTTGCGGCGAGGCAGGTCCCAGAGATCTCCGCAAGTGTCCGGTTGACGACGATGTCAGTAAGACTGTCTTTGAAGCCGATCCTTTCGCGTTCTTCTTTCGTGAGGGTACACGTGAGGAAGCGGTTTACGTAGTCAGCGTCGTGGGGGGGAGAGAGGAGAGAGGGTAGGAAGGAATGCTGCGGGGTGTAGGTGTGCGAGGCCGAGAGGATGAGCGGGCTTTGCAGCTCGTTCACGATCGAGGTTGCTAGATGTGTGTGGGTGTCCTTGAATTTCATCATTGGGAACGCGTGTCTGGCGGGCCATTCAGGGGGGGAATAATGAGCGCTGTATACTATAGGGTGGTGGCGGGGGTTCACGAGGAGGGAGGGAGCGGAGAGCAGGAACGGATGGCGGAGGAGCCGCATGATGTCAGCAAGGCAAGCAAGTCAGGAAAGCAGTATCAGGCAAAGCAGGTAAAAAAGAGTTGTCAGGGGGACGGCAGACGAAGACTCGCGAGTGGCACGGCGATGCGGCAGCGTCAGCAGAAGGGAGGCTCGAAGGGCGGACGTTGTCGAGGAAAGACGAGCACGCTAGCAGAGCACAGCGAAAATGCCAGCTGCAATCTTTTCATTTCAGCGCCACGACCTGTGCCCTCACGTACGTGCCCTGTGCCTAATTAAATCCCGTGCAAATGCCTATTCCCTCAACGTCATTCCTCCAGAAGCGCTCCATGTCCTCCACTCCGATATCAAAGTGCCACAGGCTGTTCTCCTCGCACGTAATAGCCTCCTGATGTATATTGTTGTCCACCATGAAGTCGGTCTGGACAAGCTGCCGTCGAGCTCCCTCCTGGTCGCACATCACACCCACCATCACATCGTCCGCGTAGAGCCGCTTCCACGGCTGGTCTTTCCATTCAGCAACCTGCGAGCGCAGGGTGAATAAGCGCTGGCGAACAAAGGAGGGCGCCGGCAAACATGTGGGCGCGTTCGTTCGCAGCGGCCCTTTATGTGTGCGCCCCCTGTCTGTGTGCGCCTCCTGTCTTACCTTCACCGCCAAGTCGCTGGACAGAACATACGCATTCCCTTGCGCGAACCACGGATAGAAGGTGCTCGGGTACGTCGCGTAGTCGATTACCGAGCTGCGAGCGAACCCGCTGTCATCCGAACGAAGCACGACAATGTCCGCCGGATTCAGGAACCAGCCCGCGTACACCTTGCTTGGGATCTGGTTGAGCAGCGACTCGAACAGGGCCTCCAGCCTCAAATACACGTCGTCGTTCGACCGAATCACATAGCTGGCGCCGCACGCCTTCACGCCCCAATCGAACACGTTGATGACCTTGTGGACCATGTTCTTGTACGTGTCGGTGACGTTGACGACCACAATGTCGTTGTGGAGCAGCATCTCGTGCCGGATCGCCGCAGGGACAGCACCGTTTGCATCGAGACCGACGAAGAACGCGTACTCGACACGCACGTTGTGATGCAGGAGGGACTGTTGCACGGCCGGCTGCGAAAGCCAGGTGCGTCTAATGGTGTCGCGGCGGTTGGCGTTGTCGATGGCCGATATTATACCGATGGCGATCGCGGGGGATGTCGCGGGGTACGTCGGCAGCGGCCTCGAGTGGCAGAACTCGCCGACTCCGCCGACCTTGTCCCTCTTCAACGGATCCTTGAAGAACATCGGGTACTCCTCGACCGCAACACCGTCCGGCAAAACTCCTGGCTTGATAATGTCCTCATACTTGACATGCACGAGCTCATCCTCCCCCGTCCTGTTGAACAGATCCCCCCCCTCTCTGACAATCCGGTCAATGCTCTCCTCAATGTACTTCAGACTCCCGTCACCAGCGAATTCAGTGTGCGAGAAACTCTTCACCTTGTCAACGAAGCTCTCGGAATTGGCAGGGTCAAGAAAGTACGAAAAGTGCCACCCCGCATCGGTGAACACCCCCAGGCTGTTCGGCACGGGTCCTCTGGCAAACACCGCCATGTCCGGGGTCGGGACGTTCGTCTCGGGGCCGCCTGCCAAGCCGAGGACTCGACGGACTGTCGTGCCGTCGTAATGCGGCGCTAACTGCGACGCAATCACCTACCGATTAGTTTGTGCGTGTGAGCAAGGGTTACGCCAGTTTGCGCCTCCACGACGACTGTGTTACGCGCCTCCGCGAAGACTGTGTTACGCGCTTCCACTCCGACTATATAACCCACTGGCATTCGAACTCCCCCGCTACTCACCTGTATGCCTGGCCACGCGTTGGGCTTCCTCAGCTGGAAGTTGTAGTAGTACATGCTGCTCTCGAGCGTGACGATGCTCGGCGTGGCAGTGCAAGTGAGGAAGTTGGCGAGGGCTGCTGGGCGGGGGATCTCGTCGACGTCGCTCACTATTATGTAGCCGGGAGGGAAGGCGGGGGCTGGACTTGCTGGCTGGCTTTGGAGACCAGCGGCGTAGACGGTCGTTAACATGCGGCGTTGGTGATACTCTCTGTCCCATGCTGTGGTGCATTTCTTTGGGAAGGAGATGACGTGGGAGGATATCATATGGATGTACGGCGCGAATTCAGGATCCTTGCTGTACATGTCGCGATAGTAGAGGGGCTTGGGGGCGTTGGTGAAAGTGTGGGTTGCTTCGATGAGGATGAAGTTCGTGACAGGGCCATTGGGAGGAGCGAGAGTCCTGAGACGAAGAAGGAGGAGGGTGCGCTCGTTGAAGAAGGTGAAGGAGTCGGTCAGGGACGGGGGGGGTCCGGCATGTATGTGAGAGGGGGGGCAGGTGTGGGCGATTGTAATTGGGATTGGAAGGGAAGGGTAAATGGATACCGGGTTTTTGTCATTTGTGTCGGGGTGGTAAGCAGCGACAATATACGTCGCTGGAGGGATGGGCTCAAGGAAGAACGTGGTAATATTGGTGTCGCTGACTACGCACGTTAGAGTTTCATCGTTGACTGTCAAGCAGAGAGTGTAGGGGGGGGGGAGGGTGGTGTGGTACAGAAGTGTAAGGACTTGGGTTAAAATAGTTACTGGGGAAGGACCGTGCGGACTGAGGAGCGTGATCGCGGTTGGAGATGCGAGGGGGGCGAATGATGAGAGCAGGAGCAGCACGAAGATGCGCCCTTTAAGCATGCTGTGCAAGCGCCGCGACGTTATTTGTAATCTCGGAAGTAAATAACTACCAGAAATCAACACTCACGGCACGAGGCACGAGCAGCGCACGCCGCTGAGCCTGTATCTCTGGCACGCTGTCATCATTTGCAGTGCAGACATTATAGTCTCGTGTTGCCGTTGCTTGAGAATTAGAAATGCCCAAAATGCGGGACACTAAAAACGAGTTGGGGCGTAGGCTCCTCGATGTCGCAGACGGTTTGCTTTCAATGTTACCTTCTTCAATTTTCCTACTTCTGACACTCCTTTCCTTCCTAACAACTCCGACTCCTCCTCTGCCTCACTCCCAGCGTGCGACGAGCAAGAAGACGGCGCCCAAGAACTTGATGGCCGGAATCCTTCCTCCTTCCCCGCCGATCGCGTTGAGCATGACGGCTTTGTCGACGACCAGCCTCTCGATGTTCCTCGCGACATTGACCGAGTCCTCACCGTGCCCCTCCACAACCGTGCGCTCGATGTCGAGCGCGCGCACTCCTCGCAGTCCACAGGGTTAACCCCGCTCATGACGTCGCAGAAGGTGGCGTGCGAGGCGGCCCCAACGTAAATCTCTCCGTCGCCGGCGTCCTCCTCCTCGATCCTGAGCTTAGTGTTTTCCAGAATCTAGGCCTCGTTGCTTTCCCCAGCCATCCCCTGGAACAGCTCCGTGCACTTGGCGAACTTCTCGGCCTTGGCGAGCTCACGAGAGCTCTGGTTCTTCAGCCCGTCGATCGCCTGCGGCATTGCGGAAGGTGAGTGAGCGCGAAGGGGGGCGTGGCAAGTTTCACGTTTGACAATAGGAACAAGGGGATGGCGCTATGTGTCAATCTTACCTGCTGCTTGCTCTCGTAAACCTCGTTAGTGACGCGGTTGACGACATCGGAGGGCGTGTCCTTGAGGCGCTGGTGCTTCAGCTCGTCGATCGCCTGCGGCATTGCGGAAGGTTAGTGAGCAAAAGGAACAAGGGGATGGCGCTACAAGCTCAATCGAGCAAGAATA
>Ga0307985_10002033_pt1 | contig 11421 bp, 16 predicted proteins | sample EllFjometageno80_FD_203155 | JGI IMG/M metagenome (GOLD analysis project Ga0307985, IMG submission 203155) | Marine microbial communities from Ellis Fjord, Antarctic Ocean - #80 | ecosystem: Environmental > Aquatic > Marine > Unclassified | place: Southern Ocean | collected 2014-10-09 | reverse complement strand
GGAGCTTGGGCATTGTGGGAGGGGAGGAAGGGGACGAGCAGGTAGATTGGAAGAGGATGAGGGAGGGGTTGTTTGGGGGAGAGGAACGGTGAGGGGTATAGCGTGGGGGCAAGAGAGAGTGTTGACGTGTGCGAGGATGCAGAGGGGGGAAGCGAGTGTTGGTGCGGCCACAACAAACTATGCGGGCGAGGGCGCGAGATGCCACGATGAACGCACCTGTGCCGAACAGATGAGTGCGCAGGCGGCGCGTGCCACAATCGCGACACTGCAGACACACTCGTACCTCTCTATGCATGTTTTAGCGAGCGGATGAGCCTGGCGGCACAGTCTAACACTTCTTGCTCTCCATATCCGCCCCAGATGCTCTTGCTCTCCCTCTTCTTGGCGCTCGCCTCCTTCGCCCTCGAGGTCGCTTGCTTCTGGGACCTAGGAGGGGAGTACGTCGACTTGGACTGGTACTCCGACGGCTCGCACTCCGAGATGTTGAACTTCAGCATCACCCCAGACCAGTAAGCGCAAACGTCTACCGAGGCGAACAATCTCATCGTGGGCGCGTGGAGACGGGGCGGGACAAGGTCTCGCTACCGACGCCATGTATTGTGCCAGTACGTACACTCAGGATGGGTATCAGCAGATCTCCAACTACTACCTCGTTCGCGAGTTTGTCGCGTGCCCGTGCGGCAGCATGTTGGGGGATGAATACGACTTCCATCAGGTAGTTTAGGTGTAGATCTATGTAAGGTCGTGCGTTCAAGTAAGTTGCAGCAGGGTAGGATAATATATGTTGAATAGCACCGTTTCATGCGGCGCGTGTTTGAGACAATGTCGATGATTATTCGCCCCGTAACCCTGTGTACTGCCCCTCGTCGTTGAGCTCGTTGCAATTGGACTGTGAATAATGAAGACCAGGACGATGGCGGGCATTCTACTACTCGACGTAACAACACCTGCCTCGTCCGTCTTCGTTCGCGCTGCGCTCGGCCCCGAACACCCTGCCCAACTCCCTGCGACTTGCACAAAGCGGCAGCTTATCCTGGCCTGACCTTGTCCGGCCCATAATCAATCTAAAATCCTGCACCGAGCAGTAGTATTCCAGGGCAAGTCGCCGCACGCAGGTCTTCAACTCCCCTAGTAAATCATATTCGCCCCCTCCTCCTCTCTTACTCTTCACAGCCTAACCCTCCCTCAGTCCTGCCGTCATAGTAGCACCATGTCCTTCATTGAGCTCACGAATCCGGCGCACTTCTCGCGGCTGCTCTACGCCAACCCAGTCTGCATCCTCACCACGTCGCCATGCACGGGCTCGGATTCATCTGTCGACGAATCCTGCGCTGGCAAAGAAGAGGCTGTTTGCGAGGAGGAAGATGGTATTAATGACACGGCCGAACTCTCACCAGTCCCCCCCGTCCCCCCCCTGCCCCCCCCCTCCTTCCTCGCGAACACAATGATTCTCTCGTGGCTAACACCCAGCGACAACGCAGGCAGCCTGATCTTCTCCCTCTGTGCCGGCCGCTACTCCGCCCGAGCCATCGCCGACCACTTATCAGAGTTCGTCCTCTCAATACCGGTGGCTGGAATGGAGCAAACCGTCCTCCGTTGCGGCCAAGGAACCGGCAATCCAGCCACCTCCCCTCCCGCCGTCGCCACTCCTCACTGCACCAATAAACTCGCCTCTCCCCTCATCACTCCTTACTCGCTCCCGCCAACCCCCAACCCCCTCCCTCTCACCACCGTCCACCACGCCCACTTCACGCTCCCCGGCTGCGTCGCCGTCCTGATCGTTCAACCCACTGCCCTCCTCTCCTCCCCTCCCCCAAACTCCAACCCCTACAAATCCCACTACACGATTTCCGCAACGGTGCGTCGCGCGTGGGTTCGCACGGAGTACTGGGACGGCAAAGTGCTCGCCCCGACGACCCCCACGCTGCCCGGCGTGCTCTCGTTCCTCGGCAGCCAGCGATTCGGGGAGGTAGTGCCGTGCAAACCGAGGGAGGAGGATGACAAGAGGTGAGCAGCGGGCATGTGGCGACGCTAATTGGAATATAATAGGAGCGTGGTTTGTCATGAAAGATGTGACTTCACGTTTGATTCCTACCCTACCGCGACTTGAGCGCCATGAAGCAATGCTATCACAAGCCAGATCCTGCCCGACCTTGAACGCTCTGCCGTTAACCTTCTGAACCTACACCTACACTGACAACGTTCAAGACCTAGTCACTGGGATTGGGACAGGGCAAGCGCGAGTAAAAGAGATCGTCTCCACGTTGGTCGCTCGCGCACGTTGATCGGCGTGTTTTAATAGAGTGAATTACTCGCTCGAGTTGACGAGTAAAAGATATCGTCTCCAAGTTGGTGAACACACCCTACGAGCATGAGCGTGAGTAACAGAGCGGCGAGCGGTGTTGATGGGAGAGGAACAAGGTTAGAGTGCGTACAGGTTGAGCTCGTCAATGAGATATATGCACGTACACCAAGCCGGTCGTGTCGTCGATGCGCGTGAACGAGACGCTCGCGTATTTGGTGTCGGACGGAAAGAAGTTGGTGAAAGCACCACCAACGTTGGCGCCACCAATGACGTTCGAATCCTTGCAGACCGTCCACGCGCCTAAGAGGGAAGTGAGTGTTGGTTGGCAAGTTTCAGCAAGCAGGTCTGCCCTCAGTGGGTTACCTTCGATAAGCCAGCCAGCCTGTTGGCTGGACTCGGAGTAATCGCCCGCCGTCAAGCACACGTTAGGCGGCGTCGCGGGTATGAGGCTCGTGCCATCCATCTCATCCACCGCTCCGTAGAGCGCATAAAGCCCGGTAGGCACCTTCTCCGAACCCGCACAGGCGGGGAGGAAGAGGGAGGCGAGCGCCGAGAGCTTGAGGAGAGTGAGAAGGAGCATCTGGGGAAGGGGTCGGCGGGGGGGGAGGGGTTAGCGGGGGATGTGTAAACATGAGTGACGTGGAGTAGGCGAAGAATTCGAGGAGGGCGTTGCCGGGATCGGACCAGGATGTGCACCACATCGCGTGAGGCAAGATTGTTACGTGTAGCGGTGCTTGTTTTAGTAGTTCACGCGGTGTACGATGCGCAGGGTAGCGCATTCTTGTCTTGAAAAGTGCTTTATTTGTTCTCGTCTCACTTCTTCCCCCTCGCCAGGAGAGTGAGGCGAGCAGTGCTGCGAATGAGCGTGTATGTGGCCTTCCCCCTTTGCTCACAAAGTGTGGCAGACGTTCATGAAGGCCGAGGACCCGATCTACGTGCTCGACTACAACATCGATCGACTCCAAGTGGTATATGAGCAACCAGCTCGTCAAGCCGCTGACGCGGGTCTTCGAGCACGTGATTGACGACGTCGACCGCCAGCTGCTCAAGGGCGGCCACACGCGCAAGGTCGTCGTCGCGAGGAAGGGCAGCCTGATGAGCTTCGCCGTCAAGAAAGCCACGTGCATTGGCTGCAAGGCGCTCATGGACGCAGGGGGCGGCAACTTGTGGCGTGCGCTTGGTCAATGAGGACAATTCTACTTGAGCAAGCTACACGACTTGCGGTGGGCAGAGAGATACTACGCGGCGCAGTGGGCGGCGGCGGGAAGGATTCACGGCAGCGCCTTCTTGGGCAACATGTGCACCGGAGACGGATGCGCCTGCCAGTTCTACAGGAAGAAGAAGGCGCAGCAGGATATCAAGAAGTGCCAGGATGAGCTAGTCAAGTTCGGGTACTGAGGGTAGGAGGGAAAGAGATCATCTTAGTCAGCGAAGAAGCAATCTCTTGTGTGCGCATTAGAGTGTTTGCTATTTCAGATTTGCTATTTCTTCCCTGCTGCTAGTTCTTCCGTATGCGCCATCGCCCAGCTCTGACTCTTGTCCGCCTGCTTTTTCATGCCCTTGACGCTCACAAACCCCTCGTCTTTGGGCTCGTGTTTCTTCGTGCTCTTCCTCTTGGTCGTTTCCGGCACCTCCCCATTCTCCGCCGCCTCTTTGGCTCTCGCTGCCTTCTTCTCCGCCAGCTTGGCCTTCTTGAGTTGCGTCTTCCGCTTATGCTCTTCCTCCTGCGCCTTTAACGCCCCCGCGAATATTGGCTTGTCCTTCCCCCCCTCGACTTCAATGTTCTGGCTCCCCGGCAAATTCCGCTCGCTGTCGAACCCCTTTACCAACTTCCTCTTCTCTTTCTGGACAATATCTTGCGCAACGTCCATCTTCTTCCCAAGCTTCTTCACCCTCTCCGCCTCGTACTTCGCCGCGATTCTATTCGCCAGCAGGTCAATAATTGTCTGCTGCTGCAGCTTCTTCATCATCTCCTGCGCGAGCGAAAGACTGTCAGTTGAGCGGCCATGTGCGGGGGGACAAGGGGTCGCATAGGGCAGTCGCCTCGCGTCGCTTTCGCCTCACCTGCATTCTCACGCGCTCGTCGTCCCAGAAGCTCGTCCCCAGACACCTCTTCTGCAAAGTATCCTGCATCAAGTACATCGGTCTCAGCAGCGACTCGGTCTTGCTATCAAGCCCCAAAAACTCCTTCCTGCTAATATGGCCGTCCCCGTCCTTGTCCAAGCTACCGAACACAGCGTCGCAAAGCTTCTTGATCGCCTCGGGCACGTGCGCGCTCGACTCTGCCACCATCTTCTCTATCTGATGCTGGTACAAGTTCCCATCATGCACCTCATCATACAGCTCAAAGACATACTCCTCCAGCAAGTCCTTCGTCATGATACACAGGTTATAAAGCCCCACCGTGAACTCCGTAGGGTCCAAGTTCCCCGCGCTCCCTCCCTTCTTATTGAAGTCCATCGCGCCGAAGCACCTTTCGATGAACGGGACGTAGCACGATTCCAACTCCAGAAACTCAATGAACTCCTCCAAGCTTATGCTCCCGGACACATCCTCGTCCATCTTCTTGAAGAACAGAAGGAACTTCTTGACGGCCTTTTCAGGGACTGACAAGTGGTTCAACACCGCCTCGACCTCCTGCTGCGACTTGTTCAGCTTCTTCTTCTTGACCTTCTTCTTCTTGGGAGTTGCAGCATCACTGGAAGTGCCTTCACCGGAGGTGTCAGAGGTGGGGTTCAGCTTTGCCGATTTTGCTGCACACGCGCCCATTGCTGTTTACAGTCCACAGTCAGGGTTAGGGTTCCTGCTTGTCGACCTGCTATTACTGCTCTGTTGATCCCTGTTGGTCCCTGCTACACTGCTACACTGCTTGCCCTGGTGCTGCTTGTCCGGTCCAGTCTGCCAATGTAGCTTGCACCGGTGCTGCTTGTTCTGATGCTGGTGCTGTTGCTTGCCCTGGTGTTGCTTGCCCTGCTGCTGCTTCTTGTCCTGTACGTTGGCCTGGTGCTACTGCCTGCCCTGGTGCGGGGTTAGGGTTGAGGAAGTTAACCCCTTAATTTTGTGGACCAACTTTGAGTACAGAAACTGGCGGCTGGGCCCCAACGCGACCTATTCACACTCAACTGCCCAACCACGGCTAACCCGGCTAACCCGGCTAACCCGGCTAACCCTAACACAAACACAAACTGTTGAACCCTACTCTACCCTACCAGCGACCAAAGACGCCCCCCGGTTTCCACAAGCCTTTGACGAACGCCCCCTTCATAAGCAACTCGTCTTCCAGTAAGTACCAACAAATCCAGTGCCCCCCACCAGGTGCCCTCCCACCTGACTGCCCACCCCCACCTCACTGCCCACAACAACGCCCGGCAATCACTAACCCACCTGCTCCTCTAACCCACCTGCTTAGCCGCTGCTTAGCCTGTGTCTGCTCTTAGACCCATGCAAGCCTCTCTGTTGCCGGAACCGTCCTCAATGGATGCCGCGGGGTTAATGGATAGTGCGGGGTTAGGGTACATTGAAGTCTCTCCAGACATGGACGAGTCGTCACTGGCGCTACTCAGGACCGTCAACGGGACATTTACTGAGATGGAGTTCGGCAAGGGGGGGAACGGTAACATGTATAATTTGGATGCTCAGGCTCAGGCTCAGGATGCTCAGGCTCGGGATGCTCAGGCTAAACCTACGCAACCTGAGTCTGCGTACGAGTCGACCATTGATGTCGCGACGAGGTCCATGGCCGCAACCATGTTGGCGTTGGCTGAAGAGATTGGGAACGAGAGCCATAAGGATGCGGAGGGTTTGGGACTAATGATTGGGAAGAACTTCCATCGGCATATTCAAGACGCTGGGAAGTACCTCGAGATCCACAAGCTGGGCGCGAATCAGAGAATTGAGATGAAGTCCCGCCAGGAGAAGCTCGCGAGTGCCGTGAGTGACGGCGTGATGGTGTCTGTGGGGAAAGTCTCGAGCAAGTTCAACGCGAACATTGCGAGAATGATCGAGAGGAATCGGGAGATGTTCGACCAGGCGCTGGAGGATCACAGCGCGAGCACGAAGAAGCACCTTAGATGGGTCAACGAGCAGTTCGCGAACAAACTCACCACGGCCAGGCAGGCCAACAGGGAGGAAATCAAGGACACTATTGCGCTTGATAAGGCGTTGTTGAAGGAGAGGATGAGGGAGGTCAAGAGGAGGCAGGCTGCGGAGATTGAGGTACGAAACGCGACAACGCGTTGTGCATACGAAAACTCTGAACACGCACGCACGCACGCACGCACGCACGCACGCACACACCCATTCACACACACACTAAGCACTAAGCACTACGCACACGCGCGCGCCCCTTGCTCACACATACATATATACGTAGGTGGTTCGGAATAGCTTCAAGGACGAGATTGACAAAGCAATGGAAATGAAGGAGCAGGCCATGACGCAAAAGATGGTGGCGGAGGCGAACATGAAGAAGTACTTGGAGATGTCGAATACGGTGAGGACCCAACGGGATGCCGAGATTGTGAAGAACGAGGCGACCGCGAACGAGGTCAAGAGGATGCAGAAGCTGCTGAGTGAGAAGGTACGTGCGCGAGCGAAGCGAGTGTATCTCATTGACGAGCTCAACCGAGCGAAGCGAGTGTATCTCGTTGACGAGCTAAACCTGCACTCACGAGCTCTACCTGCACTCACGAGCTCTACGTGCACTCACGAGCTCTACCTGCACTCACGAGCTCTCCCTGCTCTCACGAGCTCAACCTGCACTCACGAGCTCAACCTGCACTTCAACCTGCACTCACTCTCGCATTTCTCCTCTCTCCCCCCCCGCTGCACGCTTCGCTTCGCCCACATCCTTTGTGCACACCGCCCCCCCCTTGTTCACATATATGTGTGGCCGTCGCTCACACATGTGTGTGCAGGATGCCGCGTTGGACGAGATGGAGGACCGGTTGGAGAAGTCTGCGGTCGAGCAGAAGGCCCTCAGTAAGAAGTTTGCGCAGCAAGGGAAGGCGCTGAAGAAGCTGGAGGAGAAGAGGATGCAGGGCAACTTGTCGCCAAGGGTGCCCAAGTCGCCGACGAAGGAGGAGGAGGAGGCGGCCATAGCGTTGAAGTACGAGGAGGAGAGGGCGAGGATTGATGCGGAGGAGAAGTTGCGAAGGGAAGCCGAAGCAGCTACGGCGGAGGCGAGGGACAAGATGGGCGAGGGGAGGTCCGAGCGATTGAAGACGGTCGTTCAGACGTTCAGCTTCACGCCGGCCAAGATCATCAAGGGGATGGCGGAAGACGCCGAGGCGAACTCCAGGGCGAGTATCAGACAGATAAAGAAAGCGGCTGACGATTTGGCGGACGCCTCGTCGCTCACGGACGGCCAGTCCCTTACTTCAGTTAACACGGAGGTGCCGGTGGTGATGGCGCAGACGCACGATCCTGCGCCGCCTCCGAGGTCGCAGAGCGACCCCTCGGTCGAGGAGAAGAAGAGGCAGACTCCCGAGGAGGAGAAGGCGGATGCCGACGAGCTGCACCACACTGAGCAGGAGCTGAAGAAGATGGAGCTGATGGAGAGGGAGCAAAACCTCCGGCAGCAGCAGCTGGAGCTGAAGTCGATGGAGAACTGTATCGCGAACAATCAGCGCGATCGGAACCTGTCGTTCGCGGTGAGGGAGGACAAAGCGCACGTCGACATGAACCCAACCCTTCACGGCGACGCGAAGCTTCTGCAGGAGCTCGGCGAGAAGCAGGAGAGGATCGAGCATCTGGAGCACAGGCTGAATGTGCAGACAAGCGCACCAACTGTGCCGCAGCAGGTGACCGCCGCGACGCAGATGTCGCCGAAGCACGAAGGTGCTCGCGCTCCTGCGAGCGCGACGGCGGCCACGCAGATGTCGCCGAAGCACGAGGCCGCGTCACCAACGCAGTACTCCGTGTCGTCGACGTCTTCGCTCGAGATGGACAGGATGGACGTTGAGGAGGACGACGACATTAGCGAGACAACGTGGAACGACTTGCGCATGGGAGCGCACCCGGTCAACGAGTTGGCGCCGAGTCCGCCGCCGCAGGAGGAAGAGATGATCGTGTTCGAGGCGAGGAGGACCAGGACCGCGAGTGGGGCGTCACTGCTCGATAACGTGAACATAAACAAGGACAGGTGCAGCCCGTCGACGCTGGCGGGGGTGGAGGAAGTGGCGGAGGAGTCGCCGATGCGAGGGAACATGCACGCGAGGCCGAGGGAGAAGGAGAGGGCGACGGTTGCTGTTGAGCAGCCGGAAACGGATGAGACGAGGGCTGATCAGAGGGATCTGAGGGAAGAGAGGAGGAGCATGGAATATGTGCAGGAAATTGCGGATCTAAACGAGCTGCATCGGCGCGAGATCGAGCAGGAGCACATTTTCATGCTGACGAAGAAAGTGGAAGAGCTCACGGTACAGCTTTCGAAGCAGGGCAGAGCCACTGAAGAGCTGAGGTTGTCCGTGAGCGAGAAAGAAATGCTGCTCACGGAGCTTATTCGACGGCTCAAGAAGAGCAACAAGGAGAAGCAACTGGTGGCCGGGAAGCTGCAGAAGATGGAAAGCGTTTACGCGAACAACGTGACGATGCGGCAGATGGGCTTGAGCGGCTCCAACTTCGAGGGGGGCGGGGCTGTGGCGAGGCCGAGCACGGCGGGAGAGGCTACGGGAGGGTTGAATATGAGCGGCGCCAACATCAGGCGCGCTGTGAGCAGTAGTAAGAAGACCAGAAAGATCCGAAGCGATCTCAAGCAGAGCTTCTTCGCTGAATAATGAACTGTTTCACTTCCAAATAAATAGCCGCTAATCTAGATGCTCGTGGCCTCCCACCGGCTCCTGCTCCGGCTCCTGCTCCGGCTCCTGCTCCGGCTCCTGCAGCGGCCCTCCCCCCCCCCTTAACCTAGCCTCCCACCCTGGATACAGACTGAACACGAACCCCGCCGCAAAATAGTACGCATCCCGAAGCCACCCCCCCTCTCCCGGCCCCTGCATCGCCCCAAACGCAAAACTCTCGCCCCTAATCCTCCTCAGCTGCCCCCTCAAGTCCCCCTGTTGCGGCACAGGGGGGGGCGCAACATTGTCCCCCTCCTGCACCTCCTCCCCTTCCCGTACGGGAGCCTCCTCCCTTGGCGCGGGCTGCTCCTCCCCAAACACCTGTTCCATCAAAAACTTCCAGAGACTAGTACTCCTCATCCAAAACCCCAACAGCCCGACCCACAGATACACCAACTTCCGCGCCACGGCAGGCGGCATTTGGAAGGACATGGACGTGGTCGTGACGGTGGTGGTGAGGCGGAAGGTTATGAGGAGGAAGAGCATGGACAGTTTGACGAGGAGGGCGATGTCTTCGGTGGTGAAGACGTTGAGAGGGGCGAAGAGGGGGGGGAGGGGGGGGTCGAGAGGTAATCCGGCGGCTGCTGGAGGGGCCTCAACCCTCACCCCCCCGCTCTCCACGATGTTCTTCAACGCCATCACCTGCTGCTGGAGCGCGGCGATGACGGTCGCTTGGGATGAGAGCTGGGAGTGTAGGTAGGATTGGTGGAGAAGCGTGAGGGTGTCTGGATCCATTGTGAGCGAATTGAGAGTGGGGGGAGCAGGGGTGGAGATTATAGGAAGGGAAGCGATGGTGGGTTGGGGAGGAGTCTTCTGCTCGAGCGACTTCAAGCGGAGGAGCCGGAGAGCTGAAGTGTCAGGTGCGGGGGAGGGGGAGGTGGGGGGAGAGGGGGGGAGGGGTTCCATGGCAGCGCAGGCGTGAACAGGCGATGTGCTGTTAAGCGATGTGCTGTTAAGGGGGGAGGAAGGAGCTGCGCGTTGTAGGCGACTAGGGTCGGATAACCTGTAGGTCGGGGAGGTCGAATGAAGCGGATGAGCGGATGGGATAGTGACTAGTGGCCGTCGCAGTGTTGAAGATGATATGCGAAAATCGCCAAAAATCGCCATCTCGCCCACAACGCGACGCTCAACAAGCACCGCTAAGTTTCGAGTGAGGCATCCAAGCGAGAGCTGCCAATACTCGCTAACCACACGCTAGTTCACCACCATCCCCCACTCTCCTCGCTAACCAGCGTGAGCTGGTACGGCCATCTCCTGGCCCCCTTTCTTTGACACTGCAAACCTTCAAACGAGCGACAAGCGAACACCGCAACTCCTCATGCTCACACTCGCCGCTCCCGCAGGACGATGAGTGCCCTGTACAACCTCACGGCAAACCTGCAGTGGCAGGTTGCTATCACCCACATCCAATCCCTCGCAGACGGTGACGCGGCCGATCAGATCTTCTTCCAGGACAAATACGGTACGACTGCCATCACGTGGGCCTGTTGCTACTCGGTGCCACTGGAGCTCGTTCAGCTGATGATCACGAAGGCCAAGCTCGACTCGATGAAGATGTGCCTGCTGGCCATCAAGGACAGCACTGGGTGGACTCCCCTTCATTACGCTGCTCGCTTCCACAGCGACCCCGCCGTTTTCGTGCTCTTGATCCGCGAGCACCCCCTGGCATCCGCGAGCACCCCCTGGCGCTGTGCGCAACCAGTAGCGGCGGTAGCACTCCCCTGCAGCTCGCCATCCTCCGCAACCGCCCCGCTCCGATCATCTCCCTCCTCACCTACGCCACCAACGCCCTCGCAGCCCGCGACTACACCGCCCTCGCCGCCCACGTTCACATCACCTCGCGCGCCATCAACCTCGCCATCCTCGGTCCCCGCCTCGCCGTCCGCACTTCGCTCCTTCTCTGCCTCAAGCACGTGCACCCCGACGTGCCCGTCGCTCCTACGGAACCTCTCGACCTCCGCCTCGACCTCCGCCTCGACCTCCGCCTCGACCACGCGCTCCTGTGCAAGGATGTCTGGAGCGTCATTCTCTCTTACGTGTAGGATGAGAGGAGAAGTAAGTGTCGAAGTCAGCTATGTTATGTGAATGGAAAAACTGTACCCCGGACTTCTGGCGCTCGCTTAACAACATACCAATTCTCCAAATTGATCTTGTGAGTACAAGCGCTGTTGCGAGGCCCTCGCATTCCACGCAGCTGCCCGACTGGCGGCCACACCCACGGACGCTAGACCAGTGCCGCCCGCCCGGGCGGGGGGGGGGGGCGGGGGGGGGGGGGGGGCGGGC
>Ga0307985_10002032_pt1 | contig 11421 bp, 14 predicted proteins | sample EllFjometageno80_FD_203155 | JGI IMG/M metagenome (GOLD analysis project Ga0307985, IMG submission 203155) | Marine microbial communities from Ellis Fjord, Antarctic Ocean - #80 | ecosystem: Environmental > Aquatic > Marine > Unclassified | place: Southern Ocean | collected 2014-10-09 | reverse complement strand
TTCCTACTGTTATAGATCGTAAACAAATATCAGCAATGGAATGGGGACAGGGACAGAAACGCTACTACATCAATAAACGTAGCGGGAAAAAGCTAACCATCACACAACAAGTAAGGTTAGCGAGGGCTGATGCTATCTTGAAAGCTAAGCAGGTAGCTCAAGGCATTAGAGTTGTGACTCTCATTGAGAAACTGTGTGCTACATGCAACACAATCAAGAAGGCGGTAGAGTTTAACAAGAGTACAAAGCGTAACGATGGCTTACAACTTAGGTGTAAGAGATGTCAAGCAGTAGCTAACGCTAAGTCCTATAAACGTAGACAACTAAAGGAGACACAAGAGATGCCAGAGTTTAAAGGAACTATGGAGTCTTTAAATAATTTAAAGGTCTTTAAAGTTCTTTAAAGTTCTTTAAAGAAAGGAGTAAGAGAACAATTAAATACAGTTTTAAAGAACTTTAAAGGCATTATAGTTAGCTTTAAAGTTAGGTCAAGTGTGATTTGTTGTTGCAAGTAAAGATAGTTTAAGTTAAACTAATTTTAAATCAACTGGAGTAAGAACCATGAGTACAGTAATACCAATGTTCAGTAACAATTCAGCCCTTCAAACTATAAGAGATGGAGGTTATGGATCAGCAGATTTTGATGTTGAGACTGCACCTCTAACTTATCTGCCTGATAGTCATGGCATTAAGTTTCTTAGTTCTAAGTCTGTTATCTATAGGAAAGATACAGGTGCTGAGTTAGGTGTACATGGTCGAGGATATAAAGCAGTGCCACCTAAAGCTATGATAGATAGTGGGCGGGATATCTTAGAGCGTTCACCTCTAAAGTTAAACAACATGAAGGAAAGGATAGACACTTCACATGATGGTGCTAGAACTTTTGTGCATTGGACTTTACCAGAGCATACATATCAAACACCTGATGGTGATGAGGCATCCTTGAGTCTGTTAGCTATAACATCTTTCGATGGTACATGGCCTTTCATGATCAGTGCAGCAGCAGTACAGTATGCTTGTACTAATCAACAAGTGTTTGTTACAGGTGAGGTGGCAGTATATAAAGCTAAGCACACTCAGTCTTTAGACATAGACCACGGCGGCAGAGTTATTACTAAGTGCCTATCAATCTTTGAACAAGAGCGTGAGCTTTGGAGAGCTTGGCATAAGAAAGAACAGACTGATCGTCAAGCGTTTAATTGTTTTGCAAGGACGTTGAAAGCTACGAAAGCTTTGGAACTTTCCGGTGAAGGTCATCAACCTGAAGATATCTTAACCAAAATGCCACGCCGTAACACTAGCTTGGAGTACATGTGGAACAAGTGGAACTCTGTATATAGAAAGAGACTTGGTGCTAACTACTGGGCTGTCTACAATACGATGACAGATTGGTCAACTCATGCTCCATCAGCTAGAGAAAGCACTATGGTTAATATAGCTTCGGTTAAGAACCAACGGCATGAAGCTATCCGGTCTGCTATTGTGTCTAGTGACATGAGGAAAGTAGCATGACATTTATTCTATTTGGACAGGCACTAACCTTTGAGTTTAGAAACGGGGTCGGCTTAGACTTAGAGTTTACTAACTCAAGGTTAGTGTGGGTAGTTACAGATCCAGAAGAAGAAAACGTAGAGATCGTTCAGTTCAACGGTATGCTAATTAGCTTACCGTTTGTTGTGATTAGTTACGGTCTTTGTTATGCAATGGAGGAGGATCTTTAATGGACGTTAAGTTATTGAGTTATAGTCAGGCTCCAGATTTTGTTGCTGTGATGCCAGAACCTAGTTCGTGGAGTTCTAATGTTAAACCTACGCCTAGCCTATTAGATCTGGTAGCTTACTGTGCAAGAGTAAGTAACCCAGAGAACCAAGACAACAGGGAGACAAGCAAGAAGTTAATAAAGTATTTGATTAAGCACCAGCACTGGTCACCACTTGAGATGGTCAGTGCTTGTGTGGAGGTTACAACTACGAGAGATATAGCTAGACAAGTACTGCGACATCGTAGCTTTAGCTTCCAAGAGTACAGCCAGAGGTATGCTGACCCAGTAAATGAAGATAGCTTTGAGTTTGTTATACGAGAGGCGAGGCTTCAAGATCCTAAGAACAGGCAGAACAGTACGCCGTCTGAAGATAGTGACCTTAGTGCTAACTGGGATTGGCAACAGGAGCAGGTGATCTCTGCTGCTAAGAGAGCATACAACTGGGCGATACTTAATGGCATTGCCAAGGAGCAAGCAAGAGCAGTTCTACCGGAGGGTAATACCGTCAGTAGATTCTGTATGAATGGAACACTGCGTAGCTATATTCATTACATCGAATTGCGTAGTGCTAATGGTACTCAGAAGGAACACATGTTATTAGCTGAAGCAGTAGCGTCAGTCATTGCAGATGTGTTTCCTTTCAGGGAACTTATAAATTAAATAACTTAGGAGGATTACTATGAAAGATAAAATAAAGAACACGGTACTCTCTGTACTAAGCACACTAGTAGAAGGATTACTAGGTATTAAAACTAAAATAATAGATATGATTGAAGAACTAAAAGTAAAAATATTAGACTCATGTGATGATGTATCACAGATGATGGAAGAAGGAAGCGAGGAACTAACGGAACGCTTTGGGTCAAGGACTTTCTTAATTTTTAAGGCTGTCTTGATGCTATCTTCTTTCGCATGTTTGATTGCTTTAATTACTTTGATCATGTAGCTTGACCAGCACCACCCTAGTTGTTAAACTTAATTTTCATTTAAACTAAACCAAGGTATTTATAACATGGCTATACTACAAGGCGCTGCTTATTGGGCAGCAGTAACAACTCCCAACACAACTTTTGAACCTGTCTATTCGGTCAATCTTATTGTTGATCAAGAAGTTGCTGATGACTTTCAGTCGAGGGGCTTCAACATCAAGAGTATGGATGAAGGCCCAGCCCTTATCATCAAGCGTAAGGTCAATGGCCCCAACGGTATGATAAGGCAAGCACCTAAGCTAGTAGACAGACACAAGAATCCTCTCGATGCAAGAGTCGGTAATGGTTCTAGTGTTAGGGTACAGTACAAAGAGTGGGAGTCCACTTGGAAAGGTCAGGTCTTCAAGGGCTTAGACTTCCAAGCAATGCAGGTTGTTGATCTTATAGAGGTTGGTACACCTGATGGTGCAGAGTTCGATGACATCGACACTGACATGGAGGATGAGCTATAACATGAATACTGTGGAGATAGACGGTGTTACATACGATGTCTCCTTGTTTTCACAGGAGGGGCAGCAGATCTTTGCTGTCCTTCTTGAGAACAACAAGAGGCTACAGGAAGCTGAGATAGCAACTGCTATCTATAAAGCTTCGGCAATTACTTTGATTGATAGGATAAAGAAAGAAGCAGTTGAACGATACTCAACACCTAAGTCTCTGGGAGAAGAGCTTGCTTCGGACTACTAACTCTGCCAAATAAATAAAGGAACAATCATGGCATTCGTAAAAATGCATTTACCCTGCACACTATGTTCATCGAGTGATGCAGCCGGTCTTAATGAAGACGGCTCCGCTTTTTGTTTTAGTTGTAGAGGATACATTAAAGATTACGAAGGAGTAACAGAAGAAAATATTATAGAAGAGAACGAGTTTGAAATTCACAAAAGGAATAAGAAGATGGAAGACTTTGATCAACCATCTGCTCAAACATCAACAGGATTCGTAGAGCTTACTGACCGTAAGATTAGTTTAGAAACCGCGAAGAAGTATGGAGTTAGAGCAACAGTAATAAATGGTGAGGTAGTTACCCATCAGTACCCCTACTACAATGGGCATGAGCTAACAGCAACGAAGGTTCGTAAAAAGAATAAAGACTTTCGTTGGAGTGGCAACTCAAAAGAAGTAGGACTCTTTGGAGAGAATCTTTTCAAGGGTGGTGGTAAGTTCATTACACTGACAGAAGGTGAGTGTGATGCTATGGCAGCTTATGAACTGATGGGCAGCAAGTGGCCTGTAGTTTCAGTTAAGTCAGGTGCTTCCAGTGGAGTGAGTGACGTTAAAGCTAACTTAGAATATCTAGAATCCTTTGAGGCTGTTGTCATTAACTTTGATAATGACAAGGTAGGTAAGGAAGCAGCGATAGAGATAGCTAAGTTGTTAACTCCCGGCAAGGCTAAGATCATGACGCTGCCGGTAGACTTCAAGGATGCTAACGATATGCTACGCCAAGGTCGGCACTCAGCATATGTTAGCTGCTTCTGGGAGTCAAAGATCTATACGCCATCCGGTGTACTAAATCTTTCTGAGCAGTTCGCAGCTTACCAAGAGCTACGCAATAATAAAGTAGAGGCTATCCCTTATCCTTGGTTTGGTTTAAACACTAAGCTAGAAGGACTTAGGGCTGGTGAGCTAGTGACTCTTACTGGAGGTACAGGGCTAGGTAAGTCTTCTGTTACCAGAGAGCTTGAGCATTGGTTGATCGAGCAGACCACAGATAACGTGGGTGTAATAGCTCTAGAAGAAAGCTGGTCAAGGACAGCCGAAGGTATTATGGCTGTCGAGGCTAACGCTAAGCTGCACCTTGACAGCGTTAAGGCTAAGTTTACTGACGATGAACTGGATACTTATTTTAAGCGTGTCTTTATGGGGGACAACGAGAACCGTGTATGGATACACTCTCATCATGGTGTAAATAATGTTGATGACATCTTCAGCAAGCTACGCTATATGATCATAGGCTTAGATTGTAAATGGATTGTACTTGACCATCTCCACATGTTAGTTCTATCTACATTAGAATCTGATGAGCGTAAAGCTATCGACGGTATTATGCACCGGCTCAGAATCTTAGTAGAAGAAACAGGATGCGGTATGGTTCTTGTCTCACATCTCCGAAGGGTTGATGGTAACCGTGGTCATGAGAATGGTATTGAGACAGGACTCAATCACTTGCGAGGCAGTCAGAGCATTGCACAACTTAGCGATTGCGTGATAGCTCTTGAACGTAACCAACAATCTGACGATGAGTTAGAAGCTTCAACAACTAAGGTGCGTGTCCTTAAATCTAGGTACACTGGAGATGTAGGTGTAGCTACTCACTTGCTCTATGATCAGGAGACAGGTAGGCTTAGGGAGACACACCTCGCAGACCCAGATGAATTTACCGGAGATGAGCTATGAGTAACTTAGTGTTTGACATCGAAGCTGATGGGCTTACGCCAACTAAGATACATTGTATTGTTGCTATGGATGTAGACACTAAGGATGTGTTTACGTTTGACAACACCCAGTTAGAAGAAGGCTACAGCATGTTACAGGCTGCAACCAAACTGATCGGGCATAACATAATTGGATACGACATCCCTGTAGTTGAAAGGCTAGGACGCATAGACCTTTCTGATAAGAAGGTTGTCGATACACTAGTGTTATCCCGTTTGTTTAAGCCTACCCGTGAAGGTAACCACGGCCTAGAAGCTTGGGGATATAGGCTAGGCTTTAAGAAAGGAGACTTTGGTGAGCAGGAACAGGCGTGGGAAAAGTATACACCTCAGATGCTAGAGTATTGTAAGCGTGATGTAGTGTTGAATCATAAAGTTTACAATGCTTTAAAGCATGAGAGCAAAGGCTTTACCCCTACTTCTGTAAGGATAGAACACGGCACAGCTAGGATAGTAGACCAGCAGCGTAACAATGGTTTCCTTTTAGACATCAGGAAAGCTATGGGTCTTGTCGCTATGTTTGAAACCAAGCTCTATGAATTAGAAGAAGAAGTCCAGAAAGAGTTTCAGGCTACCGTCGAGAAACAGATACTGACCCATAGCTACACAGCTACTGGTAAGGTAGCTAAGACAGCAAAGGATCAGCATGGTAAAGGTGTAAGGCTAACGGACAAGGAGTACGAGACATTCACCATGTATCAAAACCCTAAGCCTATCATCCGCGAGACTACAACTGATTTTAATTTAGGATCTAGGAAACAGATAGGCGAGTATCTTATTCGCTCTGGTTGGAAACCTAAGAAGTTCACACCTACCGGACAGCCTATTGTAGATGAAGGTATACTGAAGAAGGTTAAAGGTATACCTCAAGCCGCTCTGATTGCTAAGTATCTAATGATCCAGAAACGCTTGGCTCAAGTTAAGAGTTGGCTGAAAGAACTGGACGATGACACTGGCAGGGTACATGGTTATGTTAATCCTAATGGTGCTGTGACAGGACGTATGACACACTCTCATCCTAACATGGCACAGATTCCTAGTAGTAGTTCACCATATGGTAAGGAGTGTAGGTCTTGTTGGGTAGTCCCAAAAGACTATAAGCTAGTAGGCATTGATGCTTCAGGCTTAGAACTTAGAATGCTTGCACACTATTTAAACGACGAGGGCTATACAAATGAAATCCTTAACGGAGACATTCATACCGCTAACCAAAAACTTGCAGGACTTGAATCTAGAGATCAGGCGAAGACATTCATCTATGCACTCCTATACGGAGCCGGAGATGCTAAGCTTGGAACAGTGGCTGGTGGAGGCAGAGAAGCTGGCAAAAGACTTAGACAGTCTTTCTTTGATAATCTCTCATCATTTAAAACTCTTACAGGAAGGGTGCAAAGAGAAGCAGCGGAAGGATATGTTAAAGGGCTAGACGGGAGGAAGCTAACTGTACGCTCTGCACATTCGGCTCTCAATACATTGTTGCAGGGTGCAGGGGCTATCAGTATGAAGCAAGCCCTTATACTTTTAGATGGTAAGTTAAAATACTTAGACGCTAAGTTTGTAGCCAACGTCCACGATGAATGGCAGATAGAATGCCATGAGTCTGTAGCAGACCAAGTGGGTCAGCTTGGAGTTGATGCTATCATCGAAGCAGGGAAGGTACTTAACCTTAACTGTCCATTAGATGGAGACTATAAAGTCGGGGAGAACTGGAGTGAAACTCACTAAGATAACTAAACCTGAACCAGAAAGATTTAAAATACATCCCGTTAAAAAGAATTGTATCTTTCAAGACGGGCAGTGGTGGTACACAGGATACGCTAGTGGAAGTGGAAGAAGAAGGAGAATGGAACCTTTGATTGAAAGAAATAAACAGCGTATGTATGTAGGCGGTAAATATATATCTAAGTCTCATCCATTACATAAGCCCGGAACTTATAAAGATTTTTCTTCAGTAGCGTTTTCTTCACTAGAAGGATACGAGAATTCTACTGAAGGCTATGTGTATATTATTTCTAACCCTGCGTGGGAAGGCTGGCATAAAGTAGGCATGGCTGTGGATGCTTGGGATAGGCTTAGAGTATTCCAAACCTCTTCCCCTTTCAGGGATTTTCAATTAGAATACTGTAAGTATTTTAAAGACAGAAGAACTGCTGAAGCTGAAGTGCATGGGCTACTAAGAATTCTACATACTCCAAGCAAAGGCGAGTGGTTTCAATCTCCTGTAGAACAATTAAAAAAACATATACAATCTATTAAAGGTGAGGAACATGGATCTATCGACGTTAGTACCTGATATTTATCAGCATCTAGAACTTCTTTCAGATGGTACTCCTCTTCCTATCTCCGATAAAGAGATAGATGAAACTACAGAAGCTATAAGAAGTTGTTTGATTGCGTGGGCTAGGCCAGAAGAAAGGAACAGGGACTTCACTGTTCGTATGTCTAACGTAGGGAAGCCTGATCGTCAGCTATGGTATGAGAAAAGAGATCCTGCTGGTAGAGGTTCTATTGATGCACCTACCCAAGTTAAGTTCTTGTATGGTCATCTGCTTGAAGAGATAGTGTTGATGCTTGTGCGTATGACAGAGCATAAAGTAACCGATGAGCAGAAGGAAGTAGTGGTTGAAGGCATCACCGGACACATGGATTGTAAGATAGACGGTGAGGTAGTAGACATTAAGACTGCTTCCCGCTTTGCATTCAACAAGTTCAAGGAAGGGCGCTTAGCTCAAGACGATCCATTCGGATATCTAGGACAGCTTGCAGCCTATGAAGCTGCTGAAGGCACAGAGAATGGAGGCTTCTTAGTTCTTAATAAAGAAAGCGGTGAGCTTTGTATGTGTGTGCCGGATGATCTGGATAAACCTAACATTAAAACTAAAATAACTAATCTTTTATCAGCCTTAGACCTTGAGACTCAGCCTGATTTCTGTTACCCTGTAGTGCCTGATGGAAAGAAAGGTAACATGAAGCTGTCTAAAGGCTGCTCTTGGTGCAGCTATAAGCACGATTGCTACAAAGATTCTAATGATGGGCTGGGTTTGAGGGCATTCAAATATGCTAATGGCATGACCTACCTTACTGAAGTTGTAGCCCCACCTAAAGTTGAGGAGTATTTATGAGGGCTGTTAAAGCTAAACGAATTAGAAGACACGCTAAGAGTCTTCTAGTTCTGTGGTTGCGTTCTCTTTTAGAGAAAGAAGAAGCAGATAAAATTAATATAAATAACTACATGTCCCTCATGCCAAAGCAAACTCATGTATTTCTTAACGGTCGAATGAGGCTAAGTGCTTATCATCCTAAGTGGGTGTCTAATCAAATCAAACATCTTCTAAAAATTGATCCCGATTTAAACATAGAGAGCATCGACTTGGAGTTAATTAAATGGCAAGCGAACAGGTATCAGGGGTGAGTATAGAGAACATGATCATTGCTGTCGGTAGTTACTTGCATAACTCTGATAAGACAGTGTGTGATATCGAGACAGGTTTCTTAGAAGACCTTAGACTCTTAGTAGATGCAGAGCTTGAAAGAAGACAGGCGATACTGCATTGAAACAGATTAAGAAAGGCTACAGAAAGAAAAGAATCCCTCGCCCTGTAGAGAAGAATGTTATTAAAGGCTATGACTCTAACTGGGAGTATGAGCTACACAGTGGCATACTAGACAACTGGACTTTCCATTCAGAGAAAGTCCCTTATGTTGTTGAGCATAATTACCACCCTGATTTTATTAAAGAAATAGAAGGCAAGAAGATACTGCTTGAAGCTAAGGGGCGCTTCTGGGACTACGCTGAGTTCAGTAAATACATCTGGATATCTAAAGTTCTCCCGTCTGACACAGAGTTAGTGTTTCTTTTTGCAAACCCTAGCGCCCCAATGCCTCAAGCAAAACGCAGGAAAGATGGTACTAAAAGAAGCCACGGCGAGTGGGCTAGTGCTAATAACTTTAGATGGTATAGTGAAGATAGCATCCCCGACTCTTGGATTAATGTTAAAAAGAGAGAAACCTTTGACTGACTTTAACCAGAAAGATGAAAGGCGTAATCGCTTTGAAAGGAAAAAGAAATCTAAAAAACTTAAAGCCGCACCTAAATTTAAACTAACTAAACGTAAAGCCTATAAGCGTGGAGCTAAGGATGAACAAGAAGATAAATAATATAACACCAACAGAATGGAACAGGCAGATACCCCTTCCGGGTATGCTGTATGCAGGACAAAAGCCAAAACTAATGAGCGGTGAGGTCTCTCCTTCACAGCTACCTTTGTTCACAGCTCCGCTTACTGGCGCTAGTATTCTACCTACCGACTCACAAGAACGTAAAGCTATACCTATCTACACGGGGTTTATAAACTATTTTCCTAGAGCTATTGCCGCCGTGTCTAAGGTTAGTTTAAAGGGTGGCATTCAACACGGTCAGACAGAAGAAACTTTACACTGGAACCGCGCCTTGTCGGGCGACGAGCTAGACGCAATGATGAGACATGTAATTGATAAAGATTGGGAGCAGGTCGCATGGAGAGCTATGGCGAACTTAGAGAAACAACTTGAAAAGGAACACAACTAATGGATCAGTACCAACAGTTTATACACAAGAGCCGCTACGCTCGTTGGCTTCCGGCAGAAGGAAGACGAGAAACGTGGGAAGAAACAGTACAAAGATATGTAGATTTCTGGATCAACCGGAAACAAATAGATAGTAAGACAGCCGATCTCTTGTACAAACACATACATAACCTAGACGTTATGCCCTCTATGCGCTGCATGATGACAGCAGGAGAGGCGCTAGACAAAGATAATGTAGCTGGGTTTAACTGTAGTTACCTGCACATAGACTCACCGCGCAGCTTCGATGAGCTAATGTACGTGTTGATGTGCGGTACAGGGGTAGGGTTTAGCGTAGAGCGAGACTTCATTAACAAACTTCCTGTGGTTGCTGAAACTTTCCATCCTACAGATAGCACCATCGTGGTCAGCGACAGTAAGATAGGCTGGGCTTCTGCGTTTAGAGAGCTTATCGCTATGTTGTATGCCGGTAAGGTTCCTAACTGGGACATGAGTAAAGTTAGATTAGCCGGTGCGCGTCTTAAAGTCTTTGGCGGTAGAGCTTCAGGCCCAGAACCCCTTGTAGATTTGTTTAACTTTTGTGTTGGTATCTTCCAGAAGTCTGCTGGTCGTAAGTTAACTTCCTTAGAGTGCCATGACATCTGCTGTAAGATTGCTGACATCGTAGTAGTAGGAGGCGTAAGACGTTCAGCGTTGATTAGTCTTTCTAACCTATCCGATCAGCGCATGGCTAAAGCTAAGAACGGTAACTGGTGGGACACAGAGGGGCAACGTAGGTTAGCTAACAACAGCGTAGCGTACACTGAGAAGCCTGACTTTGAATCTTTCTTAGCTGAGATGAATACCATGTATGAGTCTAAGGCTGGTGAGCGTGGTATTTTTAGTCGAGTAGCCGCTAAAAATATTGCAGCTAAGAATGGTAGGCGTGACCCTAACCATGAGTTTGGTACTAACCCCTGTTCTGAAATCATCTTGCGATCCAACCAGTTCTGTAATCTATCAGAGATTGTTGTGCGCTTTGATGACACTCTTGTTTCTTTAAACCTGAAGGCAGAGGTAGCAGCTATCATCGGAACACTGCAAGCAACGCTTACAGACTTTAGATATCTGCGAAACATTTGGAAACGTAACACCGAAGAGGAAGCTCTCCTTGGTGTTAGCATGACGGGCATTATGGATCACAAAGTTCTTAGTGGTTCTCAGCCTAAAGAACTAGAAAAATGGCTGGAGAGTATAAAAAATGTGGCAATCAAAACAAATAAAACGTGGGCTTTTAAGCTTGGAATTAATCAGTCTGCTGCTATCACATGTGTTAAACCAAGTGGTACTGTATCTCAGCTTGTTGATTCTGCTTCTGGCATCCATCCTCGCTTTTCTGAGCATTACATTCGAAGAGTACGTTCGGATAAAAAAGATCCGCTTGCGATATTTATGGCAGACAAAGGATTCCCAGTAGAACAAGACGTAATGAGTGAAGCTTCTCTTGTGTTTGGTTTCCCGGTGAAGGCTCCTAAGAATGCTATTACTGTCTCAGCAGTTGGGGCAATGCAGCAGCTAGAGCTTTGGAAGACTTATCAGAACCACTGGTGCGAACATAAACCAAGCATCACGGTCTACTATACTGACGATGAGTTTCTACAAGTGGCTCAGTGGATCTGGGATAACT
>Ga0307985_10002031_pt1 | contig 11422 bp, 10 predicted proteins | sample EllFjometageno80_FD_203155 | JGI IMG/M metagenome (GOLD analysis project Ga0307985, IMG submission 203155) | Marine microbial communities from Ellis Fjord, Antarctic Ocean - #80 | ecosystem: Environmental > Aquatic > Marine > Unclassified | place: Southern Ocean | collected 2014-10-09 | reverse complement strand
AAGACAATTCAGTACGCAGATTATTCTTATGAGCAACCGATAAAAACTGTCAAACTTTATCCTCAGGGAGTGGGAATTGAAAATTCAATGGCCCCTGCTGTCACTAAATTAAACGGTACCAAAAGCCTGGTACTTGAGTTTGACGACCTAAGAGAAGATGCAGATTACTATTATGTCCGTTTTGTGCATTGTAATTCCGATTGGACCCCTTCCGATTATAGGGACAATATGATAGTCCGAGGTTATAACGAATTTGAAATTGAGAGTTTTGAATTCTCAACAGAATCAAAAACTAAGTATGTTCATTATCGCTATAAATTCCCTCAGTTTAAAATTTCGGGAAATTTTCTTGCCATAGTATATAGAAATCAAAAAAAAGATGACATTGTTTTGACCAGGAGGTTCATGGTTGACAGCGGCCAAGCAAATGTTGGAGCCAGAATCGATCGCTCAACAATCATCAAAGACAGGCGGACACATCAGAGAATTGATGTAAACATGAACTTTAGTGCACTAACAAGTCCTGATCCTCGTAAAGACTTCAAAATAGTAGTAAGGCAAAACCAAAGATGGGACAACGTGAAAATTGGACTTCCCATTTCTTTCATTGATGAAAACTCTAAAGTCATAAGTTATCGGGCACTCGGGAGTGAAAACGATTTTGCTGGTGGTAATGAATTTCGATTCTTTGACCTGAGTACCGTAACATTCTCTGGACGTAATGTTCAACAAGTCGGTATTGTAGATAACAAGGCTTTCGCTAAAATAAGGCCAGAGTTGCCATTGAATGAAAACTATTTACAAAACCTTGACATCAACGGAAAATTCTATGTACGTGACCAAGAGGCTAATTCCCTCGGCAACACAGCAGAATATGTCGAAACTACTTTGTCCCTGAATACGCCAAAACAAAGAGCTAGTATTTATGCTTTGGGTGATTTTAACAACTATATAAGAGACAAAAACAGTTTACTTACCTATGACGAAGAACAAAAGCTTTACACTGTAACAATCTTACTTAAACAAGGCTGGTATGATTACACTTATTGGGTGGATGATCCTTTGGACCCATTCCAAATGGACCGTACGTTTCATAATACGGAAAACATGTATGAAGTTTTTGTTTATTTCAGACCAATGGGAGGCAGAGGCGATCAATTGGCAGGCTATTATAAGTTTAACTACAACAGGTTGCGTTAAGATAATTCGGTTTTAGAAAACGTATATGGAGTAGTCTTTTTACCAGTGCCCACATTGGCTAAATCCAACATACCAAAACCTTTATCAGTGTAGTTGCCTAATCCACAATTGAAAATAAATTGCTGCACAGCTGGTACCGCATGAAGCTTAAAAGGCAAAGTATAACCGCGCACCTCATATCTATCTTCATTTTGATTTACTGCATAAGTGCGAGCAAACTTTTTATCTCTTTCCTTCAATTTTTTTAGGTAACCTTGATCAGGAACAAATTGAAATTTATTGAAAGCATTCATTTCCTCTTTTGAAAATCGCATCGAATCTTCCATTCTCTCCATAGTCGATTCATAGAGTAAATCAGAAAATTCATCACTTTCAGGGCTTACTAATCTTTTATCATGATTGCTATTTGAACTAGATTGAATAGCGATAAGTGGAGAAATACAGATGTACTTCATTTCTTTATCCATTTCATCAACCTCTTCCAATTCTGTGGTCTCGGGTTGAAGGATAAGCTCACCCAATTCAATCTCAGGCATGTCGAAAATTTCTTTCAACAAAAAGTCTATAAATTCTTGATTTGGAGATGATAAAACAAGAGTAACATAGTTTGAATAATAATGTAAGCCATTTTTATTTATACGTGTTTGGCCCTTTAAACCTGAGAAATTATAAAATTCGAAGTCGTTAAACTTCCCTTCACTACTATTTTTAATAATTCCAGAGATAAAATTGGCCAGTACAAATTGATGATGAAAAGGCAAATTGGCGCCTCTATTTTTCAATTTAAAAATTACTCTAACTCTCACAGTTTTAAAAATTTATTAGTACGCTCTCCTACTAATTAAAAAATATCCGTAAGAGCGTAACGCCAGTAATCCGATGTTTGTTCGGCCACCAAATTAATAATTTTTAGCACTTTCTCATAACTTACTCAAGTTGAGCCCTATACATTAAACCTAAAATGCATGATGTCTCCATCCTTCACAATATACTCTTTGCCTTCTACGGCCATCTTACCAGCCTCTTTAATCGCCAATTCAGTTTTTAAGTTTTGATAATCATCCAATTTAATTACCTCTGCTTTTATAAAGCCTTTTTCGAAGTCAGTATGAATCACTCCAGCAGCTTGCGGAGCTTTCCATCCTTTTTTAATCGTCCAAGCCCTTACCTCTTGAACACCAGCAGTGAAGTACGTAATCAAATCCAAAATACTATAAGAAGCTCTAATCAACTTATTTAAGCCAGATTCGGTTAAACCATACTCATCCAAGAACATGGCACGCTCATCCTCTTCTTCTAATTCGGCAATTTGTGATTCGATGGCTGCAGATATCATAATCAACTCGGCATCTTCATGCTCAACTGCAGCTTTCAAAGCTTCGACATGTTCGTTTCCTGTATGAACGGCAGCTTCTTCTACGTTCGCAACATAGATCACTGGTTTAACAGTAATCAGATGTAAATCTTCAATCGCTTCAAATTCATCTTTACCAATTTCGATCGAACGCGCATTCTTACCAGATTCAAGAACAGCCTTAAAATGCTCAAGAATTGCCAACTCCTTCCTCGCAACCGCGTCTCCAGATTTAGCCACTTTTACGAGTTTTTGAATTTTCTTGTCTACTGATTCAATGTCTTTAAATTGAAGTTCGGAATCGATGACTTCCTTATCAAATACTGGATCAACAGAACCTGCAACGTGTACGACATTATCATCTTTGAAACATCGAACCACATGCAAAATCGCATCAACCTCTCTAATATTTGCTAAAAATTTATTTCCTAAGCCCTCCCCTTTACTGGCTCCTTTAACTAGTCCAGCAATGTCTACAAACTCTATTACAGTCGGTAGTACCTTTTTTGGATTGACAAGCGCCTCTAGCACTTTTAACCTTGGGTCGGGAACAGTAACGATTCCTACATTAGGTTCAATTGTACAAAAAGGAAAATTGGCCGCCTCGGCCTTTGCGCTAGAAAGCGCATTGAATAAAGTGGATTTACCAACGTTTGGCAACCCTACTATTCCACACTGAAGTCCCATTTAATTATGTTCTGAAAATATAATATTGCTTATAACCTCGCCTCAACTCAACTACCGACACCCTTAAAATAGTGTAAGTAGGTATAGCAGCAATCATTCCAGGAATGCCTGCTAATGAAGCGCCCGCAAAGATAATAACAAATATTTCTAACGGGTGTACTTTCACACTTTTAGAAAAAATCAATGGTTGTAGCACGATATTGTCTGTAAGCTGAACTATTGTGAAGACAGAAACAATTTTGGCAACCATTACAAAATAATCATTTGTACTGGCTAAATCTCCTGTAGTGGACAGCCCTACAATAATACCGAAAGCAGAACCTAAAATTGGCCCAGCGTAAGGAATAAGATTAGCTACTGCTGCAAACAAAGCTATTATCAAGGCATATTTAACATTCATAATTGTTAGCCCTACTGCCGCAATGCTGAAAATAGAGAACATTTGAAAAAGAAGCCCTAAAAGATAATTTGAAAGCAGCCGCTCAATTTTATTTAGAGCTGCAATGGAAACTTCAAAGAATTGATTGGGAATCATTGAGATTATAGATTTTCTCAGAAGTCCCCTTTCATATAGCAGGAAAAAAGTAATAAATACAATGGCCAGCAGTCCAATAAAGAAACTTGATGTAAATGATAATATATAATTCAAGATATTAGAAAACTGAACTTCTGAAATTGTTGTGGTAATGTTGTCTTGTAGACTATTAACCATAAATCCAGGTTCATTATCAGTAAACTCTTGTTCAATTAAAAAGGCCTCAAAACTCTGAATAGGTTGAAGCGCATCTGACGTTAGTTGATTATAATCGATAGCAGACAAAATCTGAACCTGATCATTAATTAAAGGAATAAATAGCACGACAAACAAAGAAAGCACGGCTGCCAGCACGCCATAAGCGATGAGAATAGCCAAGAATCTTGGCGTATGTACATTAAAAAATTGGGTGTTGTAAATTCGTTCTACGAGTGGCCTCAATATTGAAGCGATCACTAGAGACAAGGCCATGTAAGTAAATATGTCCGAAAAAAACCATACAAACAGCAATACTACTGTTACGATTAATACGATATATAATATTGGTTTTTTCAATTCACTTTATCCTCTAGACAAAAAAAAGAGCCCTTGTGATTGCAAGAACTCTTTAATATTGAACTCTTATCTTTTTAGTCCCAATTAAGTTCCGAATTTCCATCAGTTGAAGTTTCTTCTACTACTTCAACGGCCTTCGCTTTTTCTGGCACAAAATCTTCAGTCCCATTAAATTGAGAAAAATCTAAATCAGGCAATAATTCTGTTTTCACATGCCCAATAGTCGCAATTAAGGCATCTCCAAATTTATCAAAGTCTTCTTTATAGAGAAATATCTTATGTTTCTCATAGGTGAATCCATCTTCCTTATATTTTCTCTTACTCTCCGTTATTGTAAGGTAATAATCATTGGACCTGGTAGCCTTAACATCAAAAAAATAGGTCCTCTTCCCTGCTCTAACTCGTTTGGAAAAAATTTCATCCTTATCACTCTCCTTATACTCTGCCACTTCCCAATTTATTAAATTAATACTTGTTTAAGGTTAATTTTACTCCACAATAGGCTTCAATATAAACCAATAATAATTACTATTGCAAGTGGCGAAAAAATAAATTATAAAACTAAATGGAATAAAATCAGTACCCTATATTGTGGTATTGGTAACCATTAAATCTTAATTTGAAGTAGTTAAAGGCATATAAATGAAATTCTCTCTAGATGACATAAAACAATTCGGCACAATAGAACTACTTGCAAAGCAGATGGTTGAAGGGTTTATCACAGGTTTACATAAATCTCCTTACCATGGTTTTTCTGTGGAATTTGCTGAACATAGACTTTATAATACTGGCGAAAGCACACGTCATGTTGATTGGAAAATTTTTGCTAAAACTGACCGCTTGTACACCAAACGCTATGAAGAAGAAACAAATTTACGTTGCCAAATAGTTATTGATCAGTCTTCATCAATGTACTACCCAGAAAAGACATATGCGAAAATGCGATTCAGTGTTCTAGCAGGGGCGGCCTTAGCTTATTTAATGCATAAGCAGCGCGATGCAGTTGGGCTCCATACTTTTTCCGACAAATTGGAATTAGAAACTCCGGTTAAATCATCGGCTTCGCATATTCATAAATTGTTATTGCAGTTTAATAATTTAATGAACAAAGAAAAGGCTGCGAAAAGAACCAATGTCGCGCAAATATTACATCATTTAGCGGAGAAGATTCACAGAAGGTCATTGGTGGTGATTTTTTCAGACATGTTCGACAATGAGAATGACAGCAATGAAATAATGGCTGCATTGCAACATCTTAAACACAGAAGACACGAGGTCTTACTATTTCATGTTACTGATCATAAAACGGAATTCAATTTCGAATTTGATAACCGCCCCTATGAGTTTACGGATGCTGAGACCAAAGAAAAAGTACGTTTAAACCCTGCAGCCATTAAAAAGGACTTCACTGATCAAATGGCGAAATACCACCACGACCTCTACTTAAAATGCGCTAAACTTAAAGTAGATCTCATAGAAGCCGATGTCAATGCCGATTTTGATGAGATATTAAAAGCCTATTTGATTAAGAGGCAAAAGATGCTTTGATTCCAAAAAATCAATTGAGAACATAAAAAAGCTTCCAAAAGGAAGCTCATAATGTCATATCAATTGAGAAGAAGTTCCGTTAAACGTGTAACCAAGCCTTCTTAGCATACAATTCATCTTCGGTTTCGACATAATCCGGATCATCAACACAACAATCAACTGGGCAAACTGCAGCACATTGAGGTTCCTCGTGAAATCCCATGCATTCCGTACATTTTCCTGAAACTATATAGTAAAACTCATCAGAAACAGGTTCCTGTTCTTGATCAGCATCAACCTTAGCACCATCTTCTAGCTCAATTTCCTTCAAATCAGTACCACCCGACCAATTCCATTCTATACCGCCTTCGTATATCGCTGTATTCGGACATTCTGGCTCACATGCACCGCAATTGATACATTCGTCTGTGATTATAATCGCCATAGTTTTCTTTTCTTTTTTAAAATAATAACGAACAAAACGACTATCGGTTCAGCCGTTTCATATTCAAGCGCAAAAGTATTGTAAAATCTTTTAAAATTCACCCATCAAGTCACTAATTTTACACGACATGATGCAACCACTAGAACTACCTGTTAGAATTGATGTTTTTAAAAAGCTAGGGCAACATTTGCTTTCACTTTCTGAGGAAGAAAAACAGCATTTATATAGTGGTGCAATCAATCAAAACAATTGGTTTACAAAAGACAATATCGATTCAGCCTTGGAGGCTATTGGTATGATGCTTAACGATATTGATTTAGAAAACTGGGTGGCTTCCTATAACCTTGCTGTCAGCGCTAACAAAGAAATTGGTTTAGTAATGGCGGGTAATATCCCTCTAGTTGGCTTTCATGACCTTTTATGCGTCTTAGTCTCTGGAAATACGGCAATGGTCAAGTTGTCTTCACAGGATAATTTACTCATGAAGTATGTCATAGATCGGTTAGCAATTATTAACCCCAGTATTAAGGACTTCATACAAATTGCTGAAAGATTAAATGAAACGGACGCAGTCATAGCTACTGGTTCTGACAACACAGCCCGTTATTTCAAGCATTACTTTGGAAAAAAACCACATATAATTCGCCAGAACAGAACTTCAATTGCGGTATTAAACGGACAAGAGTCGGTTGAGGACATCAGGGCTTTGGGAGAAGATATTTTTCAATATTATGGGCTAGGCTGCCGGAACGTATCTAAAATCTATGTACCAGAAGACTTTGATCATATTCCATTTATTGATGCCCTAATGCCATTTGAGACGGCAATTGAACATCATAAATTCAGGAACAACTACGATTATAATAAATCAATTTATCTAGTAAACCGAGAGCCTCACTTTGATTCTGGATTTTTCTTAATGCGCGAAAACCCTGAGCTAGTCTCCCCTATTTCAGTTATTTTTTATGAGAAATACAGTAACGAGGCTGAGTTAAATCTAAAAATCTCAGCGAATCAAGACAGAATCCAAGCTATCGTTTCAAATGCGGCATGGTATGAAGGCAGTATTCCATTCGGAACAGCGCAATGTCCAACTTTGGAAGATTATGCAGATGGTGTCGACACCATGGAGTTTTTAGTTGGGTTAAAATAATTTCAAATAGTTCAAGTTTGTAACTTGGACAAACTTAAATCCACAAGTTATAAACTTGCGGTAATAGCACTAAAAAATAATTGATAGTCTAAGAAAATTTGTAGTCTGAGTAATTACTGCTTGCTTTGCTACAACTGAAAATTCATGGGCAATAAGAACAAACCTCATCCAAGCACACAACAAGTCAAATCAAGACTTCATGTACGTAACAAGCATAATTCTAGGTATGACTTTAAGGCATTAACTACTAGTTGTCCTGAGCTATCAGAATTCGTCAAACCAAATAAATACGGTGACGAATCAATTGATTTTGCTGACCCGGATGCTGTCAAAATGTTAAATAAGGCTTTACTCAAACTTCATTATGGCATAAATTATTGGGACATACCAGAAGGCTACTTGTGTCCTCCTATCCCAGGTAGAGCAGATTACATACACCATGTCTCGGATTTACTTGGCTCATGTAATTTCGGTAAGGTGCCAAAAGGCAAAAACATCACTTGTTTGGATATAGGTGTAGGTGCCAATTGCGTTTACCCGATCATTGGAAATTCCGAATACGCTTGGTCCTTTATTGGATCCGACATCGACAAAATTGGGATTGAATCAGCACAGAAAATCATTGATCAAAACCCATCACTTAAGGGGAATATCGAATTAAGGCTGCAGTCTGATCCAAAGGACATTATTTATGGTGCCCTCCAAAGGGAAGAAAAGGTTGATCTTATTATTTGCAACCCTCCTTTTCATGCTTCTGCGGAAGCTGCTCTTGAAGCGACCATAAAAAAACAAACTAACCTTCAGAAAAAGATAATTACCAACTCTACTTTAAACTTTGGAGGGAAAAACAATGAGCTTTGGTGTGAAGGCGGAGAGAAATGGTTTGTTGCCAAAATGATTCGAGAGAGTAAAAAGTATGCTGAATCCTGTTTTTGGTTTTCTACACTTGTATCTAAACAGTCTTATGTAAAAAGTGTTGAAAGTGCACTGCATTATGAAAAAGCTGCTGAAGTAAAAATCATCCCTATGGGTCAAGGCAATAAATCGAGTCGTATAGTGGCATGGACCTTTTTAGACAAAGACCAACAGCAGGATTGGAGAAAAGAAAGATGGGATCTAAAAGGTTAATGACTTTTTATAGAGATTGAATTGCTCAGAATGCATAAAGTTATTAACTAAAAATTGCCTGCTCTCCAAAAACAAAATCTTTAAAAATGAAAAAAAAGGTGGCCATCATAGGTGGAGGAACAGCAGGTTTATTTCTAGCAGCATTTTTAAACCCTGATATTTTCAATGTCACCATTTTTGAAAAAAAGAGTTCTTTAGGGCGTAAATTCTTAGTAGCTGGTGTCGGAGGATTCAACCTCACACATTCTGAAGCACTTCCAATTCTAAAATCTAGGTACACCCCTACTTCATTTCTAGATGATGCGTTAGATAAATTTAGCAATGAAGATTTAAGAAACTGGTTTCTGAATCTAGGGATTCCAACTTTTGTGGGAAGTAGTGGCAGGATTTTCCCTGAAAAAGAGATCAAGCCCATAGATGTATTGAAATCGATTGAAAAGCACTTACTAGAAAAAAACATCAAATTCGAATTCAACAAGACCTTCACTGATTGGGATAATGAAAACGCCATTGAATTCGATTCTAAGGAAATCATAAAGTCAGACTATACCGTTTTTGCATTAGGTGGTTCAAGTTGGAAAGTAACAGGCTCCGATGGTTCATGGTTAGATTTATTTAGTAAAAAGGGAATTGACACCTTAGCATTTAGCCCTTCCAATTGTGCTTATAAAATCAAATGGGATGAAACATTCATTCAAAAAAATGAAGGTAATCCCTTAAAAAACATTTCGATTTCAATTGAGAATAAAACTCAGAAAGGTGAAGCGGTAATCACGAAATTTGGAATAGAGGGCAATGCGATTTATGGATTAAGCCCCGAAATACAAGGCGTTTTAGCTACAAAGAAGGAGGCTGTGGTTCATATTGACTTTAAACCAATATACGATTTACCAGCACTAGTTGAAAAAATAACGCAGGCAAAATCAAATACAACGGCTACATTAAGAGACAGTTTAAAATTACCTCGGACTGTTATAGACCTCATAAAAGTAACCTTGACAAAAGATGAGTTTTTAGACCATCAAATTTTAGCAAAATTTATCAAAAGTTTCCCACTGACAATTGTCAATTCAGCCCCAATTGATGAGGCAATATCTACTTCTGGTGGAATTGACTTGAAGGCTGTCGATTCCAGTTTTCAATTAGAAAAACTAAAAAACAATTTCTGTATTGGAGAAATGCTTGACTGGAATGCGCCAACTGGAGGTTATTTAATTCAAGCATGCGCAAGCATGGGTGTTTATTTAGCAGGTCATTTGAATAATAAATCGAAAGCAGGTAACATACAAAGATAATACAAGTTCAGAGATAGCTAATGGTGCGTTTTGTTCAATTACACATTAATTGTGAACCATTTAAGAATGTAAAAATCAGTAAGCCATCAAGGGAAGATAAAAACGAATACCTCAACGAACATAATGTTGGGTTTAATAGAGATAACTTTCAAGCAAAACTCATCAATTCATTAAAGATATTATTTGTTTTGTTACTTTCAAGTAATTCAGCTTTTAGCCAATCAAATCCGGCTAGACCAATTGTTAGTATTCCAGAACCACTCATGTTTGACCTGGTTAGGGGATTAGGCGCGAGACAAGGAGAATTAGAGATAAATACTCTAGCAGAATTTCCTTTAAATAATCATGCCGACCGAGGTGTAGATTGGGCGCCAGAAATAGAATACGCCATCTTCAACGATTTTGCAGTTGAATTCGAGTTGCCAATGAATAATCTTGAAATAGAAGCTTATAAAATGGCTATTCAATGGACAATTGGATCATCTAAGGGTAATAAATTCATTCATGGTATCCAGGTTCTTGGTGAATCATATGTTCACAATGATATTTTTGAATTCAATTTGCTTTATGTTCCAGCCTATAGATTCGATAAAGTTTGGAGTGCAATTGGCTTGTTTGGTGTTATGCTTGAATCTGGTGCTGATGCTGCTGAAAAGAATTACACTATTCTATTGAATGCTTCTCTTTTTGCAGATATTAATGAAAAAATGGTTGTTGGGGTAGAATTGAACAATACAAACCCTATGCTTCAAAAAATAGATGATAACGAAATGGAGCTACTCATTTTACCACAGCTGCATTACGAATTTGCTCGTGGTTTTTCATTTCAATTCGGTGTTGGCGCAAGGCTCTCTCAAAATGGAACAGATGCTTCTTCTGTTTTGAGAGTAATTCAATCTTTTTAAAAGCTCATGATTGACAATAATCACCTTGATTCAAGTTGTTTATGGGAATATCCAAATTAACTATTATCGAGTTGGGGCGTCTTGGGAGCATCAGTCTGAGATAAAAATGTTTCAATTAAATCCTCAGTATGACTAGTTCGAGGTATTGGGAAATCAAACCAATCTTGTAATTCCTTTTCAAAGCCCAACTTATTCAAGTAAGCATCCAAGGCAAGATTTAACCCCTTGGTGTAAATAGGATGATCTGCTCCCTGTGGGTCTTCATGGTATAAATCGTTTTGGGCAAACCCTTCAAAAACTGGCCCCGTAATATTAATCCCAAAACCCTCTGGATTCTGGCCAATTGGACTGTGAATCGTTGTTGTAAATTGATGCCAAAATGCAGACTGAATACAGTTTTTCTTAAATAACTGCCGTACTACTTCCAGTGAATCAATCGTTTCTTGCTCGGTCTCGGAAGGAAATCCATACATAAGGTAGGCATGAACCATTATGCCCTGCTCAGAAAAATTATGAGTAACGCGCGTAACCTGCGCGATATCAACTCCCTTTTTCATTTTATCCAACAACCTGTCCGAGGCTACCTCTAACCCACCAGTTACAGCAATACAACCTGATTTCGCCATTACTTGACAAAG
>Ga0307985_10002025_pt1 | contig 11444 bp, 8 predicted proteins | sample EllFjometageno80_FD_203155 | JGI IMG/M metagenome (GOLD analysis project Ga0307985, IMG submission 203155) | Marine microbial communities from Ellis Fjord, Antarctic Ocean - #80 | ecosystem: Environmental > Aquatic > Marine > Unclassified | place: Southern Ocean | collected 2014-10-09 | reverse complement strand
TTGTGTTGCATGCCATTCGCTTTACCTTCAGCATCAAATGCTGCTTTCATGGCGTGCACAGTTCCTTGTCGCCAAGGGCCTTGATTGGTGTCGTCTTCCCTGGACCAAATGAGTTTGATAGGTAATCTAAGTTCTTTTGATATTTCAAAACACTCTTCTATGGAATCGTTCATCCCTTTCCTACCAAATCCACCGCCTATAAAGGGTAAATGAACTTTGATCTTTTCTTCTGCTTCTTCCTCTGGAATCCCTAATGCCTTGGCAAACTGACGTTGTACTTGTGGTTGTTGACTGCCCGCCCAAACTTCGGCAGTATTGTCCTTGCGCACATGAACTGTAGCGTTCATTGGTTCCATGCAGGAATGCGACAAGTATGGCAATTCGTAAGTCACATCTAAATTATCACTTGATGCACTAAAAGCTGTTTTAAAATCGCCTTTATCCAAGTGATTCAGCCCCTCTTTTTGAGCCAAGCGCTTCATATCATCAAACAAACTATTAGTTGATATTTTGTTGAAATCAGTATTCTTCCACCGTGCGTTTAACTTTTTTCTGCCTTCTAATGCCGCATGCATGTTCTTGGCAATAACAGCCACTCCTGTATTTTTTTTGCTGTATACATTGCGAGTGACTTCCATGACATGTTCCACGCCTTCAACAGAAAGTGCTGCTTTAGCGTCATAAAAGTCTAAAGTACCTTGAAGAGTAGGGCACCTTTCAATTGTAGCATATAGTAGCCCTTCAATTTTAGCATCAATAGCATAGTCTGCAGTTCCATTGACCTTACCAAGAAGGTCTGTTCTCTTGGTAGCTTTGCCTATTATTTTAAAATCTTTTTTATCCTTGAGTTTTGGTGTCTTGCTTACTTCTATTTTTGAAGCTGAAATCACTAAGTCTTTATAGGCTAAACTTTGATCTGTTCCTTTTCTATATACTGAACTACTTCGAGCAAAGCATTGATCCGTAGAAACTTCCCATTCTTTGGCAGCAGCTTTAATTAATACCTCTTTAGTAGCGGCCCCCAATTCTCTCATGGGCTTGAAAAGCGATTTGACACTTCTACTTCCACCAATTGATTGACGCCCATATTGACGTGAAGCACTTGACTTTACAATAGTAATTTGATCCATATCAACTTCCAGCTCTTCAGCTATTATCGCGGGAATTGCCTGGAAAATACCTTGACCTAACTCGGGCACTGAAGCCATTATCGTAATCGTCCCATCTTTGGCAATAATTACAAAAGGATTAAGTGGTGTTCCTTCAATAAAGTCTTCTGCCATCAATTTTTTTAGTACCCCAGCTTCCCCATTCGCGAATGAGTCAAAACCTACTGCAAGGATTGCACCTGACATGCCCGCAAGCTTTATGAATTTTCTGCGGCTGATGTTATTTACTTCCATTACTAATTTCGTTTGAGGCTTGATGTATTGCTTTCCTAATGCGATGGTACGTTCCGCAGCGACAAATATTACCTGCCATTGCTTGGTCTATGTCTTCATCGCTTGGACTAGCGTTATTCTCCAATAAGGCAGCAGCAGACATGATTTGACCTGATTGACAGTAACCACATTGAGGTACTTGAACATCTAGCCAGGCTTTCTGAATAGGGTGAGAATCATCTGCTGAAAGCCCTTCAATGGTTGTGATATTTTGTCCAGAAACGGCAGCAATGGGAATTGAACAAGAACGTACCGGTGTTCCATTAAGATGAACTGTACATGCACCACATTGGGCAATACCACAGCCGAACTTAGTGCCAGTTAATCCAATCTCGTCTCGGATTACCCAAAGCAGCGGGGCTTCAGGAGCCGCTTCAACTTGGTATGCCTTATCATTTATAGTTATTTTAAAATTGGCCATAATGGGGAATACTTTTGATTCAATATACGATTTTGGTAAACAAATTGTTGATCAAAGCGCTAACTCTAATAGTTTTTAATGAAAAAGCACCTGAATTTTCGAGAAATCCAGGTACTTTAAATGATGTCTTTATTATTACTTATTAGTCTTAACAGTTGTCGCTTCCCATTTGTTATTGTCTCTGTTACTATCGGCCATTCTTCCAGAAGGGTCAATTTCAATAGACAAGATGTCCTCAATTGGTCGGTCAATTGTTAAGTCTTGAGTCGGGTTTGTCCAAGGCCAATCAGGATGAACAATACGTACGTCATCCGTCTCAGCAGGTTTTTCACCCCTCATAATTCTAAGTGCCATATAATGAACTTCTTTAGTCCCATCTTTATATGTAATGACAACATCCATTGGCATTGGCATTTTCTTCACTCTTTCCAACGTAACTTTCGTTTTATCACCGTCTTTTAAAACGCCCTTAATACCATAATCTATCTGTTTAGTACCGTAAACAAAGTATTCATTGTACCAGTCAAGCTCTAAATTTGATACCTTCTCAAACGATCTTATTAAATCATTAGGATTCGGATGTTTGAATTTCCAATCGTCAAAATATTGTAATAGCGCTTTGTTTAGGTTTTCCTCACCCATGACATATCCCATCTGGGACATCCATGTAGCGCCCTTGTTATAAGCGGATGCACCATAAGCACTATTGAGTTCATAATGATCGGAATGTGTACTTAACGGTTCTTCAGTTCCACTAGCCGCCAACCTCAAATAGCTGCTTTGTCCAGATTTTGAGCCAATGTTATCCAATGTGGTAGGTTCAGTATCTGTCCCTCTTAAATGAGCATTGATTCTTGCCGAAGCATAAGATGTAAACCCTTCATCCATCCATGGGTGCAGGCTTTCATTACTTCCTAATACACCATGGTACCAATCGTGCATAAATTCATGAATTGTTACACCCAAAGGGTTACCTCTGGCTCCGTTAATCAAAGTTGACATAGGATATTCCATTCCTCCATCACCGCCTTGAATCACTGTAAACTGATCATATGGATATTGCCCAAAATTGGCACTTGCATATTCAAAAGCTCTCATTGTCAAGTCTGGTAGTGCCTTCCAATTGGCATCATTCTGTCCATCTTGATGAAAGAAATGTAGTACAGTACCGTTTTCTAATGTTCTTGTTTCATGGACATAATCTGGATCAGCAGCCCACATGAAATCGTGTACATTTGGCGCCTTAAAATGCCAAGTGAGTTTGCCATTATTTACTTTTTGATTTACATTTTGTCCATTGGCTTCATAGCCATGCCCAATTTCTGAAGGGTTTTGTAAATAACCTGTACCACCAAGTACATAATCCTTATCAATGGAAATTTTCACATCAAACTCTCCCCATACACCATAAAACTCTCTTCCGATATATGGATTTGCATGCCAACCTTGGTAGTCATATTCACTCATTTTAGGGAACCATTGTGCCATTGAATAGCGAATGCCTTCAGCATTGTCTCTTCCAGTTCTTCTAATCTGTACCGGAACTTGTGCCTCCCAAACCATATCAAAAGTTGCAGTTTCTCCAGGATTTATAGCCTCGTTAAGCGTAACGACCAAAATAGTGCCTTCAGTTTCATACTTGACATCAGTACCGTTTTGTTTTAATGATTGAATTTTTTGATAGCCGATCTCATCTTCATTTAATTTGAAAATCCTGTCTGTGATCTTTCTGCTGGGGTCAGCGATTGTTCTAGATCGCACATCCATCATTGAACCAGGTTGGAAGGCATTAAAATAAAGGTGGTAAAAAACACGATCTAACTGATCAGGAGAATTGTTAGTGTATTCAAGTTTTTGTATGCCCTGATATCGGTTTGTCTCAACATCCATGTCAATTTCCATGGTGTAATTCACATGCTGCTGCCAGCGTTCATTGTCTTGTCTAGACGCCTTTTCCTGACCTATTAAAGTGATATTTAATAGTAATAGTGCAGAGAGGATTATACTTAATTTTTTCATCTTCAAATTGGGATTATGCTAAGTTCCTAAAGTATCAAAGTTTAATTGAGACTGCAACAGATTATTTTCAAATGGCAAACGAATTTATCCGACTTTATATCTCAATTGCAATTTGAGTTCTGTCTGCTTGTCACCATCAATCGTCTCTAATGAGTTTCCGATTGCATAACGATCATAATAGGTAGTTCTTGCTATTCTAGACCAAATGTCAATTTTTCTGCCGAGCTTATATTGCACAAGAAAATAATTCCGTACCCCTCTGCCACTATAAGCGGGAATAGAAAATGCATAGAGCACATCTCTTTCATATGCGTATTGTCTGTTTTCAGCTCCTTCTGTATCGAATAGGGCGATTCTCCCTGAAAAAGACCAGTCTCCAACACGGAAATTGACGTCTTGTATAAAAGCGATTCCTGAAGTTTTACGCTCATTAATCGAAAAATCACTTGATTGGACTTTTGATTTTAGATTGAGGTCAGAAGTCACGTTGAAATCTATACTGATGACGTAAAGTTTTTTTGTAGAAGGTAAAACTATTGTTCTTCCTGTATCCGAGTCGATGGTATTGAGTTCTTTAGTCTTTTTTCTGATTTGAGCGTAAATTTTAACATTTGACTGAGGATTGTAGTTGATCCTGAATAGATAATCTTGTCCATTGGAAGCTGAAGGAGTCATAGTAAGCCATTAATTGCAACTTTCTATTTAAAGTATATTTGAAGCCCCAATAGACGCCTTTTTCATTTATGTTTCTGCTGTTTTCTCCAAATGCAGTTCCTCTAAAAGTGTGAAAGTCTTTTTGATAACTTCTTAATATAAATGCAAATCCTAATCTTGAGGAGAGGTTTTTAACTAGTCCGATAACACCTCCCATGCCACCGCTTTCTGATATTGCAGCTTCACCGAAAAATGAAAATCCTTGCCAATTAAAATCTCCATAAAGAGATCCATTGATATTGGTTTTCCCTCTAAACTCAAAAAACTGATAGGGTTTGTTTCCTGGGATTAAAGGGAAATCGAAATGGCTAAATACAATTGTGCTTCCAAGCGATAGTTGTCGTGTAGGCAGATAAGCAATATTGATTCCTTGCATTTGTTCAGTAACTCGCCTTTTATTAATAATTTCTATTGGTGTTCTATGGAACCCCGAAGTTTGGATCGCTGAGAAAAATTCATCTTCTGCACTGCTGCCTTCTACTATTTTTAGGTTAGCATCTTGTTTAAGTCGGCTATAAAACGCGGTGATGTTTATTTTATCACTCAAGGAGTAGTTAGCTGTAATTCCACGCATAAATCCGGATTCAAGCACAGATGAATATGGACGAATACCCAAAGAAACTCGTTGGACGGTGTTAATAGTCTCGGCCCCTTTGCCTACACTGAATCCAGCTCCGAACAATAGCCCTTGACCAAATTGTAATTGGTAGTCTCCAATTATTACTCTTCGAAATTCGCCTTGCCGTTCAAGCATAAAATGGAACGACCAATAGTCCATTCCATACCTTTTAGTTTTACTATCCCATACAATGGCCTCGCCCGCATCTTTTTCGGCTGTTAAACCGAAACTGAAATCACCAGGTTTTGCAATGCGGTACCTGAAATAGATTTGTGCAGGTGAACCCGCATACCTCGTTTCATCTGGTGAGTGAGCTGGCGTATATCCTTTTCTCTTCTCAAGGACTTGTTTGTACCTCGTTATTAGATAGTTGTTCCGTTCAGATAGTATTCTTTTAAATAAAGGCCGGTCGTCATTATCAGCTTCCTTGGAATCAACAACTACAAAGGGGAGGAGTTTTTGAATAGTTACGTAATCGAAACCTTCAATAATTTGTAGTTCATAAAGTGTTATGAGTTTACCCTTTTCAATTATGTAAGTCTGAAGGTGTTCAATTTGGATAGAGGAAAGAATGTAGGTGTTTTTCAACCTTTCATTTGAAATAGAATTTAGATTTAAGGGATTTTGATAGAGTAGGAGTAAAGATTCGTAGAAGTCTTCATACGGAATTCCCGCCTCTTGAGCATTGAATAGGTCTTCAACAAATGATTCTAAATCAAAATGCTCATTCGTTTGCGCTTGAATAAAATGATAAGAGCTTAAGAAAATGGGGATTAATAAACACCATTTCCTTACGTGTTTCATCTCTTATTGGGAAAGGTGAATACGAGTCCTAGGTTATGATTATTACCTAGGTATTGATCTATTTTAATGCCATAATCAAAGAAAAACTGATCCAATTCTATTCCTGCACCGTATGAATGAGTCCCTTTATCAATAGTAAAGCCTGTTCTAACAAATATTTTATCTAAAATTTTGTATTCAAGGCCAAATTTCAAATCAGCTTCAAGATCAACGTCTTTCTCACCTTCCATCGTAATAAATAAATTGGCAGTTGGTTCATAACTGAGACCTATATTGATTATAGTCGGAACTCGCTCTTGGTCTTCGTCCGATACGGACGATTGGGTGAAATTCGTTACTTGGACACCAAATGACAATTGATCGGATAACTTCGCAATGGCACCCATATCGGCTACGAAAATTGCCTTTCTTCCAAATCCTTCAATGTTGAATTGAAGATAATTGGCCCTTATGCCTAGACTTAAAATGCCTATTTGATGACTAAACATTCCGCTCAACATCTGACTGTTAAATTTATTATCTCCGAATCTGAAAACTGAAACACCTGCGGTACCGATTTTTGTTGGGAATGCTACTCCAGCAGACACGGTATTGAATGGTGTAAAATCAAAAATGGTACGGTAAGCAAAAAGCGCTGAAGTCTTTTCTAATTCGGCTAAGCCTGCAGGATTGTTGAATAATGCCCAATTGTCTTTAGAGGTAACTGAGATGCTGCCCATGCCTAACGCCTTTGGGCCAGTAGGGGGCACGCTTGCGAGTTGAGCACTCAATTTAGAAGTAGTAATTATAATTAGTACTAATCCAAAAACTGCTTTCATATTACAATATATTAAAATATCATAAAAATATAAGATAAAAAAATAGTTTAATTAAAATGCAGATTTGAAATTGACATAAAATCCAGAAACGCCTTCCTTATTAACGGAGTATTCAAATCGCACAATAAAGTCATAATAGGTCTGTACATCTAATCCAATTCCGGCCCCCATTAATAGCTTTTCATTTAATCTACTTCCTTCTATAAATGGGAGTGGAGTGCCTACATAGCCAAAATCGATAAATGTTTTAAGATAAAAAGCGAAGGGTAGCGTTTGAAACTGCTGGATTTTACTATTCCCATACAATTCCTTAGCTCCTGATAAAAAGCGCCATTTAAACTCTGAACGATTTGTGGCGTAATATTTACCTTCCACAACATCACGTTCATATCCTCTTACAAAATCTGGAGTATAGCCAATGCCCGATCTATTTATATATGGGATGTCATCACTGAAGTTATATTTGACTGAGAAGAAATTCGCAAGGAATAAATCTTTTCCTAACTCTGCATATTGGCCATAACCAACTTTAGCAACAAACATGTTGAGATCATCAAAAACGCCAAGCCCATATTGACTCAACTCAACCCTATAATTTTTTCCTTTAAGTGGATAGGCGATGAAATCACGCTTGTCCCAAGTATAGATATAACTAAACCTCAGGTATTTTTGTGATACGCGGCTGTCTAGAAAATATTCAGAGTTGAGGTTTCGAACCGTATCTGCAATAGAAGTATCGGTATAACCCAAATTGAAACTATGGCGACCATAGTAGGAAGGGCGATAAGTAATGGCAGTACTGGCGAAATAAGTTTTCCTTATTAATTCTTCAGACTCTACAAATTGCAGTCTGTGGTCAGAGGTATTATAACTCACCGATTTATTATTATTGAAGCCTGTTGAGACAAATAGTCCAAGGGTTTGTTTCTTATTAAAATATGGAATTTGATACTGGATTTGATACCGATTGGTAAATCCAAATTGGGCAATGACCGCGGCTCGGTCATTTCTGCCTGTTAAATTGAAATGGTAGAGTTGTAAGCCATAATTGACCCTTGAGAGATCTCGATTTTGATTTACCCACCACTCGGTAAAGTTTCTGTCGGCAAGTTTGAAAATAGGAACAGGAAAGATATACCATCTTTCTTTGAGCTGAATAAGGATATCGGCATTTGTGTCCGTCATCATCAATGGCAGAACATCTACAGCAACAAAAAGTCTGGTATTTAATAACTTCTGTTTATCCTGTTCAATTATTTCGAGGAGTTTCGATTTACTGATTTTGAGCCCTTCAGTAAGGTCCAACTCTCTATTGATGATTTCAATGCGGGTTTTTTTGTGACCAGTAATATAGATTTTGCCGATAGTAACAATTGTGTCTTGCGCTACGGGTTCGTTGTTCTCGTTTTGTGCCAAAAGATAGGTTGGCAAGAAAAAAAACAATGAAATAACAAATCCCCTCAACCTCACCACACTGTCTTTTATTTTATCGCCTTCATCTTTTTGTAATTCTGAAACGCCTTGAATAAAACCACAATGCCTAGCAGAATCATAGGTATACTCAGCAACTGGCCCATATTATAGGTCATGTCGTCCTCAAATGAGACTTGGTTTTCTTTAAAAGTCTCATGAACCCATCTCAAGCCAAAGGCCCAAATCAGAAAAATACCTAGTAGGAGACCTTCAGGAGTTCTTGCACGATATTTATACCATATTGCCAACAGAATAAGAAACAAGATTGCTAATGTGCCTGCCTCATAAAGTTGTGCGGGATGTCGGGCTATTCCATAGGTTTGAACAGTAGCTACCAATTGTCTTTTTTCAGTAGAGAGCACATAATTGATTGGAGTCCCTACTGGTTCTGCATAATGTTCTCTTATTGCAGGGTAACGAGTCAAATAGTCCTTGACATTCCTTTCTACTTTTTGTCGAACCGCTTGTTCAGTGGTATTTTTTCCTTCGAATGTAATTTTCAGGTCTACCGGTACAATACCTGCCTGAAGTCTTTCCGTTCGATCACCTTTCGAAGCTTCTACGCTTTCAATTCCCAGGTTACTCTTTTCTAAATATTCTTCAGCAACACGGCCAAATACAACTCCATATTCAGAATCAGTTGGCATGCCTACTATTTCAGAATTAACAAAATTACCGATCCTAATAAAAGCTACGGCCATGGCTGTGGCTATTACGATCCGATCCAGTATCCAGAGATAATTTTGCCCCTCTCTTTTATGCTTTCGAAACTTGAATTTAAATGGCGACCAACTCGAATCAACCTCATAATTCCTATACAATATCATAGCGATTAAGATTCCAAAAGCACCACCATGACTTGCTAATCCACCTTCCCATGTTCGGAAGAACATTAATGGGTCTGCTAAGAATCTTGCAGGTTCATAAAAGGCCAAGTGTCCAAAACGCGCTCCGATTATAGTAGCCAAGACCATATATACAGTTAGTGTATCTACATTTTCGGTATTTTTCCCTTCGGATTTGAAAATATAAGTAACCAATTGATAACTTATTATGAAGCCAAGAGCAAACAAGACACTGTACCAGACAGGTGGTTGGATTCCCTTGATAATCTCTTTCATAGGGTCCCAAACTATATATAGAAGCATATTTAATTATTCTGAGTTCAACAAATATAAACGAATTCAGCCAATAGAAATTGGCTCTTTTGGTCAAAGATTATTAAGCTCTGATAATTCTTCGCTGAAGCTGCCCGAAAGTATGGGGAAACGACACCAAGTACGTGGGTCGACATTAAATTCATCAAGGTGAAAAGCAGGGGCGAGTCTTTCCCTTTTCCATTGATTCTGACTCCAAAGCTTATAGAACTTTTTAATATGAGTTTTTAGTAGAGCTTCATTCTCCAATTTTTTTGATTGCAATGCCTTGAATACTTCAATAGGTGATTGATGATCTCTTATTGCTAATCGCTCGATCTCGACCATAATGCTATAAGGCATTAGATCGTCCTCATCATTTTGCTCTTGCTCTGAAGGTCTCAGCTCAGCAGTTGGTTTTAAACTATTCACAAGATTAAGTCCGTGATAACCTAAATGTTCTTCAGCATATTTTAACCAGGAAATAATGAAAACTTTATCAACACTTGAAATAGGGGCTAGGCTTCCACTAGTATCTCCATCCATAGTGGCATAACCTAAATCTCCTTCACTACGATTGGAAGTTGTGAGAAGAATGGAATTATTAATATTAGCTAGCATCCAAATAATTGGGCTTCTTGACCTTGCCTGAATGTTTTGAAGCGGTATGTCATGTTTTTCCCATGAAATGGCTTCACCAATTATGGCTTCCATCTTTTTAGTATAGCCATCGACTTCATTGTCCACGTTCCAATGGTAAAATTTTGCGCCAATCGATTCTGAGAGGATTTCTGCTGCATTAAAGGTTGTCTCAGAAGAATTTTTTGTAGCCTGGTAGGCTGTCGTTAGAATACTACCTACAATTTCTTTTTCGCTGTGGTCGCTAATTGATTTTTTGTTAATCCTATTAAGGAATACTGATTTACCTAATTGACTCAAGCCTCGTTTCACCATTTCGGCCACTAGAACAGCGCAAGTACTGGAGTCAGCACCACCACTTAATGATAAAACAAAACCGTTGCTTTTGCTTTTTCGGAGATAATCAAAAAACGCAAGTGCTGCTGCTTTCGGAAACTCTTCCTCCTTGGAGTCTGGAAGTATCACGTTCTCGTTTTTTGCGATGTTTTCTACTCCAAATTCAATATCAGTAAACTTGACTTGATATTGTTCAAATGAAAGGAGATCGTTTCTTAATAGTAATTCACCGTTTTGGGCGACAATTATTTCTCCATCATAAATCATTCGACCTGCTTCATTCCCAAGTAAATTGGCAAACACATAAGTACAGTTAAATGATTTAGATGTTTCTCTAACCAAATCAATTCTTTGCAAGGTCTTTTGCATTGCGAAATGACTTGCGCTTGGATTAAGGATTAAATTGACCCCTTGCTCATAAAGGCGGCAAGCAGGTCTTTCATCTCCTCTCCAGGCATCTTCACAGATTTCAAAACCTATTTTCCATTCTTTAAATTCAAAGGTTAAATCACCAAATGGGTAGCTTTCTCCCTCAATTTCGATTTCTGATTTTGTTTCGCATGGCCAAGGATTGAACCAGCGTGGTTCATAGTGCACACCATCCAAAGCCATGAACTGCTTTGCATATACCCCAAGTATGCGCTTGTTGGATACAACTACTGCGCAATTATACAATGCACCTCTATGAGAGAGAGGGAGTGTTAATGTTGTAAAAAGGTTTTCAGTCTCATCGACTAATTCTGCTATAAATCCTTTTGCTTTTTTAGGCAGCCAATTACTTAAGAATAAATCTTCACAGCCATAGCCTGTAATGCATAATTCGGGGAGGCAAAGTATATCAATTTGTTCTTTCCGAGCTTGACGTAAGGTATTCTTGATATTGGAAATATTGTGTTTCCAATCCAGTGGGGTTTGATTTAAAGTTGCTGCACCAATTTTATAAGTCGCCATATTGCTATAGTGATAACTTGTCGCATGCTTCTCTCGAAGCGTCTTGCTCTGCCTTTTTCTTACTTAAACCGT
>Ga0307985_10002023_pt1 | contig 11450 bp, 9 predicted proteins | sample EllFjometageno80_FD_203155 | JGI IMG/M metagenome (GOLD analysis project Ga0307985, IMG submission 203155) | Marine microbial communities from Ellis Fjord, Antarctic Ocean - #80 | ecosystem: Environmental > Aquatic > Marine > Unclassified | place: Southern Ocean | collected 2014-10-09 | reverse complement strand
AGCATTGTTTAAATGAGTATTAGAGAGAGCATAGCCGCCAATTTAGTTACAACTTTAACTAACATGGCTAGCCCTATCACACTCAAAAAGGTGACACGCGACCCGTTTGATTATGAACGCTTATCTAATGCTCAGTTTCCAGCCGCATGGGTGCAATCAGGTGAAGAGAGCCGAGAGGACATTTCTGCTGGTGTAGCAATCAGACGTATGGGTTTAATCACATATCGTATAGTTGGTTTTGTTAAGGGTTCAAGCCTAGACACAGCACGAAACGAAATGATTGAAGCCATTGAAGAGGTGTTAGATACAGACCGTACTAGAGGCGGCTTTGCCTTAGATACGCAAGTATTATCGGTAAGCACTGATGAAGGTTTCATCGAACCTATTGGCGGCATATCGATGGATGTAGCTATTAAATATGTCTATAGCAAGGGTGTTTCATGATGAAAATGTATAAGGGTAAAGAGTCGGTGATTGTTCATTCATCACAAACTCAAACAATGATTAATCGGGGCTGGAGTACATTCGCACCAGTGCCAAAACCAAAGAAAGTAAGTATTAAATCAACCACTAAGGAGGCCGTCTAATGGCTAACCATACAGGCTCAGAAGGCCTAATAAAGATCGGCGCTAACACTCTTGGTGAGATGCGTTCATACTCAATTTCAGAAACAGCAGGTACTATCGAGGATACTGTTTTAACTGACGGTGCTAAGACGTACAAAGCTGGACAGACTACTTGGTCTGGTTCTTGTGATGCGTTCTGGGATGAATCTGATTCTGGTCAAACTGCAATCACGGCGGCTGCCGAGGTTGTGTTAAGTTTTTATCCAGAAGGAGCCTCTACAGGGGATACCTTTGCTAGTGGTACAGCTATCGTAACTGAAATCGGCACATCAACCTCAATTGACGGAATGGTAGAAGTTAGCTTTAGTTTCCAAGGTTCTGGCGCATTGACTTGGGATACAGCAGCCTAAATAGTTTCATTGGCTAGATGTAAGTCGAAAAGGCTCTCCCCGTGGCTCTGCCAGTGGATTTAAACGGGGAATTTAACAACGGGGAATTATTATGAGTGCAATTTTAGAAGCAGCAAAGACGCAATTTCGTGATCGAATGAGCGGTAAGTTGCAGAGTGCAGAAGTACCAGAATGGATTGTGAATGGTGAAGCTACGGTGATCTACTTCAAACCATCAATGAATTTCAAAGATCAGGGTGCAGTGTTAAAGCTACATGCTGAGAATAAGCAAGCCGAAGCTGTTGCAATGACGTTTATCTTACGGGCATTGGATGAGGACGGTGGCAAGCTATTCAGGGCAGCTAATCTTACTGAGTTTATGCGAAGTGTTGACCCTGAGATTGTTAGTCGCATAGTATCTGAAATGGGCGGTGATGACCCCGACATGGACGAAGCAACAAAAAACTAAAACAGGACCATGATCTACGCTTTGCCATGATACTGGCAGAGCATCTTCATAAAACACTTGAAGAGATTATGGTTCTATCCGTAGATGAGATCATCTTATGGGCCGCTTACTTGGAGTTAAAGAACAATGGCAAATGAAAACGTAACAATAGTTATCAGGGCCGTTGATAAAACCAAGCGAGCATTAAGCTCAGTTGAAAAAGGTCTAGGCGCTGTTAAACGTAGCGTCTTTTCTTTGCAAGGTGCTTTATTAGGTCTAGGTGCTGGTGCAGCTCTTAAATCGATTATCACAGTAGCCTCAGAAGTTGAGAGCCTACAGATTAGACTTAAATTCCTAACAGGCTCAACCGAAGACGCTGCCAAAGCGTTTGATACGATGAACAAGTTCGCCTCTCAAGTACCTTTCTCTTTGGAAGATATTGAGCGAGCATCTCCATCCTTACTTACCGTTACTGAAAATGTCGATGAACTCAATGAGCTATTAGAAATAACTGGCGATATTGCTGCTATTTCTGGCTTAAAGTTTGATGAAGTTGCCATGCAATTGCAGCGTTCATTCAGTGCTGGTATTGCCTCTGCTGACCTATTTAGAGATCGTGGCGTAAGTGCATTTCTTGGCTTCCAATCTGGCGTAAGTGTCTCGGCTGCTGAAACTAAAAAGCGTATCACTGAGATGTGGCGTGATGGAACTACCTCAGCAGTAGGTGCAACCAAAGACCTGTCCAAGTCTTTTATGGGCCAAGTGTCTATGATGGAAGACGCATGGCGTGAAATGAAGTTAGTTATCGCTGATGCTGGTGTATTTGAAGAAGCTGGCAAAGTTATTATCAACATTACTAAGGCATTGAAAGACCCTAAGTTTAAAGCGGGTGTTGAGTCGTTTTCTAAAAGCTTAGTTTCTTTGTTTAAGTTTATAGTTGAAAACAAAGATACACTTGTATTGGTAGGTAGTATCTATCTAGGCGCTAAGATTGGTAAAGCATTTGGCGTTATTGGTGCAGCCATTGGTGCAGCAGCAGGAGCGCTTGTAGCCTTTAACACTCAGGTTAGGGAGTTTTTAGGTTTTGCTGATAATGATGATGGAATTGCATTATTAAATGAAAGGATAGCCTCCACTATAACTCAAATTGGCGCATTGGAAAAAGATAGTTCACACCCAATGTTTGCAGGTCAGGCCCCACGACTTAAAGAGTTAACAGGGGAATTAAATAAATATCAACTGGCACTAAATACCATTAATGAAGAATTGTTAATGTCTCAGCCATTGCCTCAACCTGCTAACCCTGTTGACGTATCAACTAATGGCACTACCAAGGTAGATGTGACAGGTGAGCTTACTAAGGCTCAAGCTTTATTCCAGTTACAAGAGCAGTATAGGTATTTAGAATTAAGCAGAATATCAGTACAAACCGAAGCGATTAGAAGTGCAGCCGAAGCTCAAGCTGATTGGGTGTATGAACATAACAGCAGCAAAGAAGATATTGCTCTTGGCATGGAAGAAGCGCATAACCAAAAGATGCTTGAACTGACCCATCAATACCTAGCTAAACAAAGTGCTATGAAGAAAGCGGCTGCGGCTGGAGATGTTGACACACTTCAAGAATCAGGCAAGAAGGTTGTAGGCGCATTAAAAGGTCAATATAAATGGGCCTTTGATCTACATAAGACCTTTGCCATTAAGGACGCTTTAATTGATACATATAAAGCCGTATCTACAGCTATGTCCTCAGCTCCACCACCATTAAACTATGGCCTAGCAGCCGTGGCACTGGCTCAAGGTATTGCTAACGTCCAAATGCTTCGTTCTACTAGCTTCCGTGAGAAGGGAGGCCCAGTAACAGCAGGCAACCCATATATCGTAGGTGAGCGTGGCCCTGAGTTAATCGTGCCTAATCAGGCTGCAACCGTAGTTCCTAATGACCAGCTCGGAGGTGGCAATATGACCATTAACGTAACCACTAACGATGCAAGTGGGTTTGATGATCTATTAACTAGAAGTCGTGGTACACTATTGGGATTAATGAACCAAGCGTTAAATGAAAACGGAAGGCCAGCACTTGTATGAGCTACCCAACTACCCCAATATTCAACAGCCTAGCGCCTGAATCAAATAGCCCAACTTTAATGAGTACGGCAATTAGTGGACGGATGCAGAGCCGAAAAGTAGCAGGTCAGTATTGGACATTCACTGCCAGCTACCCACCACTAAAAGCGGTTGATTTTAAGCCTGTTAACTCCTTTGTAATTAAGCAAGGCGGTCAGCATGGCGTATTTACTATAGTGCTACCAGTAGAGTCCGACACAAGCGGCACAGCAAGCGGTGTAGTGGCCTCTTCTCCAGCGATCAAGGGCGCAGTATCGGTTTCTGTAACGAACCTCACAGGCACGATTAATGACGGAGACTTCATTAAGTTCGCAGGCCATTCTAAGGTCTATATGGTTACGGCTGATCGTACAGGCGCAGGCGCTATGTCAATCACTCCAGCATTAGTTGAAGCGGTGGGTACAGAGCAAGTGATTTATAACAGCGTACCCTTCACTGTTCGCCTTGCTGGTGATGCTCAAAAGTGGCGACTTGGCATGAGCGGCTTCTACAAATATGAAGTTGATTTCATTGAGGCGCTATCGTGAGCAGAGGCATTCATGCGGATGTAATCACCGAGCTAGCTAAAGACGCTTTTAATATGGCGCACTTAGTCACGATTGATTTTTCTACGAAGGTTTATTTGACTGATTACGCCCATGACATTACATACGGTGTTAATGAATACAGTTCTAGCAGCCATTTGTTAAGCCTCTCTCAAGTTAACGAAACCAGCGAAAGCAAAGTGGGTTCATTCACTATCAATCTTTCTAGCGTTGAGCAGACTTTCGTTGCGGTTCTATTGGGTGAAAACTACATTGATCGAGAGGTCACTATCAGCCGCGCAATACTAGATTCAGCAGGGGCAATAATCGGCACACCTATCCCACTATACAACGGACGTATTGATGGGTTCGCTATTAAAGATGATAAGAAATCAAGTCGAATTAGCCTATCGACAGCTTCACATTGGTCAGATTTTGAGAAGGAAAGTGGGCGCAGGACAAACCACAACGGGCAGCAGATACATTTTACAGGCGACAAAGGTTTCGAGTTCGCATCAAGTGCGGTCAAAGACATTAAATGGGGTAGAGCATAAATGTTTGATTGGATTCCTTTAATTGCTGGAATTTTAGCATCTTGGTTAACTGCCACGGTAATGAAAGACTCAATGCGCCAAGAAGGTGGCACGAAGGTCAACAAAAACTCCAACATTGCCCAAATACCTGTCGTTTACGGAGAGCGCAAGGTTAACGGTACGCGCGTGTTCGTGGCGAATAGTGGCGGTGATAATACATACTTATACATCATTCTGGCTCTATGTGAGGGCGAGATTGAAAGCATTACAGACGTATACCTAGACGACATTCTTAGCACAGACTCAAAATGGAGCGGTTTGCTAAGTATCACTAAATACCTAGGTACAGATACCCAAGCGGCAGATTCAACTTTTGTTAACGCTAACATTGGTTGGACTTCGGCTCACCAACTCAAGGGCGTTGCCTATTTAGCAGTGCGTCTAAAGTGGGATCGTGATGCGTTCTCAGGAATACCAAACATTGAAGCGGTAGTGAAAGGCCGCAAGATATGGAACGGAACCACAACAGCATACAGCACAAACCCTGCTTGGTGTTTACGCGACTACCTAACGAATGCTAGATATGGCAAAGGCTTATCATCTACCTTTATTAACGACACTCTTTTTGCAACAGCCGCTACGAAATGCGATAGCTTAATCACACCCTACACTGGCGCTACACAGCAAAAGATATTTGAATGCAACGCGATACTCGAAACAGATCGTGCGGTATTAGAAAACACCAAGGTATTGCTGTCTGGCTTCCGTGGTTTGATGCCTTATTCAAATGGGCAATATGGCGTTATTGTTGAGGACGAAGGTTCAAGCACGTTTAGCTTTAATGAGTCACATATCATCGGTGGCATTAGCATCCAAGGCCAGACCAAAAAGGGACAATTCAACCGAGTCATAGCTGTATTTGATAATCCAAATGCGAACTGGCAGAGTGACCAAATTGAATACCCACCAACAGGCAGCGCAGATGAAGCGACCTATTTGGCGGCAGATGGTGGCATTGAGCTAGAAAAGCGCATCACCTTAGATACGATTACCGATACCTATACTGCTCAAGACATTGCAGAAATCGCTCTTAAACGCTCACGCAATAGCCTAGCGTGTACGTTTGTCTCAACCAGTGAAGCATTGAATGTTTCAGTAGGTCAGATTGTAGATGTTACCCACTCGACCCCAGCATGGGACGAAAAGCCGTTCCGCGTTAATGCTATGTCGTTGCGTATGGATGGTACTGTTTCAGTCGAGCTAATCGAGCATCAAGATAGCATCTATCCTTGGTCAACAAAGACTGAAATTGACGACATACCAGACACCACGTTACCTAATCCATTTACCGTATTGCCTGCCACTAATCTAGCGGTTACAACGCGAAATATAATAGCGGCAGATGGAACGAGCTTGTCAGCTTTAGATATTAGCTGGACAGCCGCAGCAGATGCCTTTGTGGAGCAATACCGCATTGGTATCACGCCAAGTACAGGGGTAGCTCAGAACGTCTTAACTAGCCTTACAGAGCATTCTTATCAGGTTCTAGATTCAACACTGACTTACATTATTTCAGTGACTTCTATCAGCACAATTGGAGTGAATGGCCCAACAGTAACAAGCGCCTCTATCACGCCTATTGGTGACACAACAGCGCCTAATGCGCCAACAAGCCTATCAGTGACAGGAACATTTCAGAAGCTAGTATTAAGCTGGACTAATCCCACCGCGCCTGACTTTTCAGAAGTAGAGATTAAACGCAGCCCTAACGCAACAGAATCTAATGCTAGCGTTATAGGCAAGACACGCGCCACCACTTGGGAAGACGGTTCACATAGCGGCAATACAACTCGATACTATTGGATTAGATCAATTGATACGTCTGGTAATGCTAGTGCGTGGACTTCAATGGGTTCAGCTACAACTATCAAGCTTGACGCTAATGATTTTGACGATGGTGTCATTACACCAGATTTTATAGATTCTACCTTTACGAGCTTAATTGCTGGCAAAGCCACCGTGATCGATGTGGAAGCCGCACAAGCTGACATTGTTAACATACTCAATGAGCAGCAAAGCGTAGGCAATACGATTGATACAGTAGCAGAACGGATGTTGACGTTAGCTACTACTCAATCTGACACGCTTGGTACAGTCGCAGATGCAGGCATTACGGTTGACCCAACCACAGGCGCGGTAACGATACAGGCCGTTGAATCATTACGGTCACAAACAGCCACTAACCTAAATGCAGTTCAAATTGATCTAGATGCAGCCGAAGCAACACTTAGCCTCAAAGCGTCAGTCACTTACGTTAATAACGAGATTGCTTCTGCTGTTCTTGATTCCTCAGACTTGGCGGCATTGAATGCGCTTGAGGCTAGTATTAACCAAGCTGAAATAGACATTGGTGGTGCAGAAGCCGACATTTTATTAAAGGCTGACACGACCACTGTTTCTGGTATGGATGTGCGCCTAGATCAAGCTGAAATAGATATTGATGGGGCCGAGGCAGCGATACTTTTAAAGGCTTCTAGCACTGACTTAACCGCAGTTACAAGCCGAGTAACTACCGCAGAGACAACCATTAGCGCGCTAGATATAGCAGCCATTTCCAACACTGTTTCTGATACTCGCTCACTGCATGATAAAAATGACGTTGCAGACGTATTGAATCTAAAACAATTACTAGACGTTTACAAAAGCCGTGAAGCCACCAACACAGAAATAGCCTACGCTCGAAACGAAATAGCAGCCGATGTGCGCGATTCAAACGTATCAATCGCCACTAGCAAACTGGAATTAGCTGCACTGATAGACGATAACACCGCGATATTAACCTCAGAGCAAACGGTTCGTGCTGATGCAGACAGTGCAATGGCTAGCAGTATTACCCAATTAACAGCCACGGTAGGTGATAACACAGGCTCTATTTCGCAAGAAGCAATCACTAGAGCAGGCGCGGATACCGCAATGTCGGGATTAATTACTGACGTTACCAGCACTGTTGGCAATCACACCACATCAATAGGCACTCAAACAACGTCAATTGACGGAATCAAAGCCCAGTATTCGGTAACGATTAACGATTCAAGTGGCAACGTCAGTGGCTTTGGCCTCGTATCAGACATTATTGACGGTGTGGCAACTAGCGCATTTACGGTAGATGCAGATCAGTTTGCCGTGGGTACAGATGGAAATTACCCGTTTGTCTATTACGCTACTGACACCACAATAAACAAGAATGGCATTTCAACAGTGGTTCCAGCAGGTGCTTATTTAGATGCAAATTATATTGGTGCTAATGAAATCAATGCCGACAAGATCGTTATTGATGACAATATTGAATTTACAGGCAGCACTTCGGGCATTGTGTTTGGCAAAACTTCCCTTGCTGATACTAACGAAGGTTCATTTTATGGGCGCTCTCTAGACGCAAGCGGCAACCCAATTTCAGGCTTTTATATATCATCTGCCACTAGCTCAATTTATGCCGACACAGCAGGCAATCTATCCTTAAACAACGTGAAATTATTCACGGGTAGTGCTGGCTCGAAAACCGAGTTCGACACCACTGGAACACATACCGCCAATTTATCCACACTAACAACCGTTTTATCTGTTGTTGTAGTCGGAGGCGGTGCTGGTGCGTGTACCAACGGCGTACCTTCGGTGGCTGCTGGTTCTAATGTGGGCGGTGCGGCTGGTACGGATTCATGGCTAGAATTTTATGATGCAGATGATGGTGGCGGCACAATAATTGGCTCACGCATTACAGCAACAGGCGGTGCGGCTACCTCTCATTCAGTCGCAAGTAACACCTCTACAGCAAGCGGTTATTCTGGTATTGCATCATCTCAACCTAGTTCGTCTGGTGCTGGCGGTGGTTCATATTGGTCAACCTCATTGACGCAATTTAATGCATCTCCCCCAAGTTCAGGAGCTTTGGGTGGTGGTGGTGGCGGTGCTGGTTCACAAGGTCGTAATGGTAGCGCAACAGCCCCAGTTAACGTGAGTGCGGCAAGTGGTTCAACCGTAAGCCAGCAAGTAACAGTTCCATCAGGCGCTTTGAGTGTGAAAATATTCATCGGTTCTGGCGGTCTAGGCGGTGTACCTAGCGCATCACAATACGGTAGCGCTGGCTCATGGTCATACGTTCACAGTGGAGGCAATGGCGGTAATGGCTATGCGTCTATTGCTGATCCGAATAGCGGTGGCATTGAAGTGGATTTGCTCGACTTATTATCACGAATTGAAGCTTTAGAAGCTTAAACAGGAGTATTTAAAATGTCATGGTATTCAACTGGTAACGTATCCGTTACTAACGGCTCAACAACCGTAACAGGCTCAGAAACAAACTTTAGCGTAGGCGCTCAAATCGGTGAGGGCTTTCTAGCTCCAGACGATAAGCTTTACGAAATTGCCACCATAACGTCTGCCACGGTGATCGTGCTAGCAGATAACTATTTGGGCAGCACTCAGACAGGCCAAACCTATAAGATCGTGCCAACTCAAAGCCTAGTTGCTGATCTAGCGGCTGAGGTTACTGACTTAATCAGCGATTACGCTACGGTTAAGGATAACGCTGGTGCTGGCAAGCATCTTGACGGAACCGCTGCCAACCCTGCTATCAAGTTCATCCAAGACCAAGATACAGGTTTTTATCGAGTAGGCGCTAATGAAATCGGTGTGGCTGTTGGGGGGTTAAATGTAGCCTCGTTTGGTTCGACAGGTCTAACGACTCTCGGAAATAACCTTTTAGATAGCTCAGACATTGACGCAACGGTGCAAGCCTATGACGCAGACACAGCCAAACTTGACGTAGCGCAAACCTTTACTGCTAATCAAACAATGGCAGCAGGGTTTGATTTAGACGCTATAGCAGCAACCAAAGCAGTCACAGCAGTAGACGTATTCATCTATGACACTAGCAAAGACTCAGACGGTGGAGCATGGCGTAAGCGTACACAAGGCACTAGCTGGTACAACGAAACACTAAACACTAGCACTCGTGGTTCTCGCAAAGAGTTCCCAGCAGTAGCGGTGATTGTTGCAGAGAGTAATAAGGTTACGATCTATGATGGTGATGACCCTAGTATGCCGATGTGGATGGTGTTTACGGGTAATGGGGCATTGCTTTATCAAACAGCAGAAAGTGTTTCTATTATTAATGGTATAGCGTCTATAGCGACTAATACTTATGGGCTAGTAGTCTACAACTTTATTGGTGACTTTATAGGCAGGTATAGGGCTTCTGTGGCGCAAAGCGGTAAGAAGTTACCCTTATCCGCTATTAGTGATAGAGCCTCAAGTCACGCAGGCAACTCTGCTGAGTTTGGCGGTATCATCAACGACACAGTCAACGACATAGCAATGACAGTGCTACCCAACGCACCCATCGACTCCGCAACTGGCCTACCGATTCCAACGATTGCAGTGGCTACTAATGGTGGCACTTCTATTATTAAGGATGATGGGAGTGTGGTTGATATAACTGGTCAGGTGTCTGATATAGCCTTTGTATATTTTGACAATGGCAGAGTTGTTTGTTCTGGGGATTATCAATCAGAGATACACGTTTTCACAATACCGAGTGCTGATATTGTGAGTTCAGCTAGGGATTATAGAATAGTACCCACTGCTTCAAGCGGTGATGTAGGTATTCCAAAGTCTTTGGGTAACGCATCACCAACTCAAACAGGACTAGATAATGTCTTTTCTTCATCAGAAGGTTTAACTGTAGTTGATGAAGATACCGCTGCATTTGCTAAAAGCTCAGTAGCCTACATCACCTCAGACTACAACACAGGCTATATGACAGGCGATATTAAAGGCGCTTGGTTATCTAGCACTGATGATGACAACTTGGTGGGTAGTGAGTTGGTTACTAATGGTACTTTTGATACGGATACTGCTGGGTGGACAATATTAGGTGCAGGCACAGGCATTTCTGATACAGGACGCTTGAAGCTCACAGCCTCTACTGATGCCTACCAAGGTGCCGAGCAAACTTTTACAGTGGAGATCGGTAAAACTTATACCGTTAGTATTGAAAAAGCAGTTACCACTAACAACTCTCTCATCAGAGTAGGCAATCTAAGCTCAAATTATGTTTCTACAGGAAACGTACAAGCTATTGGTATATATAACTATACTGTTGTAGCTACTACGACAACTATGAAAATAAAAGTGTACGCCTATACTAATGGATCAGTTGTGCATTTCGACAACATCTCAGTACGCCTAGCAGACCAAGACCGCTCAGTGAACAACAATGGACTCCAAGTATTTGGCAATATTTCCAAGACTCCAGTAGCAACTGGAGCTGATCTTGTGGCTTACTCAGGGTTTAGTGCAAGTAACTATCTTGAGCAGCCTTATAACAGTGACTTGGACTTTGGTACTGGTGACTTTAGTGTGATGGGTTGGTTTAAACCTTCTTCAGATCTAGGCAACTACCCATCAATAATAGGCAGAATTTCAATTAATAACACTGAAAGCACTGCTTGGACTTTAAGGGTAAACAAACCTACTTTAAAATATTACTTCTTTAGCGGAAACGCAGTTGTTCTTACCAGCACTACGCCAGTAGTTTATGACACATGGCAGTTTTTAGTCGCAGTAAGGCGTAGTGGAGTTCTTTACTTATACTGTAATGGGTTGCTAGATACTTCTGGCGCCATGACCAACAGTATTTCTAACTCTTCAGCAAGAACTACTATTGGGCAAGACGCTACTTATGGGACAGCAAGCTCAGGCTTGGCCCTCTTCCGAATCTCAGCAACAGCCCCATCAGCCCAGCAGATCAAAGACATCTACGAAGCAGAGAAGCCTTTGTTCCAAGCTGGCGCACAAGCCACATTAGA
>Ga0307985_10002021_pt1 | contig 11455 bp, 9 predicted proteins | sample EllFjometageno80_FD_203155 | JGI IMG/M metagenome (GOLD analysis project Ga0307985, IMG submission 203155) | Marine microbial communities from Ellis Fjord, Antarctic Ocean - #80 | ecosystem: Environmental > Aquatic > Marine > Unclassified | place: Southern Ocean | collected 2014-10-09 | reverse complement strand
AGCGTCAAATTGGCATATCATGCTCATGCGCCCCCTCCTCCCCCCTTCTCCTTCTCTCCGTCCTCTCCCACACAGCTACTGCTGTAGCGAGATCCTCTCCGGCACCATCACATCCCGCACATTCTTCAACTCAACAGAAGTGCTCGTCATCGAGGAGTACCTTGTGTCGGTTTGCCATTTCAGCTGTTTGTACGAGAACCCTGCACTCGTTTACTGTGCTCTGGCAGATGCTGGCTGCAGCGCAATAATTCTCGTCACTAACAATTACGTGCCGGGCGCGGCTAGCCATATAGGGTCGACATCGTACTCCGACTACCAAGTCCACTACCAGGACACCGTCCCCTTCCTCGCCATCGGACGTGACGCAGGAAGCGTCCTGAAGCAGCGGCTCATCTCCCACCCTGACGAGCCAATTCACACCTTCTTCACCGAGAAAGAGGGCCAGAAAGAGGACGAGGCGCAGCTGCCGGGCAGCGTGTTTGAGCAGTTAGTAGTGTGGGAAGGGATACGGCGCATGAGCACTAGAGTTACAGTCTCAGAGTGCCGCGACGTTTTAGTAGATAGGTAGTTGTAGCATGAACCGAGTAGTTGTGCAGCACATAGAGCGTTTGCGGAGTGCGTCTCCAAGCCATCCTAATCTATAGCGAATTGTCCTCTTCTCTCTCCCTCTCCTCCCTCTCTCCGTACTCTCGGTCGTCCCCAACACAGACGATCCTGCCGCACCTCAACCCTCCCTCCTCGTCGTCAATCTTCGTCGTAATTAACGCGGCAATAAACGAGCTCACAGTCCCCGCTACCATGCACGCCGCCAAACCTGCAGTAGCGTCCCGGCCTGCGTAACTTCCGAGATCCTCTCCCACGTAACTGTACAGAATACCACTGCCGATGGTGCCCATCAACCGCCCCATCGCGTTACTCATGTAGTAGAACCCCACACTAACGGCCACCTTATCCAACGGCGAGTACTTCACCACAAGGAACGAATGAATGCTCGAGTTGATTGCGAATATAACCGCAAACACCACAATCCCCGCCACCATCCACCCCACCATCCCCCCCTGGTCCTCGTCCTGAAAGCTGGGAGCAGCGTACAGCGCGACCGCAAGCGTCAGCGTCGGCAGGCAATTGACTAGCCCGTAGAAGATCTCGGTGAGCTTGTTAGGCGGCGTTTGGCCCGCCGGGCCAGTGACTAGCTGCGGCGTCCAGCTCTACAGCGAGCGAAACGAGTGTGAGAAAAGGAGGGACACACACACATGCGCGAACAAAAGGGGCTGCGCGGCGGCTGTGGCGCTAACATAATGCGCCGGGAGTCCTTAGCCGGTCGCACTGAGCCGGCCATCATGATTGGAGTACATCTCTCACCTGCACCTGCCCGTAAACGATAATATACAACGCCAAAAACGTCCCCACCAAGATCCGACTCAAGCCCAACCCCCCGCAGCCGCCACCTGTATTGAAATTTGCGCACATGTCAACGTCGCAGAAAGCGCCGGTGACGCAATCGCCGTCGACTGCACAGACGTTGCCGGGACCCAAGTCGCGGCACGCTGGACTCCTCAAGTAGAACGGGAGCGGGACTTCGAACCAGAAGTCCCTGCTAGCAAACAAGAACAACCTCGCCGCGCTCAAGTAGTTGAGGTTCCTGTTGTCCAACGACAACGCTTGCTTCAAACTAGCGTTCTCCTTCTTCGCAGTCCCCAGACCATCACTCAGCCCGAAATACGCTACCGGGAAGCTGATGACTATGAGGGAGACCATGGCCGAGAGGGCCGCGTAGTAGTTGACGTTCAGCAGAGCGGCGCCGACGAAGTAGCCGACGCCCTTGAGGCTGTTCTTCATGCCGGTGAGCAGACTCACTAGCTTGAAAAGCTTGGTGTCCTGGCCCTCCTGCGCCACCCATACACATGTGTGAAAAAAGGGCCACACACACGTGCGAAGCGACGGTGTGAACAAAGGAGGCAGCGGTGTGAAGAAAAGGCGCTGGTGAACGAAAGGCGCTGGGATTCGGTGGTTTCTTGTACATGCACAAGCAGATGTACAGATGTACATGCACACAAGCAGATACAGATACACACAAGTAGATGCACATGAACACAAGCACGTGTGTGAGCAAAAGGTCGGAGCCCTCCGCCAGCCTTCCCCGGCCTTCCGCTGTCGCCTTCCACTCACCTTGGTGACCAGCTTAGTAACAGTCTTCCCCCCCAGCTTGGTCAAATCCTTCGCAATCCCCCCAAACATGCTCGCAACGGTGACGTACACGATCGCCGTCGGCTTGGTCCACTCTTCGTTCCAGCCGTAAAGGAGGCCGTAGGAGAAGATCTGGAGAGAGAGGCCGAGGAGGAGAGTTCGGCGAATGCCCCATTTGGCGCCGGCGATGCCGGCGAGGAGGTTGGTGACGACGCCGGCGACCTCGTACAGGCTGAACATGACGGCGACTTCGATGGCGGTGAAGCCCTGGTTGTACGCGTGGAAGAGAATTATCATCCGGATTGCACCATCTGTTATGGTGAACAGGAGGTAGCAGATTGTGATTACTATGAAGGGCTGGAGGGTGGGGGAGAAGATGTTGAGGAGGGGAGGAGGTGGGAGGGGAGGGGAGGGGGAGGAAGGAGATGGCATGACAGGGCGGTAGAGTGAGATGTTTTCAGAGGGAGATTCAGAAGGAGATTCAGAAGGAGATTCGTGGGACAGAGTGAAGAATCTCAGTACTAAAAAGGTCGCCTAGGGTCAGCGTCGGGTCGGCGAGGGCGGCGACACACGGAACAGGTAGATCGGGCCCGTTTCACTAGATTACAGATGATGGTGTAGGCGTGGCGGATACCGAGTTGCAGAAGACTTCGTCGAACACCAAACATTGAGAATTTCTTTGAATGAGGGCAACATGTCCGCCGGTGCTGGTTGCCGCTCGGTTCGCTCTGGCCTGCGATAGCGTTTACCTTGATGGGCGCTTGTGGTGCACCCGCGCGTTTTGGTTCACACGCCCAGAACTGTCGAGGGCTGCGTGAACAAGGGGGAGTTAAGAGTAACCCTAACAGGGTACGATTGCGCTTGCTATGTTTCATTATTTAGTCTACGCTGCTGTTGCAGTCTACGCTGCTGTTTTCGCTGCTCGCCTTTGTTCACACATGTGCGGGGGCCGTTTCGCCCTTCTTTTCAGCTTCATGACTTCTTTTTCAGCTTCATGACTCTTGAAGTTTGCCGTCCGAAGCCCTCCAGAACAATCTCGTCCTCGAAGATGGTGACGATCGAGTGCGTATCAGTCCCCGGCGGGCTTTCCAAGATGGCATCGAAGACCACATGATGGATTCCTGTTTTCGGCTCGACGTGATACCCCCCAGAATGCGTGTGCCCGGACAACGTCGCCACAACGACATCCTTGTACTCCTCAAACAAGCTCAGCAGCTCCTCGTAATTGAAAGGAAGACACATGACGTTGCCCGTGCTGGGATGGAACGGCTGATGCGCGCTGACGACAACGCGCTTGTTCGTTGTCCTCGCGTCGATCAACTCATCCTCAAGCCACCGCATCTGCCTCGCCCCCACGCCGCCGTTGAACGCCACAAACCGACGCTGCACACCATCCAACCCGATGGGCGAGTTGATCTCGCCCGAGGCGAAGTTGGGGTTGTTTTGGCTCAGGAGCGCCGTCGCCGCGGAAAGCTTCGCACCGGTCCGGCCCATGACACACTCGTCGTACGTGTCAACGAAGACAAACTTGTAGTCGTTCGGCAGCGACTTGGTGTAGTAACCGACCAAATCGGGCTCGTCCGACGCATCGGGCGACACAGCCTCCTCAATCATGGGGATGCCGAACTGCGCCGCAATCTCCTTCCGAGAAAGGACGTACAGCTCGTGGTTGCCGTACACCGAATGCACCGGCAGCCTATGATCGCGGAGAGCGGTGGCCACTTTGGGGACGTCGGCGGGGGGGCATTGGCCGTCGATCGAGTCACCGAGATTGAGCACGAAGTCGCACCGTCTGGTGTTGAAGTTGGAGAGGGCGGCAACGAGGGAGGGGAGCGCGGCGGTGTAGTATCGGGGCGTGCCGGAGTACGACGCGCCGTCGGGGATGGGGGCGTACTGGACGTCGGCAATAACGCCAAAGGTAAGGAGAGGAAGGTGCATGGTTTGCGGCTGGTGGGTTTGCGGCTGGTAGGTTGGCTGTGAGCCAAGCTGGATGTTTATTGTGTTAGAGTTGGGGTTATGTGTTACCTCTCGAGGACGTGGTTGTAAAGCAGTGAAAAACGTCAGGACGAACCCGAGCAGGGAATCATGCACAAGAACAGTCGGTAAAGAGAGGGTCTCAGAGAGCAAAGGGGCTCCTCAGCACCGCTCAGTGTCCACGGTGGCTCGTGGTGGCGTAATATTGGCCCGGATTATATTGTCCCATCATGGAATAATGGTGCAACTGTTGGGGGGCCGTGGAGGGGAATTAACCAACCATGAAAATGGGGGAGGGAACTTACAGTGGGGTTGGGCGGGATGTAAAAGAGGGAGAAGACGCAACCGATCAGGAGAAGGAGAGCGAGCGACCTGCGAATCTCATGTATATTTTTTGAGTACGGAACGATCCCCCTAGTGGCCGTGTTTAGTGCACCAGGTCCCCACATTCGTGTGGCTATGGCGGGCCCGTGACGCGGCCCTAGCTGCGGGCGAGTACGGCTGCGGTCGGGGGCGGTGTATCGGCTCTGTTACATACATGGCAGGTTTATTGTACAAATGAATATGCGTGTTAGTGTGTTTTAGCCCAAGAGCGGCCCGCCCCGACTCCCTCCTACCGGCGCGCGAACCAGCCTTTCCCCTCCCTCGTCCTCCCCCGCCGCTTCCTGCCCCTCAGGCTGCACTGTCTTGGCGACGAGCGAGAAGTATGCACTACTCTCGCCCCCGCCGAAGGCCAGCGCGTCGCAAAGACACTGCATGTCCCTGACAGTGATCGCCACACACATGGCGTTGAAGTCGGTCAGCGACAACGGCCCCTTCTTCTTGATCGCCTCGCCCTGCAGCCCGCTCAAGATGGTCGCGACATACCGGCACGTCCTCATCTCTCCCTCGTGGCGATTGATGACGACGCGTCTGGCGCTGTCGACGTTGTCGTGGGTGATGCGCTGGGCCCCGGAGAGCGCGTCGAGCGACTCGATGCACGCGTCTCTCGCGGCCTCGGCGTTCTCCTTGGAAGCCGTGACAGTAGTGTAGTAGTACCCTCCGTTCGTGCTCTCGTAATCCGTGGTGAACTGGAAGTTCGCGTCGTACGTCAGCTGCCGCTTCTCTCTCACATTGGAAAACAGACGGCGGTTAATAATCTCGCTCAGCAGGGAGAGCGCGCAGTGCGCGAAGAGGGGATGGCGGCGACGCTGAACGTCCACCTTGGAGGCCTTGCCGTCCAGCCTAATCACCTGCTCCGAGATGTCGCTGCCGTCGGCGTTGATGCCCCACCTGTTGGGCGCCGCGCCGCCGACGTACGAGACTGCTCGAGGATCGGAGTCGGGCAGCTCGAAGTCCATGCGCCGACCGGGGAGGGGCGCGACGAGGCGAGGGGAGGCGCCGTTGGGGCCGGACTGGGTCGGGCCCCACTGAGTGTTGGTGTCAGCGGGAATAGTTCCAATCAGCTGGCGAATGGACTCGAGGGTTGCCTTGGTGTCGAACTCGCCGCACATCGAGATTTCCAAGTTCCCCGGGGTGAGCTGGCTCATGACCGCTGTCATCGCTTCGTCCAAGTTCACGTTGGCCACGTCGGACGGCGTGACAGCGCAGAACCGCTGGTCGTCGCCGTTCATCGCCTGAATAAACGTTTCGCAGCTGATTTTCTCGAGGTTCTTGCACAGGCCGGAGTGCGCCGTGACGAAGTGCTGCTTGGCGCGCCCGAGGGCGTCCTCCTCCCAGCGGAAGGATTGGAGGATTTCTCTCAACACTTGGAGCACGGCGTCCGTCCCGAGGATGCCCTCCACGAGCTGGTCGCCGAAGCCCATGTTGCCCACCGGCGTGGTGGGAAACACGAAGTCCATCGTCAGGTTCTAAGGCACACGTGTGAACAAAGGGCGGCGGCGGTGTGAACAAGGGCGCTACTGCCACTGGCATACACGGTATCGCTTCTGCGCTGTTGAGCGACCGCCTCACCTCCTCGCCGCAGTTAATCTCCACCATGATCAAGTGGTCTACACAGAAGAGCTCGATCTGCTCCCTCATGAAGCCACCGAATGCGCCTCCCTCTTGCATCGCTCGCGCCCCGATGGCCATGCTCCCCTGCTTGAAGCCGAGGAGTTTCTCCGCGATGCGCCCTCCCGGAGCGACCAGCCGAAGATGCCCGCGCTGACTCTCGGCGTCGCTGGACGTGATTCCCACCCGGATGCCGTTGCTGAGGCGGCGGAAGGTCGCTGGCGTCGTGACCTTGTCGGCCGGGGTGTTCGGGGTACCGTCGGTGAACTGGCCGGGGAGGTACGTGGGGTTGTGCTGAGAGGTGGCCAGCGCGAGAGCCTCCTCCGTTACGAGCGTCCGCGGGACGACGAACTCAGTGTCAGGGACGATCGGCTGGCTAGCAGCCGCCACGAGTGTCTCCACGAGCGAGTCGGGGTTGATGTCGTCCGTCTCGGCATCCTTGGGCACGCAGGCGATAGCGATCACGGGACCGGACATGGACGGCTCGTCCGAGGACAGTGAGCTGATGTGCTCGCACAGCTCGGCGGCGGCGACGTTCACGTCAGCCAGCGAGAGCTCGGAGAGCGCCTTGTCCGTGTTCTCGTAAGCGGAGAGCGGATCCATGAACGTGTGCCCGCACGCGACGCTCTCCATCAGGTACGACAGCTGGTCGGAGTGGGAGATGCGGTCGTTCTGAGCGGCCACTTGAGCGGCGTCCGTGAGCAGAGCGCCGCCGTACCGCAACATTTCGTCCTTGGTGAGGCCGAACTTGCCCAGCTGCCGGATCTTGGCCACGGCCACGTGGCACGCCTCCTTCCACCTCGACTTGTCGGCCATCAGGTCGAACGAGCACACGGCGCAGCCCTCGCGGGCGCTATCGAGCTGGTTGAACTCGACGAAGTTGAACGGCGGGTCCTCGCCGCGGGCATTGACATTCAGCCTAATCTGCAACGCCGCCAGAACGATCCTCCTGGCCAGACTCCCCTTGAAATCATCGAGCGTAATAATCGGCTTGATCTGCCTCTTCGCGAACACGTGGAGCGAGAAACTCTGCAGCAGCTCGTGCCTGTAGATGTGCGGGCGAACCAACGCGCCGGAACTAGCCACGACCTCCGGCAAGTTGTTCAAATTCAGATCATCCATCTCGTAAACCTGTTGCAAGTGCACGTCGTAGTCACCGGCGGGGCTGTCCCCGGAATGCGGGTTGACCGCGCCGCCCTCCCTCCGCTCCGACCACGCGTGCCTCGCCGGCGGGTAATGCCAGCTTTGGCCACTCTTGACCGTCTCAACGAGGGAGCGCGCCAACGCCCCCGCCTCGCTCTTGGCGACGTCCGTGAGCTCAGCAGCATGGCGGTCGGCGCTCAGGTGCGAGAACTTCATCGCGATCACCTTCTCGGTCGCCGCTATGTCGAGGTCGCCGACGACGTACAGGAGCACGTTGTCAGGGCGGTAGTGGGATCGGTGGAAGCGAAGCACATCGTCGCGCTGCCACTCCCGGATGAACTTCTCTTTGCCGATGGGGAACCGCTTGGCCAGGCGGGACTCGCGGTGCAGCGTGGAGAGGATGTTGCACTGCGCATACACATGTGTGAACAAAGGGGGGCCACACACACGGTGTGCCATACACATGTGAACAAAGGGGTGTGAACAACAAGTGCGGCGGCGGTCGCGCGGCCTAGCATGCGCGAACGAGAAAGAACGGGTGGCTCACCTCGACGCGGTACTCAATCGTGTTGACCATGGTCATCTCCGACAGGACCGCGGCGCGCTCCTTCTCCAATCTAGCAGCGTCCACTTCAGCCTCCATGACCTCGACTAGCGCGTCGAGCGCCAGCGGCATCATCTGCCCTCCCGGGCCTCCGCTCGACATTGGCACGATCGTGGGGCAAGCCGCGTAGAAGACCGTGTGCTGGAAGTCCGTGTACGCGTTCGTTTGACTGCCGGTCCCGAAGAGGCGCTCGCGTTTGCGAGAACCCATGTACGCCACGTGCTCCGTGAGGTGGGCGAGGCCTTGCTGGTCTTGGAGCTCGTCGGCGGAGCCGGTGAAGACCTGGAGGTGGGACTCGAAGCGGCCCGAGGGCTGGTCGTTGCGCATAATGCAGTAGGAAAAGCCGTTGGGGAGAGTCCCATACTTCACATCAGAGTGCCGGGGGAGGGCTCCACCGCCGATAGAGAGGTCGGCGGGAGTGTGGTGAATGTTCACTACCGATTGGGCTGGTTGGATGGGCCGCGAGTAGGAGGGGTGGGTGGAGAATAGGGGGGAAGAGAGGGGGGAGGAGAGAGGGGAGAGGAGGGGAGAGGTGGAGCGGAGGTTAGAAGAAGTCGGTCGAGACAAGGACCATGGGGACGCCAGGGGGAGAACGAGGAGCAGGAGGACGAGGCACACCATTCGGGGAGGAGCTGTGATGCGAGAGAGGAGCACGGCCCGTTGAGGAGCGGCGGAGTTGGAAGTGTGTGGCCGATTTTCGTCGCCTCGTCTTCTCAATCATCACCAGGGACCGACTGAGTGCACCAAACTACGACGAGCCCGCCTCCGCACCTCCACACGAGCTTTCTCCGCCTCTGTGCTCCCGCAGGACGATGCGTGCCCTGTACGAGCTCGTGGATGACCGGCAGTGGTAGGTGGCTTGGCCATCACCAATATCCACTACCTCGCAGATACAGTTGTAGCGCTGAAACGCGGTGAAACGAAACGCTGAAACTGAAACCGATCAGGTCTTCTACAACAATTCACAACCCTTCTAACTGCTTCTAACAGCTGTACTACAGCCACAGCGCCGATGATGCCACAGTCGCGCTCGACACTCGCCTTGTTTACGAAATTCTGAATGATAACGTCTGGTCGCACGTCATGACGTTTCTGTGAGTGAATGCATTAGCTGAGGGGAGGGTTCGTGGTGTGTGGGTTCGTGTTGTGTGGGTTCGTGTTGTGTGGGTTCGTGTTGGGAACGTTGGTTAGTCCCTACTGTAACACACTTTTCATTGCAAACTAGCTGATCAATTTAATTCACGCACGTACATCTCCTCACCCGACGAACACCACGCTTCCCCGCTGACTCCCCGCCTCCTCTTCCTCTTCCTCTTCCTCCTGGTACCTCCTCTTCCACAGCTCATTGACCCCCTCCAGGTGCCTCTTGCTCTCCCTCCTGCGCTTCTCAAACGCCAACACCTTCCGCTCTGCCCTTGCATCCCTGCTCGCGTCCATGTGTTCGCTGTGCTCTCGAGCATCTTCCATGTGTGTGTCGATAACTTGTTTGAAGAGAAACGCCGCCGAGAAGGCAACGAGGGATAGGAATGTGAATGTTGTAAGAAGGATGAGAGCGAGGAAAGCGAAGCACACGAAACCGAGGGGAAGGTAGTGGTCGAGTTCGAAGGAGTGGGGAGAGCTGTCACACGTTTGTGGCGCTTGTGGGAGAGCCGGGCGGCGGGAGGTCGGCGAGGCAGGTGGCGAGGCAGTTGCAGCTAGCGTTTGGAGAGCCTTTTGGGGGGATTTCAGGATGACCAATAACTGGCTGGGGTCGACGTTATCTTGGGTCACTTTGAGGCCTTCGGTCGTCTTTATTGTCACTTTGTTGGAGGAGTAGATAGTGACTCTGAGACCTCCGGATGATGTTGTTACTGATGATGTTGTCACTGATGATGTTGTTGTTGTTGTTGTCACGGGTGCTGTTTCTGCTTTAACTTTGGTAGCAGATGCGGATGTGACAGTATAATCTAGCTCGTGCAAAGTGTCCTCGAGCCCGTCATAGATGAGCGGTGGCAAGTCGTTGTGGTGCAAGTCGGCGTGGGAGATGAGGTGGGCTACTCCTCTGCCAAGGGGGAAGGGGAGAGAGAGGCCTTTGAGGGAGCGGGGGTCCATGGGGGAGGAGGGGGGGGAGCATGGAGGGGAGGGAGGGAGGGGGGGCGCGATGGATGGAGCCATCGATGAAGGTAGGAAAGGTCGACCCTGAAGAGTCGAAGGAACCACCAGAGAGAGGGCAATTGAAGGAAGGCCAAAAGCTAAAAGCTCGCGAAAGCTGACACTACTTGTCTGTACGCGAGGGTCACAAGTAAAGTATGTACCGCAGGTCGTGGGGGCCGAGCTCTGCAGGCGACGGTAGGCGCTGGTCCAGCATGGTTAGGGTTAGGGTTAGGTAAGCACCGCGGCCTTGTCATTGTATAGAATCATATTTAGATCAGCGCATGGGGCAAGAGAAACAAGATATAGCCCGTGCAGCGGTCGCGTCACATTTACGTCGCGTCACATACCCCCCCCCCCCCCCTTGTTCACAATGTACATGCCACCTTTGCTCTCACATGTGTAGGGCAGGATTTGGTGGATTTGTGGCCATCCCCAACTTCTTCTAACGCAAACCCACCGTAATCTGAGCTCTCTCACCTGATCGTTGGAGCATTTCTTTCCCAAGCACACTACCACACACCTAATAATATGAAGCTCACTCTTATGCTCTCCATCCTGGCCGTCGCCAACGCCTACTGCCCCAACGGCTGCTCCGGCCACGGCTCCTGCGGCGCTAACGGTGAGTTCCAGCTGCACCGAGAAATATTTATCTAACAGACCCGGGATGGATTTGTGGCCCTGCCTAACAGATACGCGGGCCGTACACAAACACGCAAAAAGTTGAGCACATTATTGTATACCACAACAACGCAAAATATGTACTTAAACATATACAAAAGCAAACATACGCCCACTGTGGGGCTGCACAATTATCCGGTTAGAAACTTACTGGAACTTTTCGAGCCCACTCCTCCCTAACCCTGCCGCCTCTCCATAGACAAGTGCTCGTGCTACGACCGCCCCAACGGCGACGAGGCGTGGACCGAGCACGACTGCTCCCTCCGCACGTGCCCCAAGGGCTCCGCGTGGGTCGCCACTGCCACGGCCGCCAATGAGGCTCACCCGTCTGTTGAGTGCTCCAACAAGGGCTCGTGCGACCGCAAGACCGGCGAATGCGAGTGCTTCGAGAACTACGAGGGCATGGCGTGCGAGCGCACCATCTGCCCGGCCAACTGCAACGGCAGGGGCGTGTGCGTGACCCAGTCTGCCCTCGCTACCGCTGCTGGCACCACCTATGCCAGGACTGGCGCCACCAATGGCATCGACCGCGATGGAGCATGGGATGCCGAGAAACACATGGGCTGCAAGTGCGACCTTGGCTTCCGTGGCCCGGACTGCTCCCTCATGGAGTGCCCCAGTGGCAACGATGTTCTCCTCGGCTACGGAGCCGACAAGGGACGTGACTGCTCCGGCCGTGGAATCTGCGACTACTCCGAGGGCCTGTGCAAGTGCTTCTCTGGATACTACGGAAACAAGTGCCAG
>Ga0307985_10002017_pt1 | contig 11458 bp, 4 predicted proteins | sample EllFjometageno80_FD_203155 | JGI IMG/M metagenome (GOLD analysis project Ga0307985, IMG submission 203155) | Marine microbial communities from Ellis Fjord, Antarctic Ocean - #80 | ecosystem: Environmental > Aquatic > Marine > Unclassified | place: Southern Ocean | collected 2014-10-09 | reverse complement strand
CGCCCCCGACCCCGCCTCCCTCCCCTCCCCAACCTACTCAGCAGACTCCTCACAAGACATCCTCGCGCTCGAGTCCTTCAAGCAACCTACTGCCATGACTGCAGCCCAGAAGAAAGCTGCTGTTAGTAATGAGAAGGTACGGAAGGCGAAGAAGCTACAGGCGGTGTACGGGAACGCGGCAGACCCTTCCACCGCGAACGTTAAAGCGTACCTCGCCGCCAAAAAGTCCACCGCCACCGCCGCCCTCCTCTCCCGAGGCAAGGCCCACCGCGAGACCTCCGCACGCCGCGCTAAAAACGAGAAGGAATCGGAGGATAAGAAGCGGAAGGCGAGCGCGGTACGCGTAGCTGAGAGTATGGCGCGTATTGAGAGAGCTAGGTGGGAGGAGATTAAGCGGAAGGAGGCGAAGCAACCGGCCAAGAAGGCTGCGCCGCAGAAGGCGCCGACTAGGAAATATCCGATGGGAGGGTATTCGGGGGTTACTAAGCAGCCGTGGGTGGGCGTCATGGACTCGCCTCTCCCCGCCTCTTCCACTGCCTCCCAGAAGCGCGCCTCCGCCGCCTCTCCCACTTCCTCAGCGTCTGACGTGTCGTACGAGTCCGTGCCTGGCGCCCTTGAGACGAGTTGGGGGAGTCAGAGTGAGAGTAATGAGGGGAGTTATGATGTTACGGAGGAGGTTTTGAGGGAGAAGACGCCGGAGGGGGCGGATGAAGAGGATGAGAGAATCCAAAGTAAGATGCTTCAGGTGGAGCAACTTGTTGAGAGGATGCGTAATGTCAGCGAGGATTATGAGACGAAGCTCCTGACAATGGCTACGGCCAACCCCAAGCCCGGCCCCGGTCCGAAGAAAGGCATTTATACGAGGACGAGGAAGGGGGAGGAGAGCTCGAGACTTGTGAGGAGCGCGAGGAGTGTTGTCGAGGATATCTTGGAGGAGGAGAGCGTGCTGGAACCGGAACCGTTTTTAGGGTACTCTGCTCCCGCCCCCGCCCCCGCCAAACCGTTGCCTACTCAAGTAACTCACAGCGAGCCCGCGAGTCTCCGCCGAATGCTCGACGCCGTGAACGCCGACGTGGCTGCCATCAACGCGTCTCCGCCTCGAACCCCGGCTACGAGCCACCCGGTGGAGTTCGTGGAAGGGCAGAAGTTCGGGGTGGTGCAGAGTCCCGGGAGAGTCATGTTCGGGGGGGTTAAGACAAGAGAAGACGTCGCTCTTCAAGAAGAGGTCGCTCAGGAGGAGCTGGAGTCTGACATTTTCGGGCCAACAACAACAACATCATCCTCGCACTATCAACGATCCCCTCCCTCTCCCCCCCCCCATACCTCCTCGCATCACGCCGCCCCGCACCGCCCCCCCTCCCCGCCCCTCAGCGACAGCGAGGAGTACTTCGACGTCGACCCGTTCTCCGTCGTCAACCTGCTCAAGATGGACGATCCCGCCTCGGGCCTCGGGTTTGTCGGCTCGGCCCCTACCGCCACTACTGCCGCACTCTCCCCAAGATCCCCGTATTGGACTTCAACCGAACCCGCCAAGCAATACAGCACTGCGCCGATCGACGACGACGAGTGGGACGCAACCGTGCAAGCCATGCTGGCGATTGAGAACACTCGCGACGTCGTGGAAGGGCGGAGTCCTTCGAAGTTGGAAGTGAGCCAGTCCGCCACTGAGAACGCTTACGAGGAGGATTACGAGGACGAGTTTGAGGACGAGTTTGAGGAGCCTGAGACGCCGGCCACGCCGACGCCGGCCACGCCGACGCCGGCCACGCCGACACCGGCCGCCCCATCCGCCCCGCCCACCCCCGCTGACCCTGCCACGCCGCCTTCTTCCACTCCCGCCCCCGCCTCCCTCAACACATCTTCCTCCTCCTCCACCACCACCACCACCTCGTCCTCCTCCACCGACGACTCTTACACGACGGCGGCCGACATTTCCGCCCTGCCCTCGCCCGCCCCTCGCCGGTACACCCCCAGCCAGCTCCAGGACATGTTGCTGTCCGAGCTGGCCCTGAGCGACGCGCTCGCTGACCAGCTCCTCCAGCTGAACGACGTGGAGAAGATGTACACGATCTCCGCCGCGAACGCGGAGACGGCCCGAGTGAAGGACGGGTGGCTCAAGGACAGCGACCACAAGGCGCAGCAGGAGGAGCTCAAGAATCAGCAGCACGCTTACGAGCTCACTCTGATGAAGGTCGTGGAGGAGACTCGTCTCCAGTACGGGCGCAACGCCAACCCCAACAACCCCGGCGACATTGAGAACGAGTCCCCTAACCCACAACCTACCTCTGCTCCCCTCCCTCCTCCCCCCACCGCTCCGCAAAGCCAGGCGTCCCTCGCCCACTCCGCCAGCATGTACTCGGATGATTTCGATCTGGAGAACGGAACGTTTGACGATCTTCAAAGCGACCTTCACAACGACGCCTCCCTCGACGTCTCCGACCTCAACGCCGGGGGAGACGCCACCGACATCTCCCTCTACTCCAAGTTCCGGAAGGATCACTCGGCCGCCGTCGCGCGCCGCCAGAAGGAGGAGGAGGCGCTGCTCAGCATCCGGGAGACGGCGTTCCGGGAGATGGCGGCGCGCCAGATCAAGACCCTGACGACGAACAAGTACGCGCCGGCCAAGGTCAAGAGCGAGACGAAGAAAATCAAGCGCATGAAGGCCGCCGCTCTGGCGGACGTGAACAGGGAGAGGTGGGCGCTGAGAGGGAGGATGTACCGCGAAGAGAACACGTTCATGAAAACCTTGGCCCTCGCCCCGTCTGAGAACGACGACCCCGACGGTGCCGTGGGGAACATTCTGATGCAGCAGTACTATCTATACCAGCAGCGCCCCCCCCTCGACGAGGGCAACCTCACCGCGGACTCCGCGTCGCACAACGACGGGGACAGCATGGACATCGTCGCGATGAGGAGCAAGCTGAGCAAGCTCAGCAAGAAGCAGGCGATGGCGAAGCAGATCATGAAGGAGAAGGTGAAGGAGCAGTCCGTACTTACGGAAGCGCTCGTGAAGGAGGCGCTAGGGTCGGGAGCAGCCCTAACTCGGCGGGACTCGATGGCGAGCGTGACGACTATGAACACGGAGGAGAACTACGACAGCGACTCGTTCGAAGACTGGAATGACGACAACAAGAGCGTCGTGTCGCAGCGCAGTAACCGCAGTAACCGGTCGCAGCGGTCTAGCAGGAGCAAGAAGCGCAGCCCAGTCCCCATCCCGTTGCAGCGGCAGGAGACGCAGGAGTCCGTGGTGGAAGAGAACATGGACGACGTGGAGAAGAGCGACTCCAGCGAGTTCTTGAGCTCGGTCGACGACGACGAGGTCGATCGATCGTACGGGCGGCAAGAGTCGAGGGCGGAGGAGGTGGATGAGGCGGATGTGTACGAGGAGGAGCCGAGCACAGTGGTGAGCGTGGCCGAAGACCGACAGTCGAGGTACGCCTACTCGCACAGGAGCATGGCGAGCGAGGTCGGCGAGGGGAACACGTACGCGATGGAGAGTTTCGAAACTTTCGACGGCGGCGTTGGCGGCAAGTCGGGGCTGCTGGCGATCAGCGTGCCCGGCGACGGCGGCTTCGCGGACGCAGCCGCCGGCACGATGACAATGACGCAGCCCTCGTCGAGGCAGAGCTCGTTCGGGAAGAGAGAAAAGAGCAAGAGTCCTCACGGCAGGAAGAGCAAGAGCCCAGCCAGAGCCAGCAGCGCCGACGACGTGAACGACAGCGACGCGACCGACGCGAGCATGGAGAGCATCAAGATCAGGGTGCGCGAGCTGCAGAAGCAGGTGGACAGGAAACAGAAGGAGCAGAGGAAGAAGGAGGAGAGAATGAGGCTGGAGAACCTGGAGGCGGAGCTGTTGCGGGAGCTGGGGAGGGGAGATGGCAGTGTCAGAAGCGGTGGCGGCAAAAGCGTCAGAAGCGAGAGGAGTGGGAGACTCAGTATCAAGGAGGATTCGATGGCGGGCAGCGGAACGTCGTCGATGCACTACAGCAAGAACGACACGTTCGTGAGCACCCCGGGCTCCGTCAGCCGAGTCGAGGTGGCGCCGTCGCCACACAGTCCCGGGCCGTCGCTGTCGGCGTCCGCGCTGAGCAATTCGGCCTTCGGACGCGGCATCGCTGGCATGGTGGAGGGAGTTGTTGGGGAGGAGGAGAACGGGGGAGACGAGCACGACTCTGTCGAGAGTGCCGTTCTGTCGGACTCTTTCAGGTCGAGGGACAGCGGGGGAGGGAGCGACAGCGACGACGAGGCCGCCGTTCGGAGGACCGAACGGCGGGCGATTGAGGACAAGGCGGCGAAGATGCTGCAGAAACGCGCGAGGGGCATCGTGGGCAGGCTGGATAGCAGCCATAGGCGCGCCGTCGTCGACCGCATGGTGCGCAAGGCGAGGGAGGACGAGAGGGATCTCGTCGTGGAGAGGATCAAAAGCGAGCACGTGTTGGGGGAGGAGGAGGAATATTCGAGCTTGGAGTTGAGCGTTGAGGGACGGGAAGAGGAGGCAGACGAGGACGCCGTTGCCAGGATGGTCAGGTTGGCACTCTATGCTGCCGATGCTGCGGCGGGAGACGGGGCGGAGGGGAGCTTCGTTGGCAGCGATAACAGCGGCAGCGACGGCAGCGGGTTCATGGCGGAAAGGGTCGAGTGCGCGATGATGCTGGAGGACAGCTTCGCGAGCGGCTTCGGCGAGAGCGCCAACTTCGACAGCCTGATGAGCAGCATGGCGGAGGAGAACGTAGAGAACATCAAGACGGCCACCATGGCCACTGAAGCCGCGGTCGACGCTGTGGGCAAGGTCGTGAGCGATTTGGTGCTGGGGCGGCTGGTGGACGAGGTGTGGGGGGATTTGTTGGGGAAGGATGAGTTCGTCAAGGACGTCTGGGACCGGGAGAGCGCGGCGACTACGCTGCAAAAGAGGGCCAGGGGGGGGGCTGGACGGGAAGCGGTGGGGAAGAAGAGGGAGGAGAAACGGAAGAGGGAGGTGGAACGGGAGTTGGAGCGGCTGGAGGGGGCGAGGAGAGAGGCGGAGGAGAAAGAGAAGGAGAGGATGGTGGAAGAGAAGAGGAAGAAGGAGAGGGGCGTGGTTTTGATGCAGGGCTTGTACCGGGGCAAGCTGGGAAGGGAGAGAAGCGTCGTGTTGAGGGAGAAGGCCAGGGGGGAGGAGGCCGAGCGAGTGCGGGTGGTGGTAAAGGTGAACGCCGAGAAGGAGGCCGAGGCGGCTCGGGAGAGAATGAAGGAGCGGAAGGAGGCGACGGAGAGGGGAAAGGAGCGGGAGAAAAGGGAGAAGGAGCGCAAGGCCGAGGTGGAAGGAGACAGGATCACGAGCGGGTTGGTGGACAGGCTGGTGCGGGAGGAAGTCGAGAGGGCGCTGAAGGAGAGGCGGGAGATGCTGGCGAAGCTGGCGGAGGCGAAGGTGCACGAGAAAATATTTCTCAGCGTGCCGAAGGAGGAGACGAGGGTGCCGGAGGAGGAGAAGTACGTGGAGACGGAGGTGGACATTCTCGCTCGAGAGCTGGACGTGACGGGAGACCTGAACGAAGGCGACGACGACGAGTACGACTTTGGCGTGGCCCCGGCGGCGAGCAACGTGGTTAGCACGCCGCCCATTGTCAGCTCGCCGCCCCCGCCGCGGCTGGAGGTGCCCTTGGAGTTCGACTGGAGAGGGCGCGACGAGATGTACGAGCAGAAGCTGCTCAACGTGATCAAGTTTGAGGAGCTGAGCGAGTATTTCACTTTGAGCAGGGCGGAGCGGAAGATGAAGGGACTGAGGAGGGAGGACTACATTGACTTCGACATGGGCGGCTTGGAAGGGTCAGGGAGCTTGTCGGGGAGTCTGAGCAGCTTGATGAGCCTGAGCGGCTTCGGCTTGCTGGGCGAGGAGGAAGGGAAGGCGGAGGTCTTGCCGCTCGACCTGTTCTTGGGCTTGGAGATGGCTGGGGCCGAGGCTGGCGAGGAGGACGGAATGGGCGAGGAGATCAAGGCGGGCTGCCAGATGCGCAACAAAGCGCTCTTCGATAGAGTCAACGACGTGATTGCGGAGCTGGTCAGGGAGTGCCAGGGCGGTGGGGGAGCGATTGTCATCGGAACGATCGCGAGGAGCATGGGCGTGGGCGTGAGGGTTAGCAGGCAGGCGGTGGCGGACAGGATTGGCAAGGGGGAGAGGGAGGGAGGCCACGGCGTCTACGACGCCGGCGGGGACGAGGAATGGGCCGTGTACATGAGGGAGATGGAGGAGGACGTGAAGGACAACGTCGTGGAGCACATCATGGGCATCGAGGTCGGCAAGGCCGTGGACGACATGATTGAGGCGATGAAGGGGGTGGGGGAGATGTTCAGGGAATAGCGTAGTTAGTTTAGGTTAGGTTAGTTTTGGTGTGAACAAAGGGGAGGGGCGCGAGTACGGTGTACGGGCAGGTACGGCAGGAACACCCGGAACATGTTGAACGAGGCTTCGAGGCCTTTTTTTTAACCTGCTAGTGACTCACATACTCCCTTAGATCAGCCGCTAATCCCCACAACTCCTTCTCCCCACCATGAGTGCCACTCGTGCCATGCGCCGCCTACTCCCTTCGTCCAGCCTTCGCTCTCTTCCTTCCCCTTTATCCAAACATCCGTCCAGACCTTTTTTTTTCTGGTCCTCTATTATCCGGACACTAGCCACAGCCCCAAAGTTCTCCCCCGAGTGGCGCGACCGCCTGCAGCAGTGGAACGCAACCCTCGACTCTGCAAATCCGTCAGACCCAGCCACTCCCCCCGATCCCTCCTCCCTCACTGATATTGGCTGGGCCTACCACAATGGCATCATCCCTTCCCCGACCGAGGAGAACAAAACGCTGCCCCCTGACCTCAACAAAGCGATCTTCCTTTACGAAAAAGCAGCCAGCCTCTCCTACCCTCCCGCCTCCTCCCTCCTCGCCGACATTCACTTCTACGGTGTCCCCCCCCATGCTGCTGGCTGCGGCGCTCCCATTGACTTCCACAGAGCCGCGCCGCACCTCAAGGACGTGCTGCACTTCACCAGCGCCGACGAGCAGGCCGACGCATACGTGCGCGTCCGTGCCCTCCAGAAGCTCGGCATCATCACGCTCCCCACCGACACCGCCGCCGCAACCGCCGCCTTCACCACCGCCCTGGACCACTGCAAGCTGCACCTCGGCGGCAACTACGCCTTCCTCCTCCCACACGACCCCGTGCAGTTCTTTGAGAACTTAGAGTCCGAGCGCGAGCAGTGCGACGACATGCCCTTGCTGCAGCAGAACCTTTCCCCCTTCGTCACGGCCTACGAAGCCCCCGTGCCGCTCGAGGCCATGGTCGCCGTTCGCTCGTACACGAACAAACTTCGCGAGGTGGAGAACGCGGACAGCGAGTTTTCCATAGCCCTCACGAAAGAGGCGCACACCAAGTTCCCGGGCGCAACGACTCCCTTTTCCTGGGGCGTCACATACCTGTCCTCGTGCATGAAGGTGTTCGGGCACCCTGTCGTCCAGAATGTCCTCAAGTCCCCCGCCGCTACTACCCCCCACGTTGTCTCGCTCGGCGCCGCCCTCGGCAACACAGCGATCTGGCCCGCCGCCGCGTTCGGCTTCACCTCCACCGGCTTCGACCTCCTCGACACCGCAACCACGAAAGCCACCGAGCTCCTCACCTCACTCGCAGGCGACGTCGGCACCGACCTCCAAACCCGAGTCAAGCTACAGACCGCCGACGTCCTCACCTCCCCCGAAGTCGCCGCCGCCCTCCCCGCCGCCGACGTCGTGTGGCTAAACGACTTCTCCTGGTCCCCCCCCGCCCAGCTCGCCGCCGAACGCGTCTGCTTCGACAACATGCGTCCCGGCGCCGCGCTCGTCCTCTACCGACTGCCCGTGGACAAGAGCATCAAGTGGGACATCGGCGGCGTGCTACAGACACCCGTGTCGTGGCACCCTGCCAACAACATGGTGATCGTCAAGAAGCCCCTCTAAACTATAACAGTATGATCTATTGTTATATGACCAAAGCGTCGAACTTTGCCTCGTACTCTTTCGAAAGCCTCTCCGCCTCGTCAAAGATCTCCGCGTCCACGTCCTCAATGCCATTAAACAACCACGTCGGCGTCGGCTTCCTCGGGTTCGTCGCCAGATAGCACTCCATCCCCACCATCATCCACTCCAGCATAGGCGCTGCCACCAGGCCGTGCATTAGCGTTGGCGGGGGCTTGAGTTTCTCGAACTTGGCGTGCCCGACAAGCTGCAACAGCAAACTTGCCAAGGCAATCCCGCCACCGGTCGCTGCCGGCACCCATGCCGGTTGATTGGCGAGGTTTTCAGTGAGGACCCAGGCAAGGAAAAGCAGAGGAGATAGGAGAAAGACGACGTAGCTCCCGCCGACGACGCGCCCGGTGAGTCCCAGTGCGTACACGGACAGAAGAACGTAAGCCGCCATTTGCGCCCAGAAGTTAGTCAGCGCCAGGAAGACGCCTAGGAGGTAGCAGGGCAGAAACACCCAGTGGTTAACTTGAATGCCACGAGATGCATGGTAGACGCGATGGAAGACGAGGGCGGCGCGGAGGTCGAAGGGGGAGAAGGTGATAGGGGGGGGATCAGTGGACTGCATGGGATTTAATGCAGGCAGAACACCCAGCAGTACAGTACCCAGGCAGGAGAGAACTTGTACACTTTATCTAATCTCGCGACTTAGCCCTAATTTCCTCACTATCCATGAAAATCGTAACCCTGATCTCGCGTCCGATTTAACGCATCGCGCGTCGATACGCTTACGTACAAACACGCTATGATTCCGGCGGCCGTGCTTGATCCATCTCCTTGCTCCCTCTGTCCAGAAATTTGTGCGACCGGTATGTTGCGGCAATGCACCACACCAAAACGAGAGGGCGTGGAAGTGTGACACTCTGAGGAAAAAATCTACGAGTACTCCTGTACACGTGAGCTCTACGTATCGCAGTGAGTGTCCGATCCACGCCGTGACTGAAGCTGTGACTTCGTTGCACCACATATATGACTGCTGCGACCGTGCCACTGTCGCTTACTTGATCTCTTGGACACCGGATAAGATATCCGGTTTGTCCCCCAAATCTCCGGGGTCCCTTTCCCCACGCCCCCACTTACCCCCATCCCCCCTCCTCAGCACCATGTCCACTCCCGTCACAGAATGGTCCAAAGTCCTGAACTTACCCTCAGTATCCCTCTACGTGGGCGCTCTAATTTGCTTCCTGGCCCTCGTGACAACCCGCCAAGCCTACAAGCTCTCCTCCTGCTTCCGCAACAAGCTCAAAGCCACCGCGTTCCTCGGCACTCCTACCTCCTCCCCTGACGAAACCAAGGCAGCAGTGATGCTGGCTGTGTTCAGGGACGCGTGGCCCGCGACAGTATCGGAGATGCTGCAGGACACCGAAGCTGCCCACGGGATGCTCTTCCGCTCCCTCGTTGTAACTGGCGGCCTCGTCGCCATGACCACCGACTTCGCCCTCCTTACTCCCCCCGTGTCTTCCTCTCCACTCCCCGAGTACATGAAGTTCGGCATGACCCTCGTCCACTTGTCCCGCCGCCTCGTCATCGCCGGCGCCGTCGGCTTTGTCTTCGCCCCCGCCACCGGCGCCGACCACTCCGTCGCCGGCCTGCGCACCGTCGGCCAAGACCACCACCACACCGCAATCCCCTCCTCCTCCGCTCTCCTCAAAGACACCTTCCTCGCCGCCGTCCCCCTCCAGTCCCTTCCCTCCGCCCGCCGCGCCGAGATCGGCCGCACTGCCATCATCGGCGCAGTCCACTGCATCCTCGCCTCCTGCATGCTCAGCACGTTGCCGTCCCTCGACTTAGTCGCCGTCGCATGGGACGGCTATCACCTCTTCATGACCGACAGCGTCATGTTTGCCCGTCTCATACTCGGCGACTACTGCGCCATCGCCTACACCGCCCTCCTCCTCCTCCGTCTCCTCCACGTCCTCACCATCCAGATCTGCATGGGAGTCTTCGTGTTCCACTTCCTCGTTGGCTTCTTCCTGCCCGGCGATCACAGCCACAAGGGGTTCTGGGCCGAGTACGCCGCGTGCCGGTTGTTCACGCAGTTGATGTTGTTGGCGAGCGTGAACTCGTGGTTCAGCTGGCCTGAACTCTTCGATAACCTACCCGACTACCTCCAGTACGCCGCGCTCGCCATCGCCGCCGTCCACTTCTTCTTCTGCTTCAAGTTCTGCTGCCGCAACTTCTTCCTCGTCATGAGGAACGTGGACTACAGCGAGAGGGAGTTGGCAGTGGCGTTCGACCAGTGGCGGTTTAAGGAGGATCTGTTCCACACGGCGCTGGATCTGCAGTTGGCGTTTGTGGAGGGCGTGCAGGAGCAGTTGAAAGAGGCAAGGAGACAGGGGGATTCGTTTGCGTACGTGAAGAACTTGTGCGAGCAGCTGTGGTTGCTGCTGAGGTTCCACAGGGGCGTTGGGAGGGGAGCGAAGGAGGAGGTTGCGACATCCAGGCGCAAGGTGGCGGCGAAGAACGGCACGCCTGCTAGCTTGAAGGGGCTGACGGTGAAGCAGCTCAGGGAGATGTGCGACGAGAAGGGGATCGAGCACAGGGGGCTCAAGGTGAAGAGTGATGTCGTGCGGGCGTTGAGCGAGAATTAGAGACCAGGGGTTAACCCTACAGGCTTGTAACACTCTTGCTTCAACAATCAATCTACTCTTCGCCCTGCTGGCTTAAGCTAGCTCCTCTGCTTGTTCAGCACGCCCGCAAGCGCCTCTCTCAAGCCGAACATTTTGTTCAGTTTGGGTCTCACGTCCTTCAATCCGTCAATCTCCTCCAGCAAGTTGAGTACAGCCGGCAGGGTCTCGTCCGCCGGATCGTCGTAGAAGTTACTAACCAGAATCCCGTTGCTCGGCTGCGCCAGAAACGACATGGGGTTATTATCCACCAACACCACCCTCGTCAAGTCCCTCCCGTCCACAATCTTACTCAGGTCTTTCACGTACACGCCGAGGTCGTTGTGCACGGTGCAGGACTCGCGGTAGTATCTAGCGGCGAAGATCTCGTCGTCGGGATCGAGCGTGTCGAGGACTGGGGATGCGTACACGCTCATAGCCGCCGTGAAGATGTGCGTCTCCCATCTCTGGCTGACTTTCTCAAGGAACTCGTCGAGACCAGGCCGCTTGTTGACGACTACTATGTCGCCGTCGGGGAGCTCGAGAGTGAACTTCTCGCACTTGGCGTCGCCTGCGGAGGCTGCGTAGGAGCGGTCCTCGTATTGGCGGTACTGGGGAGGGGTTAGTGACAGAAGTATTGTATGTTGCCCAGTCTTCCAGACTCACTTCATTGCCAGAGAGGAACTGGCTGTGGATCAGGCACTCGTCCATATCGAGAATTATCAGCAGATCGTCCAGGTCCGGGTTCGTTGAGTAGGATGAGGAGACGTTGAGGGTGGGTACTGCGAGGTTGCGGGGTTTGCGGGTGGGGGATATCACAGGGGATGTAAGTGT
>Ga0307985_10002014_pt1 | contig 11460 bp, 10 predicted proteins | sample EllFjometageno80_FD_203155 | JGI IMG/M metagenome (GOLD analysis project Ga0307985, IMG submission 203155) | Marine microbial communities from Ellis Fjord, Antarctic Ocean - #80 | ecosystem: Environmental > Aquatic > Marine > Unclassified | place: Southern Ocean | collected 2014-10-09 | reverse complement strand
ATTGTATTCTTCATTTTGCAACTGTTTCATAACCAAATTCAACCCTTCTGCGTTATGTGCGGTGTCACAAATAATTTTTGGCGTGTTTTGCAACACTTGCCACCTACCTTTTAAACCGGTACTCGCTGCAACTTTTAAAAGTCCTTTTTTAAGCTGCTCTTCATCAACAACAAAACCTTTTAAATTCTGAATTGTTTTTACCGCAGTCTTTACATTGTACTTTTGATAGTCTCCTAATAAATCTGTTTGATACCTTTCGGGTGTATCTGAAGCAACTATTATTTTTGAATTATTGATATTGGCAATCTCGATAAATACTTTTTCAACTTCTTTTTGTCGCTCACCAATCACAACAGGAATGTTTCTCTTTATAATTCCGGCTTTTTCAAAGGCGATTTCAGGCAGTGTTTCCCCTAAAAATTGTGTATGATCTAAACCAATGTTTGTAATTACAGAAACCTCTGGAGTAATGATATTTGTAGAATCTAATCTCCCTCCCAAACCTACTTCTATGATGGCGATATCAACGTTTTCTTGAGCAAAATATTGAAACGCCATTCCAACGGTCATCTCAAAAAAAGACAATCCTTGTTTTTCTAAAAAAAATTTATTCTGATGTATAAAACCTGTTACAAACTGCTGATCTATCTCTGCTCCGTTTATTCGAATTCGCTCGGTAAAGCTCTTTAAATGAGGTGAGGTATACAACCCAACTTTATATCCTGCTTCTTGCAATACCGAAGCAATCATGTGACTTGTAGAGCCTTTTCCGTTTGTACCTCCAACATGAATTGTTTTAAACTTTTTTTCAGGAAAGTTCAATTCTTTTGAAAACGCTAAAATATTTGTTAAATCCTTTTTGAATGCTATTTCTCCCTGCCTTTGATACATTGGCAATTGAGAAAACATCCAATCTAATGTTTCTTGATAGGTCATTAAATATATTAGGTATTATGTGTTGAACTTAAAAAGACCTTTCGACTGTACTCAAGGAGACATTTTTTTAGTTATGGAAATATAATTTATTCTGATAAAGAAAAGCGGTAAACGATCGTACCTCTTTGTTTATTTGGAGCATTTGGATCTGCATTCCATCTTGTTTTCAATGCTGCTGCTCTTGCAGGGTCTTTTAAACATTTTGCCGTATTTGTAGAGCCTTTAACTCCGGCATCAGCTTTAATTACCGCGCCTGTATTATCAACTTCTACACTCACAACAACAATCCCCTCTTCATTACATGTTGGCTTCTCAATTGGTTTAGAAAGCGCATTTCTACCCGCTAAATTGTAGTTCTTGTCTCCACCACTACCATTGTTTCCGTAGTATTTAGTGGATGTCGGATCTCCTTTTTTATTCCCTTTTAAACCTGTGTTCTTGTCATCTCCTTCTCCTTTTGGATTTCCAGCATCTGAATTCCCTTTTAACAAGTTGTTCAACGCATCTTGAGTTGCTTTTGAAGGCGTTGGTTTTGGAATCTCCTTCGGCTTTTCTACTTTCTTTTTTTCCGTTACAGGTTTTTCTACTTTCTCCTTTTTTGGTTTTTCTACAACGGGAGCTTCTTTTGTGTCTTGTGTAATAACCTCTTCTTTGATTGTTTCTTCAGGAATGGTTACTACCTCTTCTTTTTCTTCAACCTTCTCTACTTCTGCTTTTTTCACAGCAGGTATCGCTTTTGTTTTCACAACAGGGTCACCAGTACCAACAGTAGAATCACCAAAGTTAATGGCGAGTCCATATTCTTCTGGCGGATCTAAATACTGCAGACCAAAGTTGACTATTCCAACTAAAATCAATGCTAGAATTATTGCCGTAAGTACCGCTGATTTTTTTTTATGCCTTGTTTCTAATATTTGCATTGCCCTTATTTACTTCTTGACTCCGACACCATTGACGTAATCACCTACTACACCCGACTTTAAATTAATTAGAGTCTTTTTAAAATTTATTTTAACTTTTTCTTGATGAAAAGTTACAAAAGTCAAGACTTATTTACTTTTTTAATTTTTAATTTTTAATTTTTAAAACTATTTCCCTTTTACAGCTAAAATCATTTTCAACTTATTCCGATTCGCGATGTCAATAATTTTCATCACCTTTTGATAAGGGACATCTTTATGCCCTCTAATTACAACTGTTTTGGCTTTATCAGCACCCACTTTTTTTAGTATCTCATTTTCTAGATCTGCTTCACTCACTGCCGTTTTATCAATAAAAAATAAAGATTTATCTGTAATTGAAACCGCCACAGACGTTTTGTTTTCCGTTTTACCTCCTGCTTTTGGTAGTAAAATATCAATTGCATTTACGGTAACCAACGTAGAAGTCAACATGAAAAAGATCAACAACAAAAAAACAATATCCGTCATTGATGACATATTGAAATTTGGATTGACTTTATTTCTTCCTCTTATATTCATTATACAGGCTCATTTAATAAGTCTAAAAACTCCACAGATGTTGCTTCCATTTTATACACCACTTTGTCTATTCTTACCACTAAATGGTTATATGTGATGTACGCAATAATACCAACTATTAGCCCAGCAACTGTTGTTGTCATTGCCGTGTACAATCCATCAGATAATAATTTAATATCTATTTGACCTCCAGAGTTTGCAATTTCATGAATTGCAACAATCATCCCGATTACGGTTCCTAAAAACCCAATCATTGGAGCTGCCCCTGCAATTGTAGCTAAAACAGGTACGTTTTTTTCTAATTGATAAACTTCTAACTTACCTGAGTTCTCAATCGCTTTATTAATATCTTCTAAAGGCTTCCCTATTCTAGAAATTCCTTTGCCAACCAATCTTGCTGTAGGAGAATTTGTTTTTTTACATAAATCTGTAGCAGCTTCTAATTTTCCTTCAGACACATAGTCTTTAATTTGGTTCATGAAATTCTCATCAACCTTTGACGCTGCTTTAATCGCGAGAAATCGTTCAAAATAGATGTACAATGCGATCGCTAGTAAAACGAATAGCAGCCCTATTATTAAGCGCCCTCCAGTTCCACTTTCCATGATCAACTTATAGATTGATAATGTTTTTTCACTTGCAACTGCATCTGCAACTGCATCAATATTTTCTTGAATAAACAACAACATGTTTTTGTTTTATTTTAAAGGTTTCTGTAAACTAAACGAACTTAATTTTTAAAAATTGCTTAAAAAAACCCGAGAATTTCTCGGGTTAAAACTCTTTATATAAATGATCTTATCAGTATGAAAGCAAAAGAGCCAACTAAGAACCCGATTAAGGCCAGCCAAGCTATTTTTTTAAAGTACCAGAAAAAATCTATTTTCTCCATTCCCATTGCAACAACTCCTGCTGCAGAACCAATAATCAACATAGACCCACCAGTTCCAGCAGAGAATGCTATAAAATGCCATAACGGATTATCTAATCCTTCAGAGAACATCCCTAAACTTGCTGCCACTAATGGCACATTGTCAATAACGGCAGAACCAACTCCTAATAGCATTACTACTAAATCAGAAACTTTTGTACCTGTCAATTCAGTTCCCATTAACGGAATACTTTCTTTTAAACTATCAGCAAAACTGAACAAAATACCTAAAGACTCTAGCGCTGCAACAGCCATCAAAATTCCTAAGAAGAATAAAATACTTGGCATTTCAATTTTAGATAATGAATGATGTATAGGGCTATGATGTGCATGCTCATCAGATTCTTCTGTATCAAAACTAGTTATTGAAAATTTCTTTCTACTAAATATCTCTGCAAAAGTTGCTACAATTCCCAAAGAAAGCATCATACCAACATAAGGAGGTAAATGTGTTACTGTTTTAAAAATTGGTACAAAAACAATTGCGCCCAATCCTAAATACAACATAATCGCACTGTGCTTATTTGGTGTAGAAACCTCTTCTGTTTCATCACTCTGAATATCCCCTTTAAAAGCAGGTAAAAATGTAGCAATAAATGTAGGAACAACCATACATAGTAATGATGGAATAAATAAATATTTAAACAACATTACTGTACTTACTTTATCTCCAATCCAAAGCATGGTAGTGGTTACATCTCCAATTGGAGAGAATGCTCCACCTGCATTTGCAGCGACGATAATCAAACCTGCAAACCAAATTCTATCTTCTCGTAATTTTACTATTTTTTGAAGTATTGAAATCAATACAATAGTTGCTGTTAAATTGTCAATAATAGCAGACAATACAAAAGCTAAACACGCAAATATCCAAAGGATTTTCTTCTTCTTTTTGGTGTTTACATAGCCTTTAATTGTAGAAAATCCATCAAAGTAATCTATGATTTCTACAATGGTCATTGCCCCTAATAAGAAAACTAAAATCTCCGATGTTTTCCCTAAGTGATGCAATAACGTTTCTTCCACTAAATGCATTTTATCTGCATGCACTAAAGATGAAAAGCCATCTACTAAAGCATGCTTCGACGAATCAAACCATTGAGAAAAACTATCTACTCCTAAAGCCACTATAGCCCAACAGACTGCCATCATTACCAGTGCTGGAATTAATTTATCTATTTTTAAATTGTGTTCTAATGTAATGGCTAAATACCCAAGTACAAACACTAGAATGATAATCGTCTCCATAATTATTCTATTATTAAATTAACTGTTTAAGCGCTATTTCAAACGCTGCTTTACAAATATCTTTTTTACTATTATTTTTCTCAAATGTGTTTGCCAATGCTTTTCTGATTGTTTCTGAAGTATCATTAAAAATAGCTTCGTCTTGCATTGGAAGCGCTACTCTTGCTTCCATTAAATACGCAAATACTCTAGCGATACCACAATTAGAAATAAAATCTGGCAATAAACTTACTTTTGAATCTGTATATTCCATGATGGGTCCAAAAAAGATTTCTTTATCTGCAAATGGCACATTTGCACCGGGAGAAATTACCTCTAACCCAGAAGCAATCATTTGTGATATCTGCTCTTGAGAAACCAATCTTGATGCTGCTGCTGGCACAAATACCTCTACAGGCAATGACCATATTTTTTGGTTAATCTCCTCAAAAGGAATCATGTTTTCTGATACTAATTTATTTCCATCTTTCCCTAAAAACAAATCAGTCATCTCACTCATCGTGAATCCTGCTTCGTTTATCAATCCTCCATCTCTATCAATAATACCAACTACTTTCGCTCCTAATTGAGTTAAGTAATACGCTGCAGCCGATCCAACATTTCCAAAACCTTGTACAACCGCTTTTTTTCCCTGAATAGAACCACCGTAAATATCATAATAATGTTTTACTGCTTCTGCAACACCATATCCTGTTAACATATCTGCAACAGTATATTTTCTAGACAAGTCTGGTGAGAATTTTTGGGTTTCAATAATCTTAATTACTCCTTGACGCAATTGCCCAATTCTGTTAATTTTATCAGCCACTGTAGGTTTAAAATGTCCGTTGAAAATCCCTTCTTGAGGATGCCAAACACCACAATCTTCAGTAATCGGAATTACATCTTTATCTGCATCAACATTTAAATCCCCACCGGTTCCATAGTAATGTTTCAATAACGGCGTTACTGCTTTGTACCAACGTTCTAAAACACCTCTTTTTCTTGGATCGTTTGGATCAAAATTAATTCCAGATTTTGCACCACCAATTGCAGGCCCAGATACTGTAAACTTCACTTCCATTGTTTTTGCCAATGACAAAACCTCGTTCATGTCTAATCCTTTACGCATTCTTGTTCCACCACCGGCAGCGCCTCCACGTAAAGAGTTAATTACAGTCCAACCTTCAGCTTCTGTCTCTGGATCTTTCCAGTTAAAAACGATTTCTGGTTGCTTATTTTCATATTTTTTTAATAAATCTTTCATAATGTTTCTCTTACTTAATTAATTCAATATTATACTTTGTTTTCATTCCAGTTAGAATTCGGTTCAAAGTAGCTAAAGTTGATTCATCTTATATTGAATTTATTAAGTTAAACAATAGAGTTGCACAGGAGTACATCTTAACACAAACTTAGTGGAAAAAAACGAGTGTCCAAACAAAAAAAATAAACTTTTACTAAAAGTTATGGCATGAAGATACGACCAGAACTATGGTCTTTATTTGCACCAGTCACAGAACTCAAGCAATTCACTTGATTATCAACACGTAACAACCCTAATAACGCAAAAATAAGCGCTTCTTTATAATTTATAATTTCTTCTGACGGAATGCTGATTTTTGTTGCTGACAAAAAAGAAATTCTTGTCATTAAAAACGAATTAAAAACACCACCACCAGTAACCAAAACTTCTTTTCTACCTTCTAATGAATTCGCAATTTGAATTGCAACATGTTCCACAAATGTTCTTAATATAGTTGCTACAGGTAATTCAAAAGAGGCAATCAGCGGAAAAATTTGTTCTTGAACCCATTCTAGACCCAAAGATTTTGGAGGCTCTTTTTCATAAAAGGCCAACGCATTTAAATGAGTTAATAACGCTTGGTGTATTTCTCCTTTGGATGCCATACCTCCCTTGTCATCATATTCAAAACCTAGTTGTTTCACATAGTGATTCAAAACAATATTAACTGGACAGATATCAAAAGCGATTCTTTTGTGATTCCTTTTATAAGATACATTGGCAAAACCACCGAGATTTAAACACGCGTCATACTGAGAGAACAACAACGCATCTCCTATTGGAACCAAAGGAGCCCCTTGCCCACCAAGTTGTACATCCTGAGTTCTAAAATCACAAATTACTTTTTGATTGGTGATTTTTGAAATGAGTTCACCATTACCAATTTGCAAGGTATATCCTTCATTAGGCTTGTGTAAAATGGTGTGTCCGTGTGAAGCGATAAAATCAACTTCAGCAATCCCATATCTAGTGATAAAATTCAATATTTTTTCAGAAAGCAACACCGCATACTCATCATCTAAAACAACCAACTCTTGTTTGTTTTTATGAACTCCTTCACGTAATTTCGATTCCCAAACTACAGAATATTTGCTTGTTTCTGAATGAATTATTTCAAACGCTTTCGCATCGTTTTTATCAAACTCCACATAAATAATATCCAACCCATCCAATGAAGTTCCAGACATCAAACCAATAATTTTCACTATTTCACTATGCATATCGGTAAAAATAATAAAAGTTTACTGATAATTCACTACTAAAAACGTATATTTGTAGACATTTTTTACGGATATAATAATAAGATATAATGGATTTTAACCTTACCGAAGAGCATTTAATGATTAGAGACGCAGCTCGCTACTTTGCTCAAACAGAATTATTACCTGGCGTTATTGAAAGAGATAACAAACAAGAGTTCCCTGGTGAATTAGTAAAAAAAATGGGAGATCTAGGGTTTTTAGGTATTATGGTAAACCCAAAATATGGAGGTAGCGGAATGGATGCTATTTCTTATGTGTTGATTATGGAAGAACTTTCAAAAATAGATGCTTCTGCTTCTGTTATTGTTTCTGTGAACAACTCTTTAGTATGTTATGGATTAGAAACATATGCTTCTGAAGCGCAAAAACAAAAATATTTAACAAAATTAGCAACTGGAGAATTTGTTGGTGCTTTTTGCTTGTCTGAACCTGAAGCGGGATCTGACGCTACCTCTCAAAGCACAACAGCTATAGACCATGGAGATTATTATTTATTAAACGGAACAAAAAACTGGATCACAAGTGGTGGTAGAGCTGATGTTTATTTAGTAATTGCTCAAACTGACAAAAGCAAAGGACACAAAGGAATTAATGCTTTTATCGTTGAGAAAGGAACGGAAGGATTTCATGTTGGACCTAAAGAAGATAAATTAGGAATTAGAGGAAGTGACACACACACCCTTCAATTTAATGACGTTAAAATCCCTAAAGAGAATAGAATTGGAGAAGATGGTTTTGGATTTAAATTTGCCATGAAAACACTTTCTGGTGGTAGAATCGGAATTGCTGCTCAAGCTCTTGGAATTGCAGCTGGAGCTTACGAATTAGCGTTAAAATACTCTAAGGAACGTAAATCTTTTGGTACTGAAATTTGCAATCACCAAGCCATTGCTTTTAAATTAGCAGACATGTACGTAGATATTTCTGCTGCACGTCATTTAGTAATGAAAGCTGCTTGGGATAAAGATCAAGGAAACAATTATGACATGTCTAGTGCAATGGCAAAGCTATATGCTTCTAAAGTCGCAATGGAACATACAGTTGAAGCAGTTCAAATTCATGGTGGTAACGGTTTTGTAAAAGAATACCATGTTGAGCGTTTAATGCGTGATGCAAAAATCACTCAAATTTATGAAGGAACTTCTGAGATTCAGAAAATAGTAATTTCTAGAACTTTAATTAAAGGATAGTCTTTACTTCATACAGATAAAAAAAGCGCACTGAAAAGTGCGCTTTTTTTATGCTAAATATGCAACTCAATAGCGTGCAATTGCAATCCAGAAGAAAAGGCATTATGCCTCATGTATTTTTGATCATTGTCTTCTTTTAAGGAGTTCTCTATAAACTCTAAATCAAGATTTCCTTTTCCTAATTCAAAAAGGGTTCCCATTATCAAACGAATTTGGTACCGTAAAAAACCCTTTCCCTTTACTTTTAAAACATAACTATTTTTCGGAAAGAAGCTTGCCGTAAATTCTGTATTTTCAACTATTTCACAAGAATCAATTGTTCTTTTAAAAATGGTGTTGGCAGAGGGCTTTGTACAGTATTTATGAAAATAATGTGCTCCTTGAAAAAGCTGAGCTCCCTTTTGCATTACTTCAATGTTTAAGTCTTCTGTAATATTTACCATAAAAGGAGCAGCAAACGGATGGTTCTTTTCTCCAAAAGAAAAGTAATAATGGTACTCTTTAATTTTTGGGCAATTGATCAAATCAAAACCTACAGGCGTTCTTCTAATACTAAGCGCTTTAATATCTGGAGGTAAATTTTCATTAAAAAAACTTAGAAACCACGCTTCATCAATCTCTTTTTCTAAAAATAATTGAAAAAAATAATTATTCGCAGAAACCATTGTATCTGTTCTACCAACACCCATAGATTTATAGCGTTCCCCATTAAAAACAAAGAACAAGGTCTTATCAATCATTTCATGTACGGTTTTCACATTGTTTTGCTTCTGCCATCCATGAAACCTAAATCCTAAATATTGTATTTCTACAACATAATTAAAAGGGTATTTCATGTGTTACTGTATTATTTTTCAAACAGACATATACTGTTTACGTTGAATCAATCTCTTAAACGACATACTTTTTAGCTTGCTCGTTTTACAATGGTAAAAATACAAAAAAAACTTTTTTTTACTGAAAATGCATTTTTATCAAATCACCAATTTTAAAACAAAAAATAATTAACCCCCTAATAAAAAGAATTAAATTATTAATTTATTATCATTTAATCAAAATGACCCCCTATTTTTTGAGGGGCACTAATTTACTACATCGATTTCGTAAATGACTTCATTTTTATTTACTAATTTATCTATCTACATTTGACTGATAATCAACTGAGTATATAGAAACCCTTTAAAATCGAAATTATGAAAAAAATTATTTTTGTTCTATCATTGATATGTAGTCTTTCTGCTTCAGCACAAGAAGAAAAAAAAGAAGAAGGAAAATTTACACTTAGCGGAAGTGTTGACACCTATTATGCTACCAATTTATCTACACCTTCTTTAGGAACAACCGGTGTGCTCTCAGACGTTACATCAAATGGTTTTGGCTTAGGAATGGCAAATACTGTTTTTTCTTATGAAAAAGGAAAAGCCGGAGTTGTCGCAGATCTTGCTTTTGGTCCACGAGCAAATGCTGCAAACGCATATACAGGTGCCATCAATCAATTGTATGCGTATTACCAAGCTACGGAAAGCATCAAAATTACTTTAGGGCAATTCAATACCTTCTATGGATATGAGGTGATTTCTCCAGTTACAAACTTCAACTATACAGTCTCCTATTTATTCAATGCCGGACCTTTTTCTCATACAGGAATGAAAATAGACTATGCTGCTTCTGAAGAGTTGTCTTTTATGATTGCACTTACAAATCCACATGGAATTGTTGATGGAGCAAATACTTCTTCTGATGCGTATCAATTCGGTTTTCAAACGGGTTATAAAAATCAATATATAAACCTTGCTTATGGTTCTGATGGTTTTGGATTTAAAGATGTGCTGTACTTAGATTATACCGGTGGACTTGATCTTTCAGATATATTTTATGTGGGAATTAACGCCGCATATGCAAACTCAAACGATGCTGATGCAGGATACCAAGGAGCTGCCTTATACCTGCAAAAACAATTTTCAGACAGCTTTTCCTTAGGGTTTAGATCTGAGTTTTTCAAAACTACGTCTAGCGCAGAAGACGCAAACGTATCTGCATTTACTTTAACAGGGAGCAACACATTAACCGAAAATTTAAAACTCATCACCGAACTAAGATATGATACGTCAAAGGACAGAATACTTATTGGAGGAAAAAACAGCGTAACAGGACTTGTAATTGCCGCTGTGTACGCTTTTTAAAACATATAAAAATTAACAACAGATATTTTACCATGAAAAAAATAGAAACAATTATTAGAAAGTCAAAATTCAGAAAAGTGAAAGAAGCCCTACATCAAGTGGGGGTGAATTTTTTCTCTTACTGGGATGTTACCGGTTTAGGAAACGAAAAAAAAGGACATGTATACCGAGGGGTTAGTTATAGTACAAGCGATATTCAACGTAGGTATTTATCTATCGTTGTCAACAATGATTTTGAAGCAGTTACCATTCAAGCAATCTTAAAATCAGCTGCAACAGGTGAAGTTGGAGACGGAAAAATATTTGTGTCAGAAATTAATGAATGCTACAGAATAAGAACTGGAGAAAAAGGAGGAGAAACACTGAACTAGTATTCAGTTACAGCTTTCAGTAACAGTTTGCCGTTAGTTTCTTTGCAAATTTTTCGAAAAAACCCACGTCTTAGCATTTCTTTTTCTTCACTAATAAATCATTTAAATTATAACAAAAAAACATGGAATTACTTACTATAAACAATGTATGGATGATGCTCTGTACAGCACTGGTTTTCTTTATGCATTTAGGATTTGGTCTCTTAGAGATTGGTCTAACTAGACAAAAAAACGCCATCAACATTTTATTTAAAAATATCTTCATTGTAACCGTTGGGCTATTACTGTATTGCTTAATTGGTTTCAATTTAATGTACCCTGGATTCACAGAAGATTCTTTAGGGATTTTCGGGTTTGCAGGGGTTGGACTAGAGACTCCTTTAACAGAGAAAGGGACATTAGATTTAGCGTATAATAAAGGATATACCTATTGGACAGATTTCTTGTTTCAAGGAATGTTCGCAGCAACTGCAGCAACAATTGTCTCTGGAGCAGTCGCTGAAAGAATGAAATTAGTTCCTTTTATGATTTTTACAGTTCTTTATGTGGGACTCGTATATCCAATTGCAGGTT
>Ga0307985_10002011_pt1 | contig 11470 bp, 3 predicted proteins | sample EllFjometageno80_FD_203155 | JGI IMG/M metagenome (GOLD analysis project Ga0307985, IMG submission 203155) | Marine microbial communities from Ellis Fjord, Antarctic Ocean - #80 | ecosystem: Environmental > Aquatic > Marine > Unclassified | place: Southern Ocean | collected 2014-10-09 | reverse complement strand
GAGAAGTTCGAGGCCGAGCTCAACAACGGCGTAAACTGGTTCGCGCGCGTGTATGCGCACTTCGCGTCGAGCATCCCAGGGTCAGTGCTCATCATGATTTCGTGCACGGCGTTCTTTTACGTCATTTACGAGAACGGGTACACGAAGCTCGTACAGGGGCTCTCGTTCGAGCACTTGTTCGCGCCGGGGAGCAAGGAGGCTGATTTTTGGGAGATTCAAGACAGCTACTTCGGGTTCATGCCCTTCTCCATCGTGACGCAGGACATCGACTTCGCTTACCAGGGGCCTCTTCTGTATCAGATGCAGCTAGCAGTGGAGGCGGACGAGTGCCAGGATAACACGTGCCTGTGCGCCAACTCCGTCGACCCTCGGGCGTGCTCGGACTTCCACGGCAACAACGGCGTGCATGCGGGCCGCGAAGCCGACGGCATCGATATCGGTATCCGCCTTCCGTTCCCCACCGAGCGCGAGGCTGACTGCGCCCTCGCATTCGGCGTCTGGAGCGACTGCGTTGGGAGCCAGTACGTGTACCGCCGGGGGAAAGACAAGGAGCTCCTCGACTCGCCGGAATTGCACGATGCTGCTGGGGCAGACACCCGCGAGACGGACCTGTGTGCCCCTGAGAGGGTTTCTACATTCGCGGCGTGCAAGTCGTGGGACATCGGCTATGACAAGGGCAAGGCCGTGGCAACCGGCTTCGCAGAATACGGCGACGCCGAGGCATTTTACAATTATCATGTGTGGGAGTTGCCTTACTTCGAGAATGAGTGCAACGACTCTCTTGAAGCAGGAAGTTGTAAGGAGCCCCCGCAGTCCTGGATTCGGCCCTACGACAACCTGGTGGAGAACCTCGGCATCACATGGATGCACGTCATGCTGCAGTGGGGCTTGCCGTGCTGGTACGGGCTCTTCTACGGTCCCGGAGAGGTGCTTGGCGAGACTGGGTTCCCGGTTCCCCGCAACATCCGCGAGCAGAAGGACTACTGCAAGCAGGCCTTCACTTCCGAGGAGGCCTACGCGATTAGATGCCAGGACGGCTTCCACGGCGAGGACACGGACGAGTTCAACAACGGCAAGTGCGGCGCCAACTACGGGTTCACATGGTCGAATACCGAGCTGACTGTCGAGTGCTGCACTGCCGAGCCGGAGGAGGCAACCTCTTGCGTCGGCGAGGTCTCTGAGGCGAGGAACTGCAGGGATTGCAAGACTACCGACGGCTCACCCGGGGCGTTCACTCAGTACAACAAGACTGAAGAGGAGTGGGAGATGGGCAAGTACCAAAAGACTGTCAACGGTGTGGACCACATGATGGTGAACAATGAGCTGAGCGCGACCATGGAGATGATCGCGGAGTACGTGTTTGTGCCGTTGGGGATGGATGTCACAACGGAGGACATGCACAGAAGTGACGGGAACCCGGGCAGGGTTCTGAGCGTTCACAGCCCTTACTTAGACATAAAAAGTGCCAAAGGAACGATCGACAGCGAATTGACTGGGTGGGGCGACGCGGACTTGGTGAGCGGCAACTTCACGTTCGAGCCGTTGGCCAATCTGTTCTTCCCTCACGAGCAGAAGACGGAGAATATGATGTTCAAGAAGCACATGTGGGGCGAGGCCACAGACAAAGGCTTTACTTGTGACGAGCACGAGTACGAATGCGAGGTCGTGGGCGTCAACAACGACACTGAGATGGCTACTGCCAATGGGGGAGCCGTTCCCGACTGCGCCGCCGGATATGAGGTGCTGGGAAATCAGTGCGCGGACGATTCAGCCCTGGTTGGCATGGGATTCGACGCTGGTTTGTTCGCTGCGACCTGTCCCGAGTCGTGCGGATGCGAGAAGAGCACGTCTCACTACCCCTGTGTTAACAAGACCGACCCCGAAGTCTTCTTGAGCGTGTGCACCGCCATGCCAATGTACTGGCACACGTGCAAGGCAGAGGACGGGATCGGGTGGAGAGGCACCGGGCGCGAGCCGTGCTGGAAGGGGCAGGAATGGGTCGACATTTTCAACGCCGCGAGCGCCGTCTTCCAGCTGGCGATTCACCCAGAGCACTTTGACAGATGCATGGAAGAGATGATCAACATTGATGACAGGTGGAAGGTGCTGGCGCCCAAGTTCGCGTGCAAGTGCACACCGGAAGACGTAGAGAGCGGGGCTCTGCCCCCTAACACGTGCTTGATGGACATCGGCAAGATCACGGACGACAACCCGAATGGGTACTTCACCGACTGCGCCTTGAAGGACCGGGGGACGAGGGAGCTGATCCTGCCGGTGAAATTCACGGAAGTAACAATGCTCGCGAACGGACTCGACGACACTCAGAAGTACGTCGAGCTGATCAAGTGGACCAGAGAGGTGACCGAGAAGTTCAACGAGAGGTTCAAGAACTTCAAGGTGAAGGGAGAGTCTCGACCGTTTAAGGTCTTCCCGACGGGAGTGCCCATTATTTTCTGGGAGCAGTACGTGCGCGAGCGAACGTGCGAGCGAAGCGAGCATGTCTTGTTGACGAACTCAACTCAACCTGTACTCCCTCGCTTGCCGCTCATTCACTCACACTTCCACAGGTACGTGAGTCTGTGGGACACGATCGTGAGTAGCATGGCGTGCAGCGCGGGCGTCGTGTGGTTCGTCATGTTCGTCGCGTTCCTGTTCATCCAGCCGGAGAGCGTGAAGGGATCAAGGCTGGTGGCGACGGCGATGTGGACGAGCGTGCTGCTGGTGTTGAACTTGATCTTGATCAGTTTCTCGTTGCTGTGCTTGATGGGCATGAACGACATCTGGTTGAATGGCATCCCGGCCATGACGTTGATTGCGAGCGTGGGAGTCGCTGTTGAGTTCACGAGCCACTTGACGTTCGCGTACTTGCAGGTCGAGGGAACGAGCAGAGAGAGGGCGCTGACGGCGGTTGAACACATGTTCAAGCCGATGTTGGATGGGGCGTTTAGTACCGCCATCAGCTTCTTCCCATTGTTCTTCAGCGGGTTCATATTCGTCGAGAAGTACTTCTTCTTGCTGTACATGGTGTTGACGGCGGGAGGACTGATAGTCGGGCTAGTTCTGCTGCCGGCCATGCTCGCGCTGTTTGGGATTGCCGCGATGCCGGACCCCAACGTAGCTGTCGTGCCCAACGCGAGGAGGTTCAGCGTGAGCTCGGCGCCCATCGAGGGCATGGGAAGCAGGAGGTTGAACAAGCTCATGAGCAGGAAGGACCTGCACCCCGACATCATGAAGAACATGCCTGGAAGTCCGACGAACCCCACGAGTGTTGTGCCGATTAGTTAAGGAGGGTGGAAGGGGAGAGGGGAGAGGAGGCTGTATCATGTATCATAGCAATAGATAGAAATAGAATATTAGACGTACAACTGCTACAACTGTACAGTAGGGTTAGGTTTGTCGTGGCGAGGAGGGCGGAGTGTCCCGCCTTGCAGGTCCGGTGATCTGTCTGAGGAAAGTGAAGAACTCTTTGCACGTCTTGCACTTGCCGCCGGTAGCGAGCTTCATGGCGCACTGCTTGCAGTAGATCTGGTGGCCGCACGGCTGGCACTCATATTCGATAGGGTACTTGTTGCACTTGATGCAGAGAGAGGGCAGGGAGAGGGTTATTGAGGAGTCATCTAGCGGGGCGAAGTGGGAGGAGGCTGGGGGGGCAGATGAGGAGGAGAGGGTGTTAGAGAGGGAGCGCGAGAGGCGGGTCACTCGATGGCTGAGCAATGATAGGACAGAAGACAAAGGGGGGGCTGGGGGGGGATCTGGCCTTCGGGCCGGTTGAGACGACATCGGGAGCTGTATGGGGGTGGGTGGGGGAGGTGTACGTGGCACGGGAAGCCGATTTGGTCAACTATGATTTTTTTCTGCGTCGTCCTCGTTGGGCGTGCTCTGATATTTCTGAAATCAGAAATATTTCTGATTATCCAACTGCTTCAACGCGTTTGAGTTGAGGGTTAGGGGAGGCTCCTGTTCGTTACAATACATGTTCATATCAATTAATCCCGTCTCAATCCTCCTTCTCTCCCTTGTCCTGCTCGGCATCGTCGTCCCCCCCCGTCAAGCCGTCGTAAGCGCCCAATCCGAACTGATTCAGCACCAAATCATCTGCGCCCGCTCCGTCCTCTGGATCGTACAGCCAGCTGCTGAAGTCGAAGAAGTCGTACGCGATACTGAAGTGGCCCGCGGTCTGCCCGTGCCGATTCTGGTGGTTCGGGTTGGCTCCCTTGTGTATGAGCAGCTTCGCGATTCTTAAGATCCCGTTCTGCGCGGCGATCATGAGCAGAGTGTTGCCGTGCTCGTCCACCTTGTTGCAGTTGAACGGCTCCCGATCGTACTGCTCCAAATAAGCAGTGCCGATGCCCTCGACGTACGCCACTTTCACCACGGAATGATCGAACACCTTGTTGGGCAGCTGGCTCAGCGCCTCCTTCAGCTTCTTGTACTTCTGGTGTCTCACCCAGCTGATCAGCTCCAAGACGTTCAACGTAATCCCATCGTCCCTTTCCCCCGGATCCAGCGGACCACTGTTAGGGTCAGCAAACCCGCCTCCGCCTTCCCCTCCTCCCACCACGCCGAACGGGACCATCGTGCCGCCTCCCGGTGCGCCGGTCACCCCTCCGCCCACAATGTTCCCCCTGTAATCCTGCACCAAGCCGCTATTGTAAGCCTTCGCCTGGTCCGCCAGATTGCTCATCTTCATTTGCTCGTCGTGTACGCTCTCGGCCTTCTTGAGCGACTCGATGCTGAAAATGATCTTCTTTCTGTGCAGCTTGTGCTCGACGCCTAGTGTATTCCTCAGATCGTCCTCGTTCAAGGCGTACAAGAACGCGCCGTCGACGGCCCCGTCCCTGAACGTGTCTCTGTATTGCCCCAAACTCAGCGTGCTCAGCCACTTCACGACGTCGCCCACGCTCCACGCCTGCACCCTCAAGTCTTGCTGCCCCGGCATCTTGCCCGGCTGCAGATCGGGACTGAAGCCGTCGTGCTCCGTCGTGCCGTTCATCGCAGCGGCCGCGTCAAACCCTCCTCCTCCCCCGCCCCCCCCTCCTCCTCCTCCTCCGCCCGCCCTCGCCAAGTTCTCCCCCCCCGCGCTCACCGCGGCCATGACAGTGTCCGTCGCGGCCACCGTGCGCATGGCCCTGACCATGTTCAAGCTGGAGAAGTAGGTCATGCTCATGCTCATGAAGCCAAATTTCATCAGCGTCTCCGTGCTCTCCATGAGCTGCGCCGCCTGCTTCTTGTCGTGCGCCGAGGGTCCCGCGAAGCTGCCCCCTCCTCCTCCTCCCCCCCCTCCTCCCCCCTTGCCCACGTCCCCCTGCAGCAGCGCCTCGCCCTTCTTTTCCTGCCGCCTCCTGATATCGGTCAGCTCGATCTGCTGCTCCTCCAGCAGCACAACCAGCTTCCTCTCCAGCACCCTCAGCTCCTCCTCCTTGCCCTGCCGGCTTCTATCAATCTGCCCCAGCTTGCCCTCCAGGCCCTTCAAGTTGTCCTTCCTGTCCGCAATTCTGGTCAGCATCGTACCGAACTCGCGGTCCAGTCGCATCTTCTGGTCCCTCATTTCAGCTCTCGCGCTGTCATCTAGAACTCCGTTCGCTTCCGTCTCCACCTTGCTAAGCTGGTGCATCTCTTTCTCCAGCGTTCGAACTCCCTCCTCGAACTCGCTGACCTCCTCCAGTAAGCTCTCAACCCGTTCCTCCGTCGCGACCTTCTCCTGGTTCAATAAACTGACCTCGCTCTGCAACCTTGTGGCGTGCAGCTTGTGCTCCAGAAGCATCTGCCGGCCGAACTCGATCCCCGAGCTCTGGCTTCTGCTGAACAGGTACTTGTCTCGCTCGTGGTGCGCCTTCCTCCTGCCCAGATGCCCCCTGTAGATCCTCTGCACGACCAAGCTCGCGTTCCTCTGGATCCTCCTCAAGAAAGCGAACTTCTTCGCCTTCCTCTTCCTCCACAGTCCTTGCATCATGCACGCCGCCCAATTCCTCTGGTCGACTAAAAGCCCAACCCTAACCCTGGCCAACGCACCTCTCCACAGCCTCGCGATCTCGACCTGGCTTGCCAGATAAATCCTCGTCTTGGCGAACTTCGATCTGCCCAGGTAGCCCCTAATCGTCCTCTGGATGACCTGCACCGCCCACAGCTCTTTCAGCTTCTTCAAGAACTCCATCCTGCCCACCCAGCCCCGGTACGCTCTCTGGATCGTGCCGGCGGAACTCTCCTCCCTAAGCCTCTTTACTATGATCCAAGCAAGGTGAGCTCTGAACGCGCCCTGCACGACCTTCGCGGCGTGCTCGAGCCTCACCAAGCGTTTCTTGTTCCTCTTCAGTCTCCAGCCCATGTACTCCTTCACCTCCGGGAACTCCTCGGGGTTGGGGTACATCAGACTGCCGCCGGCCTTGTACACGGTGTTGTCTTGCCTCTCGAAGGCCGGCACGGTGGGATCGGTGACAGTTCCGGGCATGTCGAACGACTTAGTGAGCGCGCCGTCCTTCTTGGGCTTCCTCTTGCCATTGGCCAGAGTCTCCTCCTCGACCTTCGTGGGTTTCGCCGCGCTCGTCTTCGTCTCGCGAAACGTTTCCCACTGCTTGTTCGGGTCGGCCTCCAGCCTCTTCTTTGCGTCCGCCGCCTTGAGCTTCTTGCTCTTCCCCGCCGCAGTTCCGACCTGTCCCACAATGGAGTTCACGAAGTGGTCTTCGAAGTTCTCGCCATTGCTTCCGCTAATGCTCTTCCCCAGCGTGACCGCCTTTTGCCCAGTCGCGTCGAAGTCCTTGGCCCCTCCCGGCTCAATCGCCCGCTCATTCATGAACGCCACGTCGTTAAGCTCGTGGTATCCCGTCAACAGCTGCTCAATCAAAGTTGCCATGTTCTTTCTCTGCTCCTGGAACAGCTCGTGCCCTCCCTTGACCCACACCACGCACGTCTTCTTCTTCTCGGCCTTGAGGCACTGGTAAATGCTCCTTGCCTCACCTCCGGGCCGGCCCTCCACGTACGGCTGCGCGTGGAACGGCTTCACTAGCCCTGCTTGAGAACCGTGCACGGTGATGATCGGGACGGTGACCTCCTTGTTAAGGAAGGGCCGCGTGTCGACGTGACTCAGCGCGCCCAAGCACAGCTGCACGCGGCCCGTCGAGGTGATGGGGTTGTGCACAGCCGTGTACAGGTTCAACGCGAGCGGAGTGCTCACCTGCGACAAGTAGCTGGGCGAGAAGATGAAGCGCGCGAAGAAGTAGACCGGCAGGTCGGGCCTGCTCTCGGGGCTGCACGAGAAGACGTTCATGCAGTCGTGCATGATCGCGGCATAGTGAGGATCGACGAAACTATACCCGTTCACGAACAGCAGGGAGCGAAGGAAGGGCGCCTTGTAGTGCGCCGCGAAAAAGGTCGCGATCATGGCGCCGTTGCCGTAGCCCATCATGTAGTAGGGCCGCTGGGTATTGAACTGGCCGGTGCCGTCCGGCCCGACGTGCTCCAGAAGCTCGTACAGACACCCCGCGTGGTAGTCATTGTTGAGCGTCTGGCCCTCCCTGAATTCCGTAAACGCCTGTCCCGGGTAGTTCCAAAGAAGGATCTGCATGCCCGGGTACCGAACGACAATATCCTTAAGGAAGATCTTGAGACGCTCGCAAGTGTCGAAGAGATCGTGGCACACGACCAAGTTGAACATCTTCGAGCCGGCGTTGTTAGTGCTGCCGTGCTGCGTGCCGTCGAGGACAATGTACGGGAAGCTAGTGTCGCTGTCGTACTGAATCACACCTCCCGTGCTGTACGAGGTGCTCGTGAAAGTCGACGAAAGGGCGAGCGTGTTAGCCACCTTCGCGGAGGAGCCGTCGTCGCCCTGGTTGGTGCCCATGACGCCCTCGATGAACGCGCGGGGCTTGACGCGAGTCTTGGGGCCGTACCGCGGTTCGAAGGACGCGTTGGGGTCGAGGTCACGGACGATCTCGCCGCGCGCCTCTAGGATCTCGTAAAGCGGCTGGAGATGGTCGGGGACGGCGGATCGGATGGTGGAGATGAGGGAGGGGGGGTCGAGGGGCTTCGAGACGCACCCGTCCATGCCGGCCTCCATGTAGAGCCGGAGCGACTCGGGCTTGACGTCGTCCGTGTAAACGATGACGGGGAGGGGAGGGAGGTCCACAATGTGCCGGTCGTCCGCATTCTTTGGGGAGGAGGACGTTTTCGAGAACGACACGCCGCTGACCTTTTGCGTCTTGGAGCGTGCCTTCGCGTTCGCGATTCGCCTCGTCTTCTCGCGGTCCCTAATCCACCTCGTAACATCAAACGCGTTCATGACGGCCATGTCCTTCACGCACAGGACCGCGTCGTAGTTCGTCTCCTCCATCATCTCCACGCAGTCCGCCCCGTTCTCCACCCAGTTCACCACGTACCCCGCCGGCTCGAGCGCCTTGCGCGCTTGCATCGCCGCCGCCTTATCCGGGTCGCCAATCAATATCTTCGCGTGGTACTGCTTCGTGGTCTTGTTAAACTCCGCCTGCTGCGTCTTCCCGTTCGACAGTTGCTCCTTCTTCCTCCCGTCAACCGTGTGCTGAAGCCGCCCTTCGCCCTTCAAATAGTCATCCAGCACCTCGAACTGCGGCGCGCCGCCCTTCGACTTGAGCGCCTGCGCGTCGCTCTGCGCCTTCTTGATGATTGTCTTCTTCCGCCGCTGGCCCGTATTCTCGTCCTTCTCAATCGTCGTCACGGCCACCTCGTTCTTCGGCTGCGCATTCAAATGATCCTTCCACGTCGTCCGAGGCTTCTGAAGGGAGGGGGAGCGAGCTTCGGTGAACTTGCCGGACTTGTGTTTCGGTCCAGTCTTCACAGGCGAGAGAAACGTCGTCGGAATATCGTCTTCCTCCTCCATTTGAAGCTGCTGCGGCGACATCAAGTTCGGGGGTCCCTTATCGAGCCCGAGCGGATTGTGCACGGAGACGGAGAACAGTTGCCTCCCCAGCTCCGTCTTCATTACGCCCATCTCCCCTCCCCCCTCCTCTGCCTGCATGCTCGTCGTGCGATCATGGTGCCCAGTCACGTGGTGCTTCTTCATCTTGAAGTCGTGATGGTCCCTAAACTCGCTCAAGTTCTTCAATTTCTCCTCCTCCTTCCCCCTCTCCTCCTCCTTCGCCGCTATCTCGCGACTCTGATCAAGCAGTGAATACACTTGCGCGCAGACGCCGCACACTTTCACGGACTCGTAGTAGTTCGCGGCGCCGCCGGACACTTCGCCGTGGGACTCGCCCCAGGTGGAACGGGCAGCGGAGAGGTGGGTGGGGGCGGTGACGCCGGCGGCGCGGACGGCGCGGCGGTGGTTCAAGAGGTCGTCGGCATGCGTCGTATTCGCGGAGGAGGGGGAGTTGATGACGGGCATCGGCGTGCGGTCGGGGGAGGAAAGGAGGGGCTTTTGCGGATCGGTGGGGTAGCTCTTCCAGGAGTCGCGGTCGTCGCTCCCTCGCTGTATTTTCCTGTTCTCCTCAGTTGCCTTCAGGACACTCTTCATTGACACAGTCTTGAACTGATTCGGGTCGCGGCTGACGACGCCGAGGGACTCTAGCTTGCCGGCGTTGCGGAGCTGAGTTATCTCGGCGGCGGAGAGGACTTGGCGGGCGATCTTGAGCGCGGTGTCGGCGTCGGAGTGGGGATCGTAGTCTGCGTTGGCGGCGAGTTGCTGGGGGTCGACGGTGGTGAGGCCGCAGAATTGGCCGTGGCACTTGAAGGAGGTCGGGAGGAGGGTCTTGGTGGAGTGGTGGGATTGGGCGGCGAGGGCGCGGTTTGCGGCAGACTGCGAGTTCGGTCGAGGCGGCGGCACGGTATGATGATTGTGCGAGTTTCGACTGAACTGCGGCGAGATGAGCTCCTCCGTCATGGCCTTCTGCTTGCGCCCTTTCGTCGAGGTGGACGTGTCGGCGGGGAGATGAGAAGAAGAAGAGTACGAGTCGTCGCCCTCGTACTCAGCGGTGTACGCGGCCTCCAGAATCTGCTGCTCCATCCTCTTATTGTTCGTGCTGTCATTCTTCTTCTTCTTCTTCTTCTTAACAGGACTCATCAAAGAAACCCCATTCTTAATCCCATCCATCTCCGCCTCCTCCATCTTCCTACCCGCCTCGCCGAGGAACGACGTACGGTCGCCCTTGGTCAAGTGCACGCCGGGGTCAGTCCTCGCGACGGACTGGAGACTGTCAGCGAGGGACGCGCTACCAGAAGTAAGGAACCACAGCTGGTCGGAGGCGTCAACGGAGTAGTCAACCCAGAGGCGGGTGACGCGGGCATGGAGAGACTCCTCGAGATAGCGGACGATGGACTTGGTGGCCACGTCAAGTGTCGCGTTGAGAGTGTGCGACATGAGCTTCGTTGGTACAAGGTGGTTAGGGTGAATGTGATGCGTGACGCCAATAGTTATGTTATCGTCAGAGGGGGGAAGGGTTGGAAGGGTTGGGTAGACGTGCGTTGTGGTTTTGACACGCCCTTTGTCGTCGGCGATGATGTACGAGTTGCGATACACGTGTCCGTCCTTACCGCTTGGCGTGTACGGCTGTAGGGTGATGATGTTGGGGTCGGCGGGGGGCCAGTTTGCGGTGAGCTTGGAAAAGGAGGGGACGTCGAGGGTGGCAAAGGAACCGTCGGCGTAGCGGGCGACTGCGGTAAAGTTTTGAGGATTATGTACGAGGTTGTTTACGAGCGAGAGCTGTATGAATCTTTGACGAACGGCGTCTCTTGTGACAGTTTTCTTGTGTGAGACAGTCCCTTGCTTGTTAGTAAATGACCAGTTTGTGATAGTTGATGAGGAGAGGGACAGCGTGTCTATGTAGTTGAAGCGACATTTTCGACCATCGGGGAGGGGCGTGAGGAGGGTTGTAGTGACATCGGCTGGGGATATCTGCCGGCCGGTCGGTTCGGCAGAAGTTGGCATTGGGGCTGATCAGGTAGGTTTTCAGTCAAAGGGGGGGGCAAGGGAGGGCAAGGGGTTAGGGTCGTTGGGTCAGGGGGGGGGTCGGGGGGGACGGGGAACAGCGCGGTAGTGAAGCGCAGAGCCGGCCTTGGACTAGGTGGGTAGGTAGGTGGGTGGGTAGGTAGGTAGGTAGGGTTGTCTCGGCTGGGAAATGGGGCCATGTATCATAGAGCAATCAAGGCAAAAGCGTTACGCCCCATTTGCTTGATTTGCTTGATTTGCTTGTGAGTTCGCTCCACTCGCCAGCACTAATGGTATTTCGGCCGCGAAACGCGACCCCCGACCAGCGACCCCCGACCCGCGCACGGCGCGCATTGCCATGCTCCGTACTGCGTCAACGGCCGCTGTCCGCCGTCGCGAATCTACCGTTACACCGTAAAAAGTGTGTTTGCTGTCCCGATTGCTGCCGAGTGAGCGCCGCAAAGTGGCTCTGGCTCGGATGTACATCATCTATTCTATCGCTGAACACTGTGACCGCGTTCCGCACTCGCATCACCGCGTCGAGAACACAAATGCCGCAAAACATCGTGCCGAAAAAAA